>Ga0209589_1006293_pt1 | contig 19726 bp, 5 predicted proteins | sample CowpeawhiteBW_FD_187525 | JGI IMG/M metagenome (GOLD analysis project Ga0209589, IMG submission 187525) | Root nodule microbial communities of legume samples collected from California USA - Cow pea white BW (SPAdes) (version 2) | ecosystem: Host-associated > Plants > Roots > Nodule | place: USA... | reverse complement strand
ATATATATATATATATATATATATATATATATATATATATATATATATATATATATAAAAGAAAAAGTCGAAAACAAAAACTTGTATAAGGGTAACCTAAACATGTACTTACAAAAATCTTCATATATGAAAATATGAAAATATGTTTTTGTTATAATTAAAAGGGTAAAATTTGATCAACCAAAACATACAATGGATGATTTACCTTTTTTCTAACATAAGTGACATTTTATCTTGGTTTTTTCTCAACATCTTAGTTTTCCTTCTCCTTTATTTTTGATCAACCTCTTCTTCAATTCTGCATTACACATTTATTGTTGTCCTTAATTATTGAGTTCGACCTTCATATTCTCTATAAAACCATTCATCAATGCTCATCAAGTCTAACATTTACTCAGCTCATCAAGTCGGCCATTTACTAAACAGAACCCCAATAATATTGGAGCCCCAATGATATTGAACCTATCACCATAGTTTCCTAACTCACGGTTAATATAAAATTTGATCAAGAATGTTGGCCTTGAACCTATCTACCAACCCTGGCATTAGGCCTATCACCACAAAACTCACATAACCTTAGCTTTTCAAAGTGTAAGAGTATCATGATATATGACAATCGGCTTTGCGCTTATTGACCCAATTGGGCCTAACACCACACAACTCCATTCGTCTTAGCATCGTATAGATTAAGACTAGTCAGCTTTAATTATTGACTCAAATAATAATTCTTCTATTATAAGCACAAACAAAGTTGGGCCTCGGAAAAAGAACTACTAGGGTGCATGTAGTTTGTATTGTTTGAGAATATGAACAATTAAAATGTTCTTGTCTATGGCTCAATGTTTTTTTAAGGATGGATTTGATGTTGTTATTTACCAAATAAAACACTTCTTAAGAATTTGTCCTTCTTAATATGAGCTTCTTTGTTCTATTTTGACTTGCCTTAGGATAAGTTTTGTCTATCCATCTTATATAATGATTGGTCCACTTAAACACAATATTAAGAAAAAAAATACATACAAAAAGTGTAACAAAATGTTTCATATTATTGTTGCCCTTCATGAGTCTACCATTGACAATATAATTGACAATAAGAAAACGTGAGATTAACATTCATATTAAACAAAAATTTTAAAGTTAAACCTTTCATGAACAAGGAAACATAACGATAAATTATTGTTTAAGCTACTGGTAAACTACAATAATTAACCAATATTAAATGCATGTAAGAGTTAACTTAGAGATTTAAGCATGAACATGAGGAATAATAAAGAAAAAAAAAGTTTTAAAGATTAAAATGTTGTGGGGTTATACAGGTTAACCATTCTTATCCTGTCATTAATTTGCACAGTTGTAGGTTTTGCATAACGAACCTAAACATGTCAACTAATTAAAATACTTAACTTACGTTGGAGACATAGTGCATCCCATATTGTGATTCCTACTACTTGGTCTAAATCATTAGCGGTGTTGATAAGATTTTTTTTAAGGACTCTAAAAACAATCTTTAAATGATATGTTTGATTTTCTTTGGCTATATGTTTATGGGATAAAGATTGATTGATACCGTTCTTCAAGTTGTTCTGGAAAGTTTATTGAAACTAGTTTATAGACATATTATAAATTCTTTGAAACGCTCATAAATAGTATATGATAAGATATATTTAAATAAATTGTGTGTGCCTAGGAGTGGTCTTAATAACAAGCAATTTGAGCTGGGTTAGGTGATTATGGCTCATTTCCGACAGAAGCAAAAGATTTGGGAGGGGCATAATTTCAAGATAATATAATTAAAATAAATTTTAATGTCAATATTAAAGTTAACGATGGTAATGAGAGATGAGCCAAACATATTAACCCGCATACTCATAATAAAAAATGTGGAACAGATTGAAAATCTGAACCTGTTAACCTGCACAACGTATAACCCATAACCTTTTTTTTTTTTCTAACGCACACCCCCTCACCACTCCTTCAACTTCTGTTCGTTCTACTTCTTCTTTCTTCTCTTCATGCAGACACCGAGTTTATGACGCATCCCCAGCACCACCAAACAGAGAGGCTCTTCTCTCATCGCATCCCCTCCCACCACCAAACAGAGACCTTTTTTCTTTCTCTTCTCTCTTCTCTCTTTTCAACGATGAATCCTCTGCACCACCAAGCAACATCGTGACAGGCGGCGCGGTCCAACGCCTTCCTTCTTCCTCTCACGCACGGATCAAACCCTAGCACCGAGAGCTCAGCGACTTGAATGTTGCTGTGGTTTTTCGTTTTGTTGGTTTTTCTGATTTTTTGCATAAAAAATTGGAAAGGAACGGTGCTAGAAGATAATGGATCTGATCGAGGTTTTTAGTTTTCGTTTTCACTTTTTGATGTTTTGATTTTCCAGTATTGCATTTAGGGTGTCAGGCGTGGAGGATTAGGATGATGAAGTTGGTGTAAGGAAGAAGATTGAACTGTAAAACGTAACTCATTATCAATTAGAATGCGGGCCAGGAGCTATGCGGGCAGCCTTAGAGATTGAATCCATTTTTGTCAAGCGGATCGACCCGTATTTCTACCCCCAAATTAAAGTTAAACTGCTTAAAATAAATAATATATAAAGATACTTCCATCAACAGTAATGATAAATAAACTTAAACTCCTCACACTCCTCACATTAGTGTATTAAAGTACTTCGCTCAAACAAGGGAAATATCAATGATGATTTTAAAAGATAGAAACGGAAAGAGTTAAAAGAAAATTATAGATTTGTATGATTTGACAAAATACTTTTATTTTAATTTTTTTTATTTGGTAAATTATTATATCTTGGGGATGAGTAACAATAATATCATATTTTATACTTATTTATGAAAACTTTTTTTTTTTCACATAAAGAGCGTCTATTTTGAAATTTTCACCGAGTAGAAAGATAAGAAAGAAAAAATGCTATTGAGACTCAAAAGTTTTCTTCCATTCAATAGGGATAAAAAAAAAATAGTTAATAACAAGTTATCAATATGCCATGTATCTAACTATTTTTATATCAAAAGGATGTAGAATTTATCCAATTTAACATATTTTCCTTTCCTTTGTGTTCTAAATAAACAAGATTTTTTTTATCCAAATGCTTTGTCTAAAAAGTAGAAGGCAAACTTATTAAGATAATTTGCCTCTTATACCTATATCCTGAATATCATGTCATTTAATATTTTACTAAACTACACGACCATCAACTCTTATATTAAGAATTTTAGAAAAATACCATGCATTCAAAAAAATTACCCACACACCCATGGGTTTTTTGTGTGGAATATCTTCAAAATAATATTATAAATAAAAATAACATAAAACCTCAAATTTAATGTGACTAGCAGATACCTCTTTTATCTACATAATTATCTCAATTTTTTTTCTATTTTAAATAAGATCACTAGTTTTATTTTTTATTTTTTGAAAAAATATTCTCATTTTTCTCCTTTTTAATGGGCCTTTTCTTTATCACCATATGAGTTAGTGTTAATATTTTAAATGTTTTAAAATGATTTCAATATATATGAGTCATTTGTTTTTATAGATAGTGATTTTGTTAATATTTTAATTAAAAAAAAAGTTTACATTTCTGAAAAAACGTGTAAGGCCCAATATTTTTCTGCCTTTATTTTAAAAAGGGGTTGTCCCAATCAGTTGAGCCTAGGCTGGCCCAAAGGGGGCTAAGGACCCTAAACTGCCATAACCCTACTCTTTCCTTCTCACTCTCAAAAAACAGCCGCTTTGCTCTACTCTTCTCTTTCAAAATTGTGCTCTGCTAGGGTTTGATTCCTAGTCTCCGTCAAGTTCGCTCAAGCTCATTCTTGCTCCGCGTAAGTTACTCTCCAACTCATACCACTTCTCTCTAGGCATATTTTCGTAATTTCCAGTTAGGGTTTCATAGTAAGCTCATCTTAAGATATGTTCCACTATTTTTCCAGCTTCTAAGTCTGTTTCTCGAGCTTTTGCGCTCCGCAGTTGGTGTAGAAGTCCTTTGCTCACCCTTTTCAGGCAAGGGAAGCTAGAGCTCGTACTATTTTTAAGTTTTAATGTTTATGATTGGTTTTTCAACTCTATTTCGTGCCTGTGGTGATTAAATGATGTTTGGAATGAGATGAATGTATGATGTGTGATTGTTCTGGGTAAATCTGTGTATTGGCTTGCGTGAACAGTGGAGAAGATCTAATAATCTCGCCCAAGTGAATGGAGCTCGCCTAAGCGAGAGTATCAGAAAACCATCCCAGGTGTTGCGCGAGCTGTCGCCCAGGTGACGAACTCCTGTTTTGAGCGAGAGCCCATCTCAATTACGCAAGGAGGTCTCGCCTAAGCGAGAGAGCACGACAACACCACTGTATCACTTTTCGAGCTCTCGCCTAGGCGAAGGAAGCTCACTTGAGCGAGGGAAACCCTTTACCTGAGTGAGACTCGTCCGCCTGAGCGAGAACTATGCGAGAGGGCGAGTTTGTTCTATTTCTTTCTATATTTTGGGCGTTTGCCATATGTTTGGATTGATTACTCTTTAAAAGCATGAATTAGGTGAAAATGCATGAGCTACATGGGTTATAATCTGTGATGGATAAGTCTAACATGATATCTGGCATATGAAATGTATGGAAATGATTGGTTATAAAAGTAGCATGGAATTGGCATGAGAAGTCATTCGGTATTGATTGGTGAACATGGTTTGAATGTGGTTAAGGCGTAATTCCATGAGTCTCTAGGTGAAACCACATGGTGGTGCCTCAGTTGGTCAGGACGTAATTCCATGACCCCCGTTAGTGGGAGTTCATGGTGGTGCCTCATCTATATAATTTAGTAAGGATTCAAGATAAGGTTGCATCCTGACACTCTAAGGAGTCAGTTAGTCTCACATAGAGCGGACTGACTCTTGTGGTGAGAGTAGCAAGAGGCCTGAAACTCATTAAGGGCTAACCTTGTGTGTGAGGGTTGAGACATTGTAACACTTAGCTCAGGGAGAGCAGTTTGGTAGAACAGGGAAATCCACCACAAATGCAAGCATCCGATGAATCCGACAAATTATATGTATCAAGTCTGAGTCTTAGTGTATTGTTTGAAAAGTCATAGCATGTTTGGTTGACATATACTGCTTGGACTATGAAATAGCATGTGATTGTATGATAAACTGTTTTCTACTATAGCTTACCCTTTGGTTTGGTGTATGTTCTGTCTAGTGTTGTTTTCTCTCCTTGCAATGATATCAATTTAATTGGTGTGAGCAGATGCGAGGAACACCTGGGGTCAACAGGGAGGTGATGGTCCCGCTGCATAGCTTGTCTGGGCTGGATTCTGTTAGTTGGGCTTTTCTTTAGGGCTATGGCCCATGTAATTCTTGTCTTCGGGCTTTATTTCTCATACTAGTGTTTTATCATTATACTTTGTTGTTGGCATCGTGGTGTGTCCCTTTTCCTATTCGAGTTTCTCTTGGATACTTGTAAGGAGTAGTGTCTATACTCCAGAACCTTGCTTCTAATACTGTTCTTCATGACATTCCTTTAATTAGCGTTATTAATTAAAAAGGGTGTTAGAAAACGTACGTAAAGTATTTTGAAGAATTTTTGGTTCTCCTTGGTTTCGAATCTTATTTTCGCAACTTGTGTACTCTGTTTTATATTTACTGAAATAATATAGTTTTGAATTTGATTAAAATTTAATTTTCAGAAAGTTAAGTTATCAACTGGTCTTTGTTTTTTTATTATATTAATTTTTAGGGTTAAATATGTTTTTGGTCCCTCAAGTTGTAGTGAATTTTGGAATTAGTCCCTCTTCGAAACTTGATACCAATTTAGTCCTTCATCTTTAGAAATGTGTGAATTTAGTCATTCTTATCAAATTTTGTTAAGTTTATTTGACATTTTAAATGCATTTTATGATAATATTTAAGTTAACATTGAAGCGAAAGTGTGTCAAACGGTGTAAACAATTCAAATACTATCATGAAATGCACTTGAAACGTCAAATAAACTTAACAAAATTTGGTAAGAAGGACTAAATCCATACATTTTTAAAGATGAAGGACTAAATTGGTATCAAATTTTGAAGAGGGACTAATTTCAAAATTCACTGAAACTTGAGGGACCAAAAACATATTTAACCCTAATTTTTAATTAATTAAAAGTAAATGTTTAAGAGAAATTGAAATTAATTATATAGTATTTAATTAATTAAGAAAATTAAAAATAAGATAAATTAAAATTTGAAAATATATAATTTAAAAAAAAGTTTAGAAATAGATATAAATAAAAAAATATTTAGGAAAATTACATATAAACAGATATAAATATTTATAGACGTTATATATAAATAAATATTTATATAAATAGAGATAAAAACTAGATAAATAAAATATTTAGAAATACATATATTTTAAATAAGAAAAATTTTAAAAAAATAAGGACAAAAAGATGAAAATTTTATAAGAAAGTAATATAACATATGTGATATAATTGAATTTTTAAAATAATAAAAATATATCATTTTGAAAAAATTTTAATATATTAATTTAGAAAAATGAATACGTGAATAAATACTGTATAATTAATTTTAAATTCTTGTAAATATTTATTTTAAATTAATTTAAAACCAAAAAAATAAAATGAAAATACAAAAAGTAATATAGTTTTCTGATTAAGTTTAATATTATAGTATTTTAATACATATAAAGCATAACCTAAAAATAGAATTAGAAAGTATAGTATTAGATAAAAAAATCATAAATTTGAGTTGGTTGGTTATTGTTGATAAAGAAAGAGTCAACGAATAGTTTATCGAAAAGTAAAGGGTGACTGTGATGTTTATTGACCAAATAAGTAGTGAATCTAGAATTTTGTAGATCTTAAAACCATATTATACATTACTAGTTTGGAAAAGCTCCAAAGGCTTTTAACTGTCGGCTAAAACAGTACTTGTTTTTAGAATGAATAGAAGTTTGAAGAATTGGTGATGAAGGTTTCAAAAGGCACGTGGGTCAACACAACACACTCACCACTCACCATGTCTAACCTTCCTAACATCATTCCAGTCAGATGCGCAGCCTTTGTGTCTGTATTATAAACTTTCCTAGGCTTAATTCCATGATTTTTTTTTTGGTAGAGTTTTAATACTTTTACAAATTTTATGATTTTTACCATAAATATGTTATAAAATTCACTTATAAAGTTTTGAAATTTAAAATATAATAGATATTCCATCTTGGATTAAAAGTCATCTCATATTAGTTACACTACACACTATGAAAGATTTTCTTTCATAAGTCTGATGATAATAAATTTGCCACAAATTATAACGGATTTTATGACAAAATTGTTAACGAAATTTAGATAATATTTATTTGTGACAAATATTTTGATAGCCTAGCATAATAATATTTATGATACTTAACTAATCATTTTTATTTTGGTATGTTCTATTCATTCGGCACTTGTCCATACTATTGTTAGGTAATATGTAATACAATGTCTTATGTTTAATGTTCAATACTATACAAAAGTTTTTACTTTTTAATATTTGTTGTCTTTTACATTTTTGTTAATAATCCGATGTTTATATGGGTGACACAAATTTACATAGGAGATTTTTATTTAATTTAAATTTATGTTAGACCTTATAATATTCGAAATAAATTAACGTTGGACCTTATAGATCTCAATGTAAAATATTTGTCTTTATTCTTTTTAACAATTACAATAAAATATATAAAAAATTTGTATGGAGAAAGCTGAACGTGAAAAACAAAAAAAAATAAAAATACAATGACTTTGTTATACAATCATTAAACACAAATGCCAATAATAAGTAAAGGGATTATCATAATGGAAACATTAATAGAATCACATTATTAAGATTTGAAAAACAACCACATAGATAAAGAAAACACCTATTACCATCATGAAAAACCCATCAACAACAAAATGAAACATTATTGACTTTCCCAAAAATAATCATGATTTCAATGTAAACAAAGTCGAAGTTTAGACAACTAACCTTGAGGCAAAGCACAAATGCAATCGAAGAGAATTGGTCCCCATGAGAAATCACATAAAAGATGAAAAAATGAGTTGTTTTGATCACCAATGGAGCCTCCATCACACTAGGGTCTCTATAGGAGAAGAGAGAAGTTGAATGCTTAGGTTTTTGGGGAAGAACTAACAAAGAAAAGTTGCACTCACCATTTTAAAAACTTATTTACTTTGTCTCGTTGTGGTTAGATGTAAATTTACGTCAAACCACTTGTAGTCATACGTAAATGAAGTCATACGTAAATGAGACTCTTAAGATTTTTCTTTAGATGTTTTGTAGTTAGACACCTAATTATCATGCGATTGAGACAATTAGCCATTAATTTATGTTACAAGTAGCGTCAGTTAAACTTATACTAATGAGTTCCAAAATAAATATTTGCTAATGATAGTTGATATTATGATTTATTAAGTATTTAAATGTTATATATCATTAGTGTTAGCTAAGTAGACGTTGTGTAAAGTAAAATTAAAATTATTTTATTTTAATGTCAGTATTTATGTTAATGTATACTATTAATGTCTATTTTTGCTTTCTTTATTAAAATAAACTTTTCTTATCTCCTGTGAGCTTTTGATCTATGTTAACCACCTATTTTCTTATAGTGTCCATGACAATAATGATGATCTTGTGATTTACTCAAATTGTAGCTTCAAGTAATGCTTGACTTGAAATGGATGGTGTGTTGGATGGAATGATACTCTTTCTGGTTTAAATTATTCTACCTCCTTATGAGTTATACAATAACACTTTATAAAAGAACGTGTGATCCACATATGTGAAGATGAGTGAGACTTGAGTGGATCCACTAGAACAACATAAAATTTGGACTATGCAATAATGATCAAAGCTTAAAATCCTAAGAATCACTTGTACAATAGAAGCCATGGACAACAATTATTCAAATATTTCACTGATGATCCAAATTCTTGTACTAGTTTGATCTTTCAAAGCATAAAATCCTAAGAATCACTTGTACAAAGATTTCTTGTCCAAAATTCCAATTCAGCCTATGCGCTCTCACAATCCAAATTTGTAGGAAAATCTCAATATATCAATAACTACATCTTAATCCCTTTTTATTTGACCAACATTGACTAGCTTTGACCATATTTTAACTATCTTTAACTATCCATTGAGATACTGACACGTGGCAGCATATGGTTGGCCAGATTTGAAAGTGGTGATTGATGACATGGCGTGATTTTGGCTTGATTTTGTAACTGAATAATTCAATTTCACATCTTTAATGAACCAAATTTAACTTCTCCTGCATCAACAAACGTTAGAATATTCAATAATATTTTATGCAACTAAAATAACTTTTTAAGACATTTTTATCGCACAAGTTTAATAAACCCAATTATGAGAATTGTCAATTAAGATATTCTTTTAAGCACAAAAATTTAATTAAATATCCATAATAAAACATTAAATGAGGGCATAAATATGAACTCAATAATAGTAAGTGCGAAGGTACAAATTAAAAAAGGGAGAAGAGGGGATAAAACTAGGGAATATGCTCTTGACGAGGAGAAGGAGAACGTAACCAACTGAAGATGAAGAACCACAACGTGTTTACCAATGGAGGAGGAAGCAACAACGTGGACCACAATGACACAAAATAGAAGGGAACGAAGCAAGGTCAAGATGAGGGAGAAACCAAAGAAAGGTGGAAGAAAATGAGGGTGAGAGAAACACTGTAATGGTTAGTGCAAAGCCAAACAAGGAAGAAGAAGCAAACAAATACTGGTCTTTCACAGTTGAGGAGGAAAACTTTGTATGCAACAACGACAAAAAATAGTGGTGATTTTTGTAGAGAGATGAAAAAATGAAAAAGAAAAACCAATTTAGAAAACATTAAGTGAGGGTTATGTTAAAATCGTCGCCTAATCTTCGCCTTTAATTTCAAAGTTCCCACCACTTCAACACAAATGATATTCTTAAGGAAATTGTCGTCTATCTTCGTAGTTATTTTATGTTTATTGAATCTATGTAGACCAATGTGGCTAGTGTTGATGATAAAGGTCTTTTGGGCTTTTTAGGTTTATTTAGAGATGTAGTGACAATACCAAATAGGGGGAGTTAGGAACAATGTTTAGTGTGAAGTATTTTGGCCCGACTAGTCTGTAACATCCCTAATGAATATTACTTAATTAAATATTTAAAGATATAAAAAGAAGTTTAAACGTCACAATATTATTAATCCCAAATGCGGGAAAATCAAAATTTAATATTCAATGCGACAATACTCAAATGAAATTAAATCAAAAGTTATTACAAGTTCCAAATAAAACCATGAAAGCAATAGTAAAATCCCTAGCTCTATCGCAGCTAGCCCTCACTCCATAGCCTAAGCACCCTCAACATCACCTGTATTATCATCTGCTCCCATGTAACGAGTTACACGATCATCGACAAACACAAACAGAAAGGGTGAGCTCAACAGATTATAAGAAACATATCAATTAAATAATACAAATACACCCAATGATATTCTCATAGTTAGACCATAGTCACATCCTTAATACCCTCAAGGCTTTTAAACCTCCAATTTAATCAACGAAGTTAGTCATGGACTCAGGATTCATGATGCTCACACGAACCTGCCCGCTCGTGGTCCTGCCTCTACGAACCTCCACGCTCGTAGTCCTACTCTACGGACCTGCCCGCTCGTAGTCCAACACATGTGATCCACTAGCTACGTACCTCCCCGCACGCAGCATCTCTCAACTGTGAGCACGGAACATACGAACCTACCTCGCTCGTATCCCCATAGGAGAGTAAATATGTATGAACCTTCCCGCTCATACCATCAGTTGTTAACCACCCTCCATGAACCTACCCGCTCATGGCACAACATCTCCTTATCCACATTCGGATCGATGCGTACAAACAATACACACAAACTGCATTAATCTCGCTTGGGCTAGAAGCCTTAGCTTAAGCGATCAGGCCTGTCTCGCTCAAGCTAAGCTTCCTTACCTGAGCGAGCATGCTACAGTGGCTCACATACAAAGTCTCGCTTAGGCGAGCCTATCTCGCTTGGGCGAGCCCCTCCTTCGCCTAATGCCAACCCTCTCGCCTAGGCAACGAGACAACAACATTACATTCATCCCGACTCGATCTCTCGCTTAGGCGAGTACCTCTCGCCTGATCAAGATGTTTAGTCGCCAAACCATGGGCTCCTCGCCTGAGCGAGACCCTCAAGCACAACCTCGCCACTACGCGATTCCTCGCTTAGGCGAGCTGCTCTCGCCTGAGCGAGATGTGCAGGCATAAACCAGAATTTTGTTTCTGCTATTCTCGCCTAGGCGAGCCTAGTTAGCTTGAGTGAGAATAACTGATATTCTCCCTATCATGCACGTAGAAACCAATCCCAATTGCCCAAAACCCCATTCCACTATGCTAAGCAATGCATCACAGAATACAAATATTATGTGCATGATTTGAACACCAAATTAACCACCCAAAATGCGAAACCTTAAAACACAAACAGTACAGAAAATCCCATAATTTCCATACAATCTCATAAGGGTTTATTCATACCACATCAAAACAATCAAAACCCCAAATCCATACCACAACATGCACGAAATTTCATGGTAGAGATACTTTTATTCATGTATATTTCAGAATTAGGCGAAGTTATTAACAATCAGAGATATTCATGCAAAAGAGCTTCCCTAACTTGAAATTCCTTGCTCCAAATGGTCTTTTAGCTTTAGCTTTGTGCTACCCAAAACCCTCATTTGTTCTCTCATGAAAAAGTAGCTCTTCTCTCAACCCAATTCACTGTTCTCCTCCTCTTATTGGCACTCTAGGTTTTTTAGTCTCAAAACCCTCCTAATTACCTTATTTTGTCTTTTTATATGGTCCTTAATTATGGTTAATGAAAAAAAACGAAATTACCCTTTTTTAATGTCTATAATTACCTTTCATAGACCATTATGGGTTGTTTTTCCCAACTCCCTTTGCTGCCCATTGTCTCTAGGGTTTTCCAACCCTTTCACATTCAGACCATAAGTATTTTAACAAAAATAAAGAGATTAAATTTATTCTCAACAAGGGTTAAACCCACAACCACTCAATCACAAGGCAATTACACAACCAATTCAACCAAATTCATATTCATGATAATCCCCAATATTTTAGGATTTCATTATCACATCTCACATTCAAATATATCAATAAAATAATTGTACAGATTAAAATAACACATAATTGGCACACATAGGACTAAAACCCAAGTCCTCTCACACAAACAAAGTACTCTCAACCACTTGAGCTAGTACTTTTTCACATCATAGCACTCCGTATTAAATGCCTTAAAGGCTCATTTTACCCGCATTTATTAAATAATTATTTAATTAACTATTTAATTTTCTCGGGTCTTATATAGTCTGCCTAAAATGGGACATGATGGATTGAGTACTAAAAATCTTTGCTATTCCTACATCTTTTTTTCATGTAATTTTATATCTTTTTATAAATATATAAACATAATTAAGTTTTGTGTAACTGTGTAAGAATTTTAATGTCCTTTCATTTTAGTTTTGCTTGATTTCATTTTTAAAGGTGTTATATGGGCACGTGAGTCAAAGAATACAACCATTTAGCATATTTAGAAAGGTGATGGCCGGGGTAAATTGAATTGAAAATCTTTAACATAACACAATGCATGTACAATGAACATGTCGAAACTTAGAAACACTTTAAAGATCATTTAAATCTGTACCATAGGGGCTAGATTGGTCGCTATGTACCACAATGAACGACCTAGGTCGCTATGTCATAGAATTCGAAGTCTACTGCCACCAACCCAAAGGCCACTAACTTATACATAGTCGTTAGGCTTGAAAGAACATCAAACGATCCATAGCAGAATCCAAATAATGACCAAGTTAATTAACTACACGGCCTCTTCGAACGAATATCATAACCAGTAGATACCACATACTCTAAACTTGGAATAAAATGGTTAAACCATTAGGACAAAGTATTGAACCTAAAGCTTGGGCCTAACTGAGCCTATACAAGCCCAGTAAAGTAATGGACCATTAAAAATAATCAAGCCCAACCCATAATCTAAACCAAGCAAAATAAGATTAATCTTCTATAAATAAAAGTGGACCCCAACAATTAAATGTACGTATTTCATTAGTGCAAGAATTCAGATTTGACTTTTAAAGCTTTTGCTAACTTAATAGTTGGAGTCCTTTTTGTCGGTAATCCCCAAATGCTCCACCAAGTGTCAAGGGACGAAGACATAACAAAAAGGGCCAGAAAACATTCATTCAAAAGGTTCAAATGTTGTGGTAAGATGAGGTTTAAGTCCTATAATAATCTGTTATTGTCCCTATAAAAACAAAATCATTGTGTCCGTGTCACCAACTTTTTAGATTTCGATAATCGTGTTGTTTGTTTCTGTTGCCAAAGAATCTAGTGAAATTGCTCATGTTTGGTTGATTTTCTTGATAAAAATTAATTAGTTAATCAACATCATCATCATTGTCCATTAGTGATGCAATACTATTCCTGAATCTACTCACTCTACAAGGGAAAGAATAAAAAAACAAAGTGCGAAAAATAGAGTTAAAATTGTTTATTGCAGCGAAACTAATTGAAACATTTTTCAGATAAATAATGAGCCACTTGCATAAACCTTCATTAGGGCCTACTGTGGTCTAAGGCCTTTTAATAATCCCCACTTGCGCATTAGAATCTGCACTCTATTCCTTATTTATGATGCATGCTGATGCTTAGATACATGAATATATCAAACATAACGAAGAACATACATGAATTAATACTATTACACATTTATATCTATTGACGTTATTGATTAACTTTACCTTTTCATTACGTTTATTTTGTTTGTAGCTTAAAGTTTTTGTTTAAAAAAAGTAATTAGCATCTTGGTACGTTGCATCATGCAGTGTTGAATTTCAATTGATTTTGGTATTAGTATAAATTATGCTAAGGCAATTCATGGCTTAACAATGGTGACACATTTTTTTATATGGGTTGGGGCAACCCTTTTGCCTCTATTAATTTTATTTATTTATTTATGATAAAAAAAGGGTCTAACAAGTTATTTTATGCTTCTCTTATTTTGGTAGTTAATAAATAAAAAAAATACGTTAAAAATTTACTACCGAGTGTCCCTAACTCTAATCCCAAATTAGTAACGATAAACAACACATGCCTGTTTAGAAACAATGCATATTGAATAATTTGGGAATATTTTCTCTTAGATAATTAATTAAAAGAAACCTAAGACAATCGAAATTGCGTGTTCAAAAAAAAAAAAACATTAAGTTAACCTAGGATAAGCCGAAGCAGCAATTGTTAGAAATGCTGCCTAAAACAGAAAATAAGGTGGATTAATTTAATTGGAAAGCAAGTGTTGGCCGCAACTTTCCCAAATCAGAATCACTTCATTAATTTAACTTTTCTGTTTCCCTTTTGACTCTAAATTATTTGCAGCTCAGTCAAGTTTTAAAACTATACAATAATTAAAGGTTGATGTTAAATAAAAGTATAATCAAAATTTTAATTATGTCTTTTAAAAATGTGATATTTTATTTAGTTTATCATTTTTAATTTTTTAATGAGTTTTGTGTACAAAATTCCATTTCAAACATTTTTCCTCTGATCTCTAAATATCTCAACTTTCATTTCGTTCCTTTAAGATGACGCACTATAATTAGAGAAATCCAACTCAAAACAAAAAGATACACTTAACAGAAAATTAATTAAGGGTAGCGAAAACTACTTGGTAAACAATATAATTTTTTTTATGTAAATAATCTTAAAAATGGTAGAAAGTCATAAAGTAACCATCACCAAGATATACATAAATAATATAATGCAAAATTTCCAGATGCGCACATTCACGTACATGCATCTTGGGCTTTCTGCAAATCGTTTGCTTTTGTCTTATATTAACGAATTATTTAATTACTACGTGTCACAAATCACAGTATGCTACACCCAACTTGTATTTTTTATTTATTTATTTAAAGAAAATATCTGAAGCATTATAGTATAGGGTGGTACACGATGATAACTTAGTATTAAAGCGCATGCTTCAATGAACATAGGAGTGTCAGAATTAGAGTTGGGTGCAAGATTGTGGATACATGCAAGGTATTGAGAAAATGCCCAGGTTGTTTCATCGTATACATATACCTAGTTGTTGAACCTATGCACTACTGTCAAATAATTTTTCCTTCTTCCTTTTGTCTTTTTGAAATGAAATGAGAAATGCAAATTGTGCACTTGGCCAGATTATTAACACCTAAATATGAATGATGCAATGCACCACCCAAATGAATGAATCTGTACACAAATGTATCTGGACGCTCCACACAAAGGCGCAGCCTCTCGTCATCATCATTCCATTTCAAATTGAATCCTTTTCAAAGTTCGAGAATAATGCATGTTTATATGCCTAATGCATGCACCTGTGTAATTGCCACTTTTTGATTTTCAAATTCAAACAGTTACTGTATATATGTAGCACCACCAGTTCATAAATTGGTTGTTTCGCAATCACACCAAATTTGTCTGAACATGGCTGCTAAGTTAAGCAATTGAGTGAGTCAAAAGGTAATTGGGACTCATCTAACATTTCACGCTCTTTAGTCTTTATCATCGCTGTCTTCTTTACTTGCTAATGCATGTTTTGTCATAACTTTCAGATAATGGTTGTGGCGTTGACATGAAGACAACCCAATTTCCACGACCTGCATTTCAAGCACACGATGGCGAGCCTAACCAACCGTGTGTATATATATCTACATGCATGTAAGTTCCTACTAATTAACCAACTTGAAGAGTTACAACCTTCTAGTTTCCTTAAACCCTGTTAGACTTTTCTGCAAGATTCATATATACGAATGCGAAGTTGACCAAGTTTTAATAATTTCATAATGTTTGTTTGTAGTCTGATTGTGTTGTTGGCTTCTTGTTGTTGCTCCTGCTGTTAAAATTTAAGAAATCATCATTCCACTATATGTCATAACTCGTATGCAGAAAACCTCGTACTATAGTTAAATATTATAAAAGAAATAATATTTTCTTTTAATTATCATTTTTCATTGCATTGACCCTTTTTTCTTTTCTGTCTGCATATTTTTCTTCTGTCATTGTTGTTGCCAGTTTTCTCTTTCTATCTTTTTTATTAATTTTTTGTACAATATTTTAGGCATTCCCAAACCTAGTGTAGTGGCAGTTTTGCTTCTCCAACAAATGTAGTTTTATTTTTCTCTACCTGAGTCTTTCATACGGAGCGTCATAGAATAAAACTAAATTATTAATATCCCTTTAAATGGGAGTGCCAAACAAATGGTTCTTCAAGAGAAGAACAAGATCACATTTGTACAATATTCTGCAAATCCTAGGTTTAATGCACGAGAGCGCAATAAAAACATGTTGCTTTATGGCTCCTAAGTTTTGTTGTCGAAGGAGATTAGTGAAATTGAGATTTCTCATCTCCAATTGTTACATGTGGAGCGATTTACATGAACAATCCAACCAATAAAATTGACCTCACATCTTTTATATTAGAAGGGAACTGGTTAAGTGTAGCCAACTCTTTCTATTAGTCAATACAAATGGGAAGAGCTGGGTGAACATAGAACAAGAAAGATAAGGTTTTGTGTGCTCACAAATCACAAAACCATGGCTATGTTACGAGTACAAATTCAAAAAAAAAAAAAAAAAAAAAAAAAAAAAAAGAAAAAAAAAAAAAAAAAAAAAAAAAAAAAAACAATGAAACAATAACGGAAAAGGCAACGAAACTTTTAACGGCAAAAAGAGAGTTTTCTTTTATTCAAAGGAAAAAGATGCCATAAGATGACAAAGATACCCAAAGTCATATAAGGAAAAAATGCAGAATGACAAAAAACCAGATGAGAAGGTTTACTAAAAAATGACTACTCAGCTGCCTCCTTTTTCTCTTTCCTGAAACTGTTTTTATATATCATTCCTCCTCCAATTGATAATCCTTTAACCACACATACGTCCTTCTCTGACGCCTACTTTTTCTTGTTTCTTTTCCACCATCATGTGTTGGGCCCACGTCCACTTGATACGTTGGGCTACTAAAAGACTCCTTTACCCCTTGTATATTTTGCTCTCTTACAATTCCCTCTCCATTAAGAATAACCTTGGCCTCAAGGTTCAAGTCTAGAAATGCCTTCCCACGTTGCTTCCGTCGTGTCAAATCCTTGCCATTTAATTAAGTATTGCTCAACAGATTTTAAACCTCTAAGGATGGTACGTGTGCTCAACAGATGCATGAAACACTGAGTGGATCTTGGTGGCTTCGGGCAATAACAGTTTGTAAGCCATTGGACCAATCTTCTCAATAATGGAGAAGGGGCCAAAATACCGGAGACTCAATTTTTTATTTTTTCGAAGAGCAATCGAATGTTGTCTATATGGTTGGATTTTAACTAACACTTTGTCTCCCACTTTGAACTCAAAATCTCTTCTTTTCTGATTTGCATACTTCTTCATCGCTTGTTGTGCCCTTGCTAAGTTGTTTTTTAACTTAGCTATAACTTCATCTCTCAACAGCAGTTTTTCTTGGACAGAAGCAACATGTTTTGGATGAAGAACATAACGAATAATTTGAGGAGGATGTATGTCATACACTATTTTGAATGGGGTCATGCCTGCACTATTGTGGTATGAAGTATTGTACTAGAATTCTGCCCAAGGTAGTAATTTTGCCCATTCTTTTGGATTATCATGAGTGAAACATCTCAGATAAAGCTCTAGACATTTGTTTAAGGCCTCCGTTTGACCATCTGATTGGAGATGATATGCCGTGGACATACTCAAGGATGTACCACTTAATTTGAAGAGATGTTGCCAAAATTGGCTAGTGAACACCTTGTCCCTATCGGATACAATTGTTTTACGAAATCCATGAAGTTTCACCACCAATTTAATGAATGTTTCTGCAACTTCTTTGCTTGAATAATATGATTTCATGGCTGCAAAGTGGCCATATTTGGAGAGTCTATCTACCACCACAAGTATCACGGTATAGACCTAGGAAGGAGGAAGTCTTGTGATGAAATCCATGGCTAGATCCTCCCAAATCTGATTAGGTATCAGTAATGGTTGCAATAATCCTATTGGTAAAGATGTTGAAGTTTTAGCTTGTTGACAAATAAAACAATTGTCAACATATTCTTTAACATCAACTTGCATGTTCTCCCAATAGAATTGAGAAGTGATTCTAACTAATGTTCTAGTATAACCTGAGTGACCCCAGTTAAGGAACTATGGTATTCATGCAAAATTTTTTAAATTAGGGACTCTTTGTTAGGAATCACCAATTCGCCCTTCCAAAATAAAAGTCCATCATGAGAGGAATAATGAGGATTGAGGGGTTGTTTCTGCATGCACTTCTCCAAAATAGCTTGCTACTTAGGATCTTCTTGAATGGTATGTTTCAATATAGGTAGAATATGTAACTTTGGTTCAGACCAAGCCATTTGGAATGACTTGGAAAGGGAATCTGCAACCACATTATCTTTCCCCGTTTATACTCTATAGTGAAATCATAGCCTAATAGTTTATGCAGCCAGTTTTGTTGCTCCGCTATCTGAATAGCTTGATCCGAGAGATTTCTTAGACTCTTTTGGTCAGTTCTGATCACAAACCTGTGCCTAAGGAGGTAGTGGCAAAATTTCGCAATGGCTTCTGTTATTGCGTAAAATTCGCACGTATAAGCATATTGTCTTTGCATCTTAGGTGATAATTTCTTGGAAGAGAAAGCAATTGGATGGTGATCTTGGCTAAGTGTTGCTCCAATGCCTAATCTGGAGGCGTTAGTTTCCAAAATGAAGGGTTTTGCAAAGTTGTGTAAAGCTAATAGTAGAGCTGCAATGATGGCACGTTTGAGGTGAGCAAATGCTGCAATGGCATGATCATCTAAAGTAAAAGAGTCCTTTTTCAACAAGTTAGTTAAAGGGGCCGCAATGGAAGCATACCTTTTTACAAATCTTCTATAATAGCTAGTCAATCCCAAAAACCCTCTCAAGTGCTTACAAGAAGTGGGGAGGGACCAGTCCAAAAATGTCTGAACTTTCAATTTGTCCATTGCCACACCTTGGCCCGAAACTGTGTGACCCAGATATTCCACCTGTTGCATTCCAAAAGAGCATTTAGACAATTTTGCAAAGAGCTGGTTGTTAAGACTTTGGTAAGTGTACCAAGTCGTGCAAGTAGTAACCGGTAAGACCGGGATATCGTTTCCCAAGAGACTCGTGTATACTAAATAATTGTGTAATTAGTGACTAATTTAAACTAATGAATAAATTCATAATTTGAATTTTTGTGTGCAAGAAAGTAAATATTTCATAAATAAGTAAAATTGAACTTGGATATTTGAAGACTCTAGAAAATGGTAAAGATTAAAAATGCAATGGATTGATATTGTTGGAGTTAGACTTCACCTACTTCACTCTCATGTATATTAAGCAATAAAACTCTTCTCCATTAATTACTAATGTCAACCCACAAGTCTACTCAAACTCTAATCCCTTAGTTGAATGAGCCTAGGTTTCCTTATTTAGAGTCAATTCCTTGAATCCCTAAATAAACAAACCCGCTTTACAAATTAGGGTTTAAGACAACTAATGGGTCAAGTTCC
>Ga0209589_1006291_pt1 | contig 19734 bp, 8 predicted proteins | sample CowpeawhiteBW_FD_187525 | JGI IMG/M metagenome (GOLD analysis project Ga0209589, IMG submission 187525) | Root nodule microbial communities of legume samples collected from California USA - Cow pea white BW (SPAdes) (version 2) | ecosystem: Host-associated > Plants > Roots > Nodule | place: USA... | reverse complement strand
TCCTATTGGGCTTAGTCAAGCCCAATTTTATCAATTGAACTACTCATTGTTTGACTTATTATTCTAGAAAGCAAGGCCTAAACAATGGGCCAATCTTATTGTTATTCTATTGCTCTTTGATATACCTCTTCAAATCTTCATATCTTCTTTGGCCAATGTGAAGAGTGTGAGAAGCCCATGTGGGTTTGGGCCATCTTGAATGAAGCCCAATTGGATCTTTTTGAACATGCCTCTTGTTATTGGGCCTCTTGATGGGCTTGGGCTTGAGATGCATGTGGGCCATGGATTGGGCCTTGCGCATGATTTGGGCCTAGGTGTTGCCCAAGCTATAAGCCTTATTGGGATCACATCACTTGGCCCCTATCAGATCACGAGGAGGATTGGGCCGGTGGCTTACGAGATAGCCCAACCCCCGCAGTTGGCAAACCTTCACCTAGTGTTCCACGTCTCACAGTTGAGGAAGTATGTGTTTGACCTGACTCATGTGTTGGAAGTCGAGGATATACAGATCAGGGAAGACCTCAACGTGGAAGTGCCACCCATCACCCTAGAGGAGCGCAAGGTTGAAGAACGCCGAGGAAAGGCGGTCAGTCTCGTTAAAGTCATATGGGATCGGAGAACGGGCGACTCGACTTGGGAGTTGGAGGAGGACATGAGAAAATCACATCCACATCTGTTCACCTGGTGAGTCTTTATTTTTGAGGATGAAAATTTTTGTTGTTGCAGGGAATGTAAGGCCCATTAAAATCTGATGTTTCTCTTATGCCCCAAGTTAAAGGGGCTGCCCTTGTAAGTGGGCCTAAGGGGCTGGCCTAGTAGATAAAGCCACTCCTAGTTGCCTTAACTCATACTTCCACTCTTTTCAGTGAACCTTGAGCCGCAGCCGTCAACCCCCCTCTGCTAGGGTTTATGCTTTCGCTGTTACGTTGAGCCAGGAGATTTCGTTGCTCCATGTAAGTGTCCTTCGAGTTCATGCTAGTTCTCTTTTATCACTTTTTCGTAATCTGCAGTTAAGAGCCTTGGTTAACTCCATTTTTGGTTCTATTCCACTCTCATCTCAGCCCTGTAGTTTGTTCCTAGAGCTGCTGTGTTCCTCACGCTTGCGTTTGATTGTATTTTGAGCACTGTTATAGATGCATGAAATGATTGGATTACTGTTTGGTATGCTATGTTGTCCGCTGCAGGAGAAAACAGTGAGGAGAACTGTTAAACTCGCCTAAGCGGGCATGTCTCGCCTAGGTGAGGTTAACAGGGGCTCGCCTAAGATTTTTGCCACGAAGGGTCGCCCAGGTGACCCACTGTAATTTTGAGCGAGCATCTCGCCCAGGCGAGAGGGGTCTCGCCTAAGCGAGATCCCACATTGTTCCTGTTTTTGTTTTTGAGCCCTCGCCTAGGCGAAGGGGGCTCGCCTGAGCAAGACTATCTCGCTTGAGCGAGACCCGTCAGCCTGAGCGAGGGGCTGGGCGAGACAGTGCGTGGTTTGGGTGCTTGGTTGCTCTTGGGTAATTGGTAATTGCTTGGGTATGATTACTATGATGAAAAATATATAATGAACTGCTATGTATGAGTGATATGATTCATGGATGGTGAATGATGGGTACGATATGAATTTGGCATGCAAACTAAATGAGATGGTTGGTGTTAAAGTGGCATGGTATTGGCATGAACTAAAATCCCATATCTATGGTTTGAGAGAAATGGATGGGTATGGAAACACTGAGAAAGAAATGAAAAAGGTGAATTATCAAGAGATGGTATGTGATGTATATATATGCGTAATAAACCTTTATTGTGTGGTCTGGTATGCTTGGTTCGTGTCAGTGTGTAATTCTTTGGAAATCCCTAGATGGGATTTCAGGGTCATGCTTTAGTGGTCAGGACGTAATCCCATGGCCCCTATTAGTGGGTGTCCATGGTGGTGCCCAATCTGTGCAGAGGTATCCACCACAAGTGCAAGCATCCGCTGAATCCGACCAGGTTATATGTATCCGGATGAGTCGAGTCGAGTCATAGTGTATTGCTTGGGAGGTCGTAACATGCTTGTGTGATGTATGTATAATGGACTGTGAATATGTATATGATTTCATTGATGAAATGATTTTGGCTCTAGCTTACCCTTTGCTTGTTTGATTGTTTTGTGTGTGGTTCTTCTCGTTTGTGATAGGGCCACGACCCATGTATTCTGTTTGACTTGTGATCTCTTATATTCCTTTAACTTTATATCTGGTTTTTCCTGTGGTACCGTGGTGTGCCTTACGTTGTAAGGAGTGGGTTTAAACTCTAGGACTGCGCTACGATATTATTCTAGTGTGATGCTTCTTTAATTACGTTATTAATTAAATGGAGTGTTACGTTTGTAGTTATAGTCTATGTTTGTAACTTTATTCTAAATTTGGTAAATTATTTGTATTGAAAATGAGAGTTTATTTATAATTTCCTTCGGAATTTGTACATATAATTTTATTTCATTGCTAGTTTTTCTCATTTTTATTACTTAAAAATTTTTGGATAGCAATATAAAAAGACAGGATCATAATGAAGATTCTTTTTTAATATCACTTTTATTGAATCTGTAAACATTTTAAGCCTAATATCCCTTAATGTTATTAATATTGGTTTCACTGCTCTTAATCTATAATTTAATTTTGCTGCAACTTGTATTAATCCTAAATAAATAAAATTATATATATATCTTTAATATGTTGATCTAAACGAAATTGTTTTAAGAAATTCAATTTTTTGTTTTTGGATTAAATGATATCATCTTTAAGATTGATCTAAACGACATTGTTTTAAATTTTAAATTTTTTGTTATTTTTCGTTTTCGGATTGTTGAATTGTACTATATAGATTTCATCTGGATGAAAATACCAAAATTCGTACTGTTTGTATACATCATATTATTTTCTAAAGCATCCTAAGCCATAAATACTTCATATTTTTTTTAACTATTGGTATTGATTATAATTAGTTTTCTATCTCATCTATTTTTAATTCTTTATCATTATTATTTATTATATTTTGTATACTTTGCCATTGTTTTAAGAGTTAGAGGTACTTAAGTAGCAAAAAAACTAAAATGAAACAAAAATTACAAAATACAAAATTTATATATATATATATATATATATATATATTATATTTTATATATAAATATGCAAAGAAAAATAAAATATCGTCGACAGCAGGGTTCGAACCTGCGCGGGCATAGCCCAACAGATTTCAAGTCTGTCTCCTTAACCACTCGGACATATCGACACTTTGCTAAGTGATCACTATTAGCATTAACTATTTAATTAGCCTTATTATTATGGTATTAATATATATTATTGAAGCAATTTGATTATATCTATAACAATCTATACAATTTCACATCCATTAATTTTGCATAAACACCCCTTATTGACAAGTTTACATATGTCCCATTTAATGGTTTTGCTATCTTTTTCCAGCCCATGAACGTAGTTCCCGTTTTACCCCCAAACTCTTGAAGTTCATCATTCTAATTGATGGGTTATATTGTAAAATTACGTTTCCCGCTCATCTATGTTGTTCATTGCTCTTGTGATTGATTGACGTATCACTGCTATTGGAAGCTTGGAAGATTATAGATTCATCTGGTGTGTTTCTCCAAATCAAATTTTCATTGTGGTATTCATTTTTGGTGCTCTCCATGTGTTGAGACGGTTTTGCTTTGTTTCAGGTAAATTTGTTTTTCATTTTGTTGTTATATTTCTTTCCAAACTTGAAATCTAATTGTATTCTTCTTATTTTATTTCATTGTTGTTTTTAATCAGTTTGTTTGTATTGTTCATTCTTTTGGTTTTGTGTTATTGTTTCCCGTAATCGTTTTGTTTAAGTAATTTTTCTTTGTTTGAGTTTCCTTTTTTATATTATTTATAAAGTTTGTTGTTCTGTTGTTGTTTTATTTTGTTATATTTTATGTTAGGTTTATTTAAAGTTAAATTTTTTGTTTGTTTTCCTTTGTTGAATGAAAGAACATATTTTTGCTTGGTTTATTTAGTTGTTACTTTTTGTATTTTTAGTTTTTTATCCATTTTTTTTGTTTGTATTGTGTTTTGCTTTAGCTTTGTATGACATTTTCTCTTTTTTGTTCAACTTTGAAGATGAATCGGTACTCTGTGAATGTAAGATAATGTATATTTATTCATATGACTATTCATTTTGATCTTAGTTTGTTTTGTGTTGATTTATATTAATATATATTCGTTATTTATGTAACTTTGTACATTGTTTTTACATCATTGGTTATAGATGGCCCAAAAAGTTGATTTTATTGGTGGAATTGATGGACAAAAATAGACTCTTAAGCTTTGTGTTAGGACAACTGATCTTTGGTCTATTCAAAATCGTGATTCTAAAACCCATTTGGAAATGATTTTGATGGATGAAAATGTTATGTAGGTGTTTTCTTTTGTTTACTTGATTTATGACAATGTTGAATTGTATTTCTTTCTGTTTTTAGGGAGATATAATTCCTACTTTGGATAGAAGGAAAACTTGGGTTTGTGGCAAGATAAGTTGGTTGCGGGAAATACTTACATTATGAATAATATCAAATACGTAACAAATCAAGGCCAATATTATGTATATGATCACCCTTTTAAGTTGTTGTTTATAGGAGCAACATTTGTTAAAGAGCAATTATTTCTTACCATTCTGATGAAGATTTTCAAGTTTAAGTTTATTAAAGGTGTAGTAAATTCTAATTTCTTGCCTGATTTGTTCGTTGGTAATTTGAAGAATGGCAAATCAGATTTAAATTTATTTAGTTTTTCATCTGACTTTCTATATCAGTCATTACATGTTCTTAGTTTTCAAATATTTGTTTTGTATTAGATGTCATTGGTGTTGTGGACAATGTCAAGACTAAACCTCATTCCAAAAATTTTGTTTTTGATATGCATGATATGAGGCTAGCTTATTGCATTGTTTTGAAATTTATGTCGTTTCTAGTCTACAAGAAATCAGTTTATTATCTACGCCAATTTTTCGTAGGTAATGTGTTATTTTCATAGGTAATGTGTTGTTATCTACAAATTACCTACGAAGTAAATTTCGTAGGTATTGAACTATTTGGTAACTTTATCTACGAAAATATGTTCTAGATAACGTATCTACGAAAAAAAGACATAGATAATTATTTAAGAATAACCTATGAACATGATTATCTAAAAAAATAGTCATGGATAATTTACGACTGGAATTACATACGAAATATTTTGTAGGTAACTTATCAACGAAAACTGTTGTAGGTTATTTATCTACAACATTGTGCCTATGTAAATTACCTATGAAAATTTTCGTAGGTAAATTATTTACGAAAATTATCGTAGGTAATTTATCTCGAACATTCTGCATATGTAAATTACCTATGACAATCTTCGTAGGTAATTATCTATGACAACCTTTGTAGGTAATTTACATATGAAACTTTTCGTAAGGAACGTTAAAATATAAAAAAAAAATTATAGAAAAATTAAAAGAATTTTAATTTGTCAAAATTATCATTAAATATTTCTAATGTTGATTGATGTCAGGAATTACGTATAAACTATAACTGTAGACAATACAGTAAACAATTGTGTCTATAGAATCAAAAAATATAGTAGTTTTATATCATTCACAAGAGAAGTGATGTCTAGACATAAAAGCTGGCCTCCACTAGTAGATCCTACAAATATCCCAATAGTCAAATAAAACCTTCAAATATAACAGCACATTCTTACAAAGGTTCTAGCAGCATTCATATCATCACATCAAATGAACATTAAAATTATAAATATAAAATAAAGAAGATAACATAAAATAGAAAATGAAATACATAATATTTTGAAGTCATGCATAATACTTTATGTATTAGCCCTAGGTCGTACAACAATTTAAAAACTAACTAATTTTAGTCTTAGGTTAACAAGTCCACAATTAAGAAACAAACTAATAATCTACATAGGTCAAGTTCTACAATTTAAAAACTAACTCCGCTAGTTCATAATTAAAAACCTAACTAATAATCTGAATAATGAGAAGAGTTTTATCCATGATGTTGGTCCCTCTCTTGAGCATTATCCTAGTTTTTGTCCTCATTTTGTGGTTGTTGATTGACGTCTTGCAAAATGGTTTGTGCTGCGGGAGGAAGAAGAGCGAGAACAACAATTACTAAGGATTCTAATTTTCTCTATAGTCGTTGATTCTCCTCCCTAGATTGAGGAAACGCCTCCCTAGATTGACGAATCTCTTCTTCCAACCTTAGAATCTTTTATGAATCCATAACTGTAGCACTAGATGTTTATTGTGTGAAGGCTTCCCCGCAAAGATAATTTTCATTTAGTTTTCCAACCTTAGGATTTTAGCTACCATAAACAACTAACAAACTTTTTTTCCTTAACTTCTTTTCCTCACCAGGGTCCAATGGAGATATTTCTTCTCCTTCACCACAAGAAGTAGCCTTTAAATCTTGCTTAGGAAAATACAGTCCAAAATTTCTCCTATTATTAAAAAATAGACATGTTATATAATGGCAAATGTTTATTTTTAAAAAAGGAGGAAAGATCTAAGAAGTTAGAGAAAATACATATGTTTGCTTAGATCTGTGATCTACAAAATCACCGGTATTCTTTCAAACATGAGTATGGTGGAAAAGCTCATTAAAATGTATATGACAACCCAATTGTTCTGCCTATAAACTAAACTAATTAATCATGATAAAATAGTAATCAAGTTATATAACAATATTTTTCAATGTACATTCCATTTGAAGGGCATGCTCGTTGATGGTGATTGAGCAACCTATGTGCAAACATCAACCTTTCTCAGATGCTCGATTCTTTTGATTACAAGCACTCTTTGATCGAAAGTCATGTTGGTTCCACTTAACGTGCAAATTGTTCCATACTCTATCAAACATCGAGTAAGGTTTTTTCCTAGTTTTTCTTGCTTCCATGAAGATTTCATAAAGTCTATGAGATGCCTTTGTGTTGAAAATCTTTCTAATCTTCTCCTCATGTCCAGGTCTCCAAGTAACATTTCTCTACATTAAGAGATAATCTAGTTAAGATATTAATTATTAAAGTAAACAATATATGCAAAGAAATTAAATATGCTTAATTGAAATTTATTAAAGGGTAGGCTACAAACATAAACTTGCCTTGAACCTTTGGAAGAAGACATCCTTCTCTTCATCCAACATTACACCCAAGTTAACCATGGCTCAACCTATCGTTGCTTAATTGTCTTTGTGATTGCCTTCGAGGCAACTTTTCTTAGGTAAAACCTAAGAATATAAACACATTAATGAAAAAGATGATGTCAATATGAAAAAAACTATATAATATAAAAGAAAAAAATGATTTCAACTAGTGTTGATTATTACCCATCATTACAAGGTTCAATAATTTCAAGCACTACACTAAACAAAGGGTCATCGTCTTCATTAATGGATGGTTCACCTACTTCTTTGGTAGAGATGTGTTGGTCTTCCTGAAGTACATTCTGAATAGGTTGGGTGGGTATTGAGGTTGGTGTATGATTTTGTTGAGAGGGGGAAGATAATGATGTCAATGTAGCACCAACACATTGGGAAGCCATAGTTGAAGGTGTAGGTTCATTAACTGAAGGTTGAACATGTTGAACAATATGGGGTTGGGAAGGTGTGTGTTGATCAATGGAGAGTTGGGAAGGGGTAGATTTCCCTATTGATGGTTGGGCAGGAAATGGTACAACATTTGTAGTTGTAGAAGGATTTTGTTGATCAAAAGGGAATTGAAGTACATGTGTTTTTCGTGATGGTTATAAGACCCGAAAAAATTAAATAATTAAATAAATGACTATTTAATAAATGCGGATAGTGTGAGCCTTTATGGCATTTAATGTTAATTTTTATAGAGTGGAAAAGTAGTAGCTCGAAAGGTTGAGAGTACATGATTGTGTGGGAGGACTTGGGTTCAAGTCCTATGTATGCCAATTGTGTATTAATTTAATTGCTTATTATTTTAATAGTAGGTTTGAACGTGTTGGGTGATAAGATAATTCCAAATTCATAAGAATTTTCATGAAACATGAATTGGTTGAAATTGTTGTGCACTTGCTTAGTAATTGGGAGGTTATGTGTTCGAACCTTGTTAGAGCAAAATCATAATCTTTTCTTTTTTCTTTTTTGGGCTTTGGGGGAACAAATTGAGTAGATGACGAGATGGAGTTGGGTTTTGCGAATCTTGACGTAGACAAGGAGAGTAATTAGAATTGATTAGCTATTATGGACCAATTAAGGGGGTGATTTGAATTAATTTTGTTTTAATTTATTTTAATTAGTTTTTAGGGATGGAAAAAATGAGAGAATAGGAGAATTCGTGTGGCTACCAACCAAGGAAATTTAGAACCCTAAAGAGTTAGTGAGTTGAGTGTTAGACGGCTAGGAAAAGGTCTCAAGTGGGGGCATCAACATTGTTTTAGTTTTGAAATGGTTGAAATGCCAAGACGGGGGGTTGAATTGGCTAGTTAAAAATTTAGGCTATCTTTGAAAGCTAAAAACTACCTTTAATTGAATCAATTAGATCACCAAGTTAGGATGCAAACACCACTAAGTGTACACTATCAATCGGTCAAAAATAGAGTTAAGCAATTGATTTTACTAAACAGATTCTGTTCTGGTATAATCAACAGATTGAAACAGTAAAACAGTCGATTGAAATACTGGGAAAAATGCAGAAATGCAAATTCAAGTTCTAAGCCAAGAACAATGCACAAGAATTATCAAGACAAGTTCTAAATGGTTATGCAAACATGCTCAATACTATAGATGACATGAAAACATGCAAGAACATGAAAAAGATGATTAAAACACAAGTTCTTGAAACTTTAAAAGGAAAATGCAAGAGAGAAAGGTTAGAGAAAAGAGGATACCACGAGATTTTTATATTGGTTCACTCAAACTTGAGCTACATCCAGTTTGTCAAGGCAACTTGAGCTTGACTTTGCACTATTTCAAAAGATTTACAAAGTATCGATCCTTACACTTCCAAAATATGCAAAAGCCACACAAAAGACCCTTGAATCACACAAGAGGCACACTAGCACAGCAAGAACCCTCTTGCAAACCTGGAAACCCACCAGGCACACACACAACGCTTGAGAAAGATCAAACCTCAATGGTAGCACAACCCAACCTACCACAAACCACTTTTTCTCCAAGCTTCAAACTGAGCCAAAAGCTCTAAGAATTGATCCAAGATCAATCTTCAACTGTGGCAATTTCATGTTCAAAACTGATCAATTGACCTCTGTTTTGAAAATCACAGCTTTTCTAGTCAAATTGTTACGAAATTCAACAAGTTGATTTTCAAATCAATCGGTTGATTTCAATTGACTTAAGTGAAATCAGTCGATTAAAAAATAAATCAACTAATTGAATTTGTTGCAATTTAAGACTACTACAGCCAACCTTTTAATCTATTAAAAAACCATTCAATAGATTAAAAGAGACATTTTAACCTGTTGAAAAATCATTCAACAGATTAAAAGACACACCTAAGACCAAAAACATCTAATTAATGCTACAAGGTCTACAACATGAATTAGAAACTTAAAATACACTTTCTAAATGATGTAACTATATGAAGAGCACACATTCCAGCCTTGATCAACATGAATATCATCAAATCTCCTTTCCTTCATCAATGTAGGCTTCATTCCAATGGTAATGGCTTCAAGATAGTTCAAAAGAGCTTTATTCAATCTTCATCAAATCTTCAAGAAGCATACCACCTTGGTTTCTCATGTCAACACATTTGAGCGATTTTAGCGGGATTTCCAAGTAGGGGAAGCTTTGCTTTTCTATTGTTGTTTGAAATTGCACTTGTATATTTGTCTTTTGTGGTTTGATGCATGATTTTTGTTGTTATCTGATGTATGTAGACACCACGATGCTTGTAACATCCCACGCTGTAGTAACCTAACAGCCTCTAGGGCCCGAGGAGGGGTAGCCAGGGATGTTACAATGCTTGTATGTTCCTGTTTTTCTTTTACATTTGCTATGGTTCATGGTCTATTGGATATGTAAACTCATAAGTGTGGTGGGTTCTTCTTGAACCTCTGTGTACGTGCATACATGAACCATGATGCTTAGGGTATGTGAGTTTTATCACGACCTTCTCATAACAGCGTTATGGCAACTTTTTCTCCACCTTCGTTATATCCTCTGGGTCACCCTTTTCCTTGCTTGTAGAAAGAAAACCTTGGATCTACGTTGGTTTTATTTTTGTTCATATTGGTGGTTTATGGGGTGCGTTTTGGGTGTGTTGGGTTCGTATTGGTTGGTGGATATGGGTCGTTACTAGTTCTCGCAAAGATAGTGAAAATGCTGGTTTGGTGGCTTTGCGTTTCAGTGTCTTCATGCCATGGTGGTCCAGGTGTATTGAGCTCGTGGGGGTGCATGGTACATGTGGTTCGTCACGCTGCATGATTAGAAGAGATATTTTTTGGGTGGCTTGGGACCAGAAGAGAACTAACCCGTGAAGGGTTTATGGAAAAAAGTAGGGTTGCGCATGATGAATACAAGGGGTTGTCATCTTTCTCACTCTCTTGTTGTTTTGTTTGTGGGAGGTGTTTTATGCGTGCATTTCCCACTCTTGCAGCAGGTTCCCTTTATTTAATACCTTTCCTCTATTTTCATGCAAGTATAACCTCCTTCTGGGTGCACCACTATGGTGTTATTATTTCTTCCTTTATTCACGTTTTCTGTCTCTTTCCTTATAGTTTAGGTGCAAAGCTCTTGTTTCCACAAAATAAAATCACTTTTCTTCTCCAAAGCCAATGCATTTGTTTCTTCTCATATGGGACCCATATGTTTTGTTCTTTTCCTCTAAAGTTTTCGGGTGCTGATTACTTAAATGCAAAGGTCTTTATCTTTTATTCCTAGCCATGGGTCCCGCCTAAACCCTTTGGATTCTTTTCCTTTTGGAACTTTTGTTCTCGTTTGGTGGTGCATGGTGCAATACCTTCCTTTTAGTGAAGTTCATTTTTTTCTCTTCCTTAATAAACATCACTTAATTGGTTTTCTTTTGGCCATGGGTCCCACGTATTGAATGATGCAAATTTTTGTACATTTTATATTAGCAATGACATGAATTCCATTCACGTTGGTGGTCTTTATTTTATATATATATATATATATATATATATATATATATATATATATATATATATATATATATATATATATAACATAAAAGGTTATGAAATCTAACCTATATTGAGCGGACTGTGAAGCGGTACTCACATATTTTAAATATTGATGTTACTACGATTAAATATACAAATTTGCATTATGAAATTACGTGTCTTGAATGTTGGTTCATTAGAACCTGTGTTTTGGAATACATAAACCCGTAATTTCGCGTTACTAGTGTAGCGCCTGGTGGGAGAGAATTGGACTACCAAGCGATAGCTACTAAAAAACGGTTTGGAAACAGACAGCGCCAGGGGACGCGTGTGATGCGTCAGGCGATTTCGGGTGCAACGATGGATTACGCGAGGGATTCTACACAACTTTGGAAAGAGGTCTTGATGCGATGCTTTGTTGGGGGCCAAGTTACGACTGCAACTTGTATTAGGGTAACAGGTGGCCACACGAGGTTGTAGCCTGGTGGTTTTGGAACTACAGTGCAGTGTGCGGGATCGTGGCTCGTATGGATGGGTTCCGGAAGATTTCCCTCCTCGGTGTGATCCGACGAGCTTAGTAGTCTTGGGCTACAGTTCGTATTGGGGAACTCCACTTGGTGTCGCGGATCGTGGCCATGGAAATTTATTCCCACATGTGGACTATTAGGTGGTGGCCTGTAGTTGGAGGGGCGAGTAGACACTCGTGGCAGCAAAGATCAATCAGTGTACTCATCAAAGGTTGTAGAATCAAGAGGCGTCCAGAGGAAGTGATGAAGACTAGGGTGTGAGACTTGGGGTTGTTAGAAGTGGTTGGAATATTGAATGATTATTTATTATTGTGTATTGTTCTAGTATTTTGTTAAGCTTGTGTGTCTTTTGTGATGATCATGTAACTCGTTACATGGGAGCAGATGATGTTGCAGGAGGTGCTGGTGAGACTTAGCGTCATAGTGGGGTAACTCGGGGATATTTTTTTATTTTCTACAATTTGATATTATTTTTCTGCAATCTGGATTTTAATTTGGATTTGGATGTAAGGATTTGGCTTAAAGTTTTATGCTTTCAAACTTTTGGCGCTTATAATAAATTTTTATTTTTCCCGCATTTTGGAAAATGTGTAGAATAAATGTAGCTTTATATTTATTTATTATTAATTTTATTTAAATAAGTAATATTCGGCTTGGATATTACAATGGTAATTTAAGAACATATTTTGGTCGTTTTCCCTTCGTTATCCCCTTTCTACCCTTTTTGGTAGTAAGCAAAGATGGTTCAGGAATGTCTTTATTACATCCTGATGACATATCTACAAATATAAAGAAGAACATACACAAATCAATTGCACATGTCCTTAAATAAAATATATAGTTGCAATACAAATGCTAAACAAAGATTATAATGTACAAACAAAATTGGTTCACACAAGTTTATATATAGGACAAAAGAAATTTTGGGCTTGAATCATCATTAGGGTACTCAAAGGGTGGAGGAGGAGGATACACTATGGCTATTCATATATGGAATCCAAGTTTTGGTGTTCCCAACAATAGTAGTGCTAAAGTAACAGAATTGAAAAAAAGGTAATTGAGCCTAACCTGACGATGAATGAACCAACATGACCTAAGATAGTGCTGAAGTAGGATAATTGCAACTTGAAGTCCAATAAATATAGCCAAACAAACACAACAATAAAAACCTTATTAGCTACTTGGTTCTTGAGCCCAAAATGTTATAATATCACCTAGTGGGTCAATATATCATAAACCTAATGAACAAGAACAAAATTGTGAAATAAGTTATCTGATAGTCATAATGGAATATAAACATGAAACAAAAACATAATTTATGATTCTTTTATGCAAAAAGTGTTTCATTTTATTCTGCATAATTTTATCACATTTAAAATTTCAAAAAATATTTTATGAATTCAAGAAAAGGAGAGAATAGTGTGGAAAGGTTGTGGTTTGGATGAGGGAATTGTGAGTGTTCAGTAGTGCAAGAAAAAAAAAGAAAAAGAACAAAAATAAGAAAGTAATAACCAATGAATTTTTGGAGATGACTGATGTAAAAGTTCAAAAAATTTGTTGTGTATGGAGAAAACAAGAGTATGAACAATTGGGGTAGTGTAGATTCGTAGTTAAATAGGAGCACGGAGTTTGACAAAATGGCTACTCCATTATGCTTACCAAATTGATTTTGCTTGTGAAAATTTGGTTGAGCATGGAAAAAATATATTATGACATATTATGACCTCATTTTCCTCCCATTTCTTACCTACTTCTCTTCTTTTCATTTCTCTTGCACTTCCTTAATTTATTTCCTTCATCTAAACAAAGGCTAATTGTGGGCTATGACTACTAAATCAAAGAGGATTGTGAGAGAACAATTTTTTACATATACAAATCTGTATTGGTAATCAATGGCTTATTAAATAAAAAATAAGTAATAGAATTGAAGAATATGAATCAATAAAGAAGAAGTTGTAGACTTACTTGAACATATTGCATGAAAGGAACTGTCTTACGTAACAACAAGCATAGAACTACATAGCAACATAAGAACTTAATAAATACAATGGTCAAGATTATTCGTAAAAGGAACTTTGAAATGGAAAAGAAATAATTAAATTAAAAAGAGAACTAAGGAAAATTATACAAAATGATATGTCTTGATATCAATAGGAAAGGAAATGCTTGGCAAGTTGAGGGGATTAAATTTTAAGTCAACAATTTTGGAGTCAGAGAGCAAATTTTAATTCTCTAGTCAGCAGACTTATTTTTGTGGGCATGTTCAAGAATGGCCACCACAAAAGAAATTATTGTTGCTTGACTACACATGCATGTGCTTCAAGTTTTAATAAATGAGTACCTTGCTAAAATATCCTGCTAGTAGGTTACTTTGGGAGTGATTTAGATCCAAAAAAGAGAACAACCAATTCATTAACTGCCAAAAAGGAATAAGGTAAGCACTACTTCAAAACACTAACCAAAAATATTTTAAAAGGAAACTTTCAAAGCACTACTTCACAAGCAATAAAGGTAAACTTATTAAAGAATTATAACAATATGGTTTCATAGAAAATATCCACTTAAAAGGAAACTTAGTCAATCTTCATTTTTGAGCATCCTACTTAAAATATTGCTTCTTTTCAGCATCCTCTAGAGCTTCTTCAATGATGTATCTTATCAGTTGTTCAACCTATGGTTTTGCAGACAAAGTGCAACAAACAACATTGAACTTTGTTCAGTACAAATGAATTAAATGGCTTGTGTGGTTGACAATCATGCAATAAGAGACAAAATTTGAAAATAACAAAGAGAATAATTGATCCCAAACCCCATGCACAACTTTGTTACCAATATCCAAGACAAGGGAATGTATAATTTAAAAGCCAGTTACTAATTATCTTAATCTTTTAAACTGATGTAGAAAAACTTTGGTTTTCAACCAATTATCTTAATCTTTTGAAATAATTCAGAAATCAGAGATAAACCAATTTTCTTTACATCTTTAGAAGAAAAAGGTACTGGGAGCTGCACAACCAAAATTGTGATAAAATTTCAACCTCAACCAAAATTTCATGAACCTATAAGGAATTAACGTGATCCTCCTCTTTATTGTCTTCTTCTATTGCTTCATCTTCTAATTCAACTCCATTTTATGAATCTTGGGAGCTTAAAATAGGTTCAACTTCTATGATTTCATTGACGTGTGAAACTTGCTCTTCTTGGCAAGGCATATCATCATCTACATTACTAGCTTTTATACAACCTCTTGGTTTTGTCTTGATTATAGTTCACCAATCACGTCTATCTATTTGTGATTGTGGATATGAGACATAGTATACTTGTCTTACATTGTGAGCAATTATAAATAGCTCATACGACACATATCTTTTATCCATCCGAATATTAACATGGTAGTTAGAGTTCACTTTAGTACCTATTCGTGATGGATTGAACCATTGGCAATAAAATACAATTACTTTCTTGGGAGTGCTTGTAGTATTGTACTCTATCTCGTATATGTGTTTAATGATCTCGTAGAAATCATCTTCACCTACGTCTGTAAGCCCTTTTACATAAACCCCACTATTTATTATCTTTTTGCCTTGACTTCATCCATTAATATGGAACTTATACCCATTGACATATAAGGTGTGCCATTGCTTAACCTTGGTAAGAGGACCTAGCGATAAATCTCTCAAGTGTTGGTTTGTGACATTTAAAGGCTCATTGTAAACCTACAGTACAAAACAAACTCAATGTCATATTTTATTTATTAAACATTGAAAGAGTAATTTAATTATCAAGTACATACTTGATTGTTGAACCATTTAGGAAAATCAACATGTACACGACTAGAAGTAGTTGAGTCAAGTATTTCTTGAGATTGAAGGAATGACCTATTTAAATAAGTCATCCAGAAGGTAAATTTAATAAAAGAATAAACTTTATTATAACAATGAAATCGATAGTTGAAAAATATTTACGCGACGTATGGTTTCACTTCTTTGCAATTTATCAACACATGAACGTGGACCAAATTCCATTCAATGAATCAATGGCTTGTCAGAAGGATGAGTTGGTTGGTTGAAGATGGATAACGATGGTTGGTTGGTGTCAACTCCCATTTCATTCTACTACTTCGCGATGAAAACATATAACTTTTGAAATAGTGGAAAGAAAAATAAGTTGTTTCTTGGTGTATGTAAGATGCACATATCGATCCTTCAACCATTGCCCTATATTTTATTGATTGCTTAGAATCACCCATAAATCAATAAAAAATAAGTTGTTTCTTGGCCATGCTTTGTAATCTTTAAGTAAATGCATTTTATATGAAATACATTGATCATATATTACCTTTCAAAGGGATACATCCACCTATATTGCATTGGGCCACCAAGTCTAGCTTCATATGCAAGATGAATTGGGAGATGTTCCACTGAATAAAAGAATGCAGGGGGGGATACGCTCTCCAACTTGCAAAGAATTAGTGGAATGTTTTCTTCCATTGGAACCAAATTGTCATACCTCAATGTCGTGGTGCATAAGTCTTTAAAGAAAGGACTTATTTCGATTAAGGGATTTAAAACATGTGTTGGCAATATACTAAATGTAATAGGAGGTAATCACTCAATGAACACATGACAATCATAGCTTTTCATCCCATGTATCCTTCCCTTTTTCAACATCAACACATCTTGAAATGTTCGATGAATAACCATCAGGCACCTTGAGTTATTTTATCCAATGACAAACTAATTTTGCTTCCTCTATAGTTAAAGACTAATTGGCTTTAGGCTTAAAAGTTTTTGCATTAGCTAGTGCTTTCATCTCTAAGTCAGGGCGACTACAATACAAAGCGAGATTCATCCTTGCTTTCTAATTATATGTTTTTTACCACAAACATTCATAACGTTGTTCAATATATTGTCAAAGAAATTCTTTTCTATATGCATGACATCTAGGTTGTGTCTTAAGAGATTATCTTTTCAATAACGAAGATTCCAAAATATACTTTTTTTCCTCCAGTTATGAACCTCGCCATATCCTAGTAAATTCAGCAAATGAGGATTTTTTGTGGCCATTAGTAAATCCCTTACTCTTCCCCAAACCAAGTTAGGTGTCATTGTAGTTAGTGGGCCATCAGTTTCAACTTTCCCTTTTTAGAAGGCTTTTTTATTCTTTCTAAAGGCCTAATCACTAGGTAAAAACCTACTATGTGAGTCAAACCAGTAATTCCCCCCCCCCTAATTTTTTAATGCAAAGGCTTTTGAATGCTCCAAACAGTGTGGACATGCCAATTTACCTTGAGTACCCCATCCATACAACATCCCATATGTAGGGAAATCATTTATAGTCCATATTAACTTGGCTTTCATGATAAAGTTCTTCTTTCTTGAAATATCATATGTTTCTACACTAGTTTGTTCACAACTTCTTTATATCATCCACCTATGGGTTACAATATAGGCCTAGCCCGTCGAGCTGATCCGTAGGCCCTCAATAATAACGTACGACGGGCCAAGATAATAACCCATAGGCTCGTAGTTGTATAGCCCGCAGAAGCCAACAACCCACACGAGCTGACCCATGATTTGCACGGGTTGGCTCGCAAGCGCGCATAAAAAAAAATTACTTGTGTATATCAGTTACTTTTTGTATGGACTCTTGCATTAACATTCCAAATTCTCTTATGAATGGAAAAGACAAGTGTAACATCCCGACCAGATATTACAGATTTAAATAATAAAATAAAATAAGAAATAAAAATTCATTAATTATAAGTCCATTTCCCAAAAACGCGAGAAATTTAAGACTTTATTTCACCACAACAATAACTGAAACCCAAAATGAGTAATTATCCACTATAAAATTAAAGTCTAATAATATAAGAGTTTACAACTGATTTAAAATCATAAAACATAAAATTCTAATAAAATCTCCCAAGACTAGCCCCGCTACGGCTCTACGCCCCACTAGATCCACCTGCAACATCATCTGCTCACGTATACCGCGTATACGATCATCGCCAAACACAAGCAGATAGGGTAAGCTAACAAAATAAACATATATATATATATATATAATAGAAACATATATCAAAACCACATCAAAGGAAAACCATCCTTTGATTCCATAACACTTAGCCACTAACATATCAACTATGTTCTACGTCTTCTAGTGAGTACCTCAAGGTGTCTTGTTGCCACATATATCAGCCACAACTGATAGAGCACGTGCGGGAAACCATGCTACGGATCACACACCGTAATGCCATGTGGAGTTCCCAATACGAATAACATTCGTACGTCCCAAGACTACCAAACTCGTCAGTTAATTACTGAGGAGGGCAATCTAACTGGACCCATCCGTACACGCCACTGCATGCACACTCACACCGACAACACTCGCCAACTCAAGCCACAACTCAAGAGTTCCTCGTGTTCATCCGCCATCCCGAGCCACAACTCAAGAGATGCCATTCTGAGCCACAACCCAAGGAATGCCACATGCTTAACCCCTATCCTAAGCCTCAACTCAAGGGATACGTTCTGAGCCACAACTCAAGGAACACCAGCAAGCCAACCTTTAAGGTATCATAAAAGCCTTGTAGACCAAGCACACCAAAGCAAGCACAACACACATTTGTCGCAGCACCATCGTCTGGTGCAGATCACGAGGCGCTAGGCGCATCAGACTTCCAAGCCGCCTGACAGGGGACACGTATCGCTAAGCGCCAAGCACCTCTGGTACCACTCTGCCTACAAGTGTCGCCTAGCGGAACACTCTTGCCACCAAGCGCCTCGCGTTCCAGTGCTCTTCTGTTTGGTCACTTTCGCCTGGTGTGTCTCATATTGTCGCCAGGCGCCACACCAGTACTCTTGCAGTACTAGTTCTGGTTTGATTTTAGGTATTGTATTTCACTCCCTTACTCACATATTCACTTGACATGTTTAATTAGCATGTCTTTGCTCAATAATAGTGCCCACTTCATTACTAATATCATAATTACCATATGTAGAACTTCTCTATCATTAATATGTTTAACCACCCATGCTCTTAGGTTAATACCAATGCTGCATACAAAGCATCATAGTTAATTCAGAGCACTACTGGTACTATTCCACTCATAATGTAATATGATTATCTCATAACTTTGACTTATTCCATGGATTAAAAGTTCCAAGTTTAGCCATCTAGTCTCCTCTATATATATTTATGAGCTATTACCCCTCATTCCACCAGTCCATTACCATGACTTATCTATATAGTCTTACCAATCCCACATAATGGAAGTTTTCCCTTTCTTTACGTCATCCAAATTCTAATACTTCATAATTAAACCTTGATAGCATTTATTCCAAGTCCAACTTAGACCTAGCCATATAATATGTTGAACTCCTAAAATTATATTAAATATGGTCCCAATTAGTTTCCCAACCACCACTGTGCACCAAAACACATAAAATTTGCAGCTCTGGTATGGCACCACCAGGCGGTTCCTGTTGTTCTAGAAACCCCAACATTCTCCTTGCACTTGGGACCTCAACCCATCCCTTGCAACTCTGATATCAATGCCATATCAATCAATAATTAATATCTTAAAGGTTCTCATTACCTGCATTTATTAATTAATTAATTATTTAATTAATTAATTTTGACAAGTCTTACAACAAGTGCTTGATAACGTTGTCGTTGACACGATCAAATTAATACTACCAAATTATAGCAACTTCAGTATTGCTAAGATAGTAGTCAAGAAAATAGAAAGGGTAAAATAACCCTAAGTCGTCTCCCAACGAACACGGAATTAATTTTTAACAAATTAGTTCTTATAAAACTATACAAGAGTTAGTCAAATAAAATTATAAAAATATGAGGGATAAAGATAAAAAGATAAAATAAGATATAAACAATAGTAAAGAAAATAGATTGATTCCATTGCTTTTTCAAAATAGATTCATCATCGGTTATCTAAAGATTATTGCTCAATTAATTATTGTTGTAGATTTGCAAATTAATCAATGTAAAGTCTCAATTAATTTGT
>Ga0209589_1006285_pt1 | contig 19753 bp, 22 predicted proteins | sample CowpeawhiteBW_FD_187525 | JGI IMG/M metagenome (GOLD analysis project Ga0209589, IMG submission 187525) | Root nodule microbial communities of legume samples collected from California USA - Cow pea white BW (SPAdes) (version 2) | ecosystem: Host-associated > Plants > Roots > Nodule | place: USA... | reverse complement strand
CTGCCGTCGGTCACAACTTCCGCCGCATCCTCGCCTGGCTGAGGGTTCTTTGGTGCCTCTTCCTGGCCACCCTCATCGCAGCCATCAGCGACCGCTCACCGCTGCAATCGGCTTCTTAACGGACGACGGATTAGCTTGGCGATGGCATGGCAGGAGCTCGCCCGCGTGCGCTGCGAGTCGGCAGTCTCGGAGCGGACGTCGTCACAGGGATCGTAGTCGGCGATCTCCGCACCAGTCGCCGGAAACTGTCAATGACAGCGAAGCCCCGCGCCGCTAGGTCGCCCGATTGTACGGACGTCCCGGCCGTCGTCGCTAAGCCGGCTCCGACCGTCATCGAATTGATGGCGGCCCTTGGGCGTGAGATCGAGCCACATGAAGGCACCCATCAGATTTTCAATGCCGCGGGAATAGGCCGAGTAGGTGTGGAAGATCTCGCCGGTCTCGTTTTTGGCAAAGATGCTGGCGCCCATCATATCTTCGCTGCTCTTGAGCGGGATCGTGTCATAATTGAACTTGGCTGTGCCAGCGACCAGGTCCTCCCTTGTGAATGACACTCCGAAATCATAGTTGAACTCGCTGCCATAGGATGACACCCAGGGAAAGGTCCAGCCCAAAGCGCGTTTCACTTGCTCGATTCGTTCGATTGGCGCGCGTGAAATCACGGCAAATGACAGGTCTGCATCATCGAAGTGCTTGCGCGCGGCGTCGAAGTGGTCGGCGACGAATGAGCACCCTTTGCAAACGTGATCGGAGCCTGGTGTCAGCATGAAGTGATAGACGGCGAGCTGGCCGCGACCATCGAACAGATCGGCAAGTGTGCGCTTGCCATGCGGTCCTTCGAAGACGTAGGACTTATCAATCTTAACCCAGGGCAACTGGCGGCGCTTCTTTCTAAGTTCGTCGAGTTTGTGCGTAATCTCCTTCTCTTCGGCGAACAGTGCCTTGCGTGCGGAAAGCCATTCCTCACGTGGGACGATTTTCGGTGGGGAGAGGGCGCCTGCTGCCATCGTCAAGACTCCTCTGATCGTGGGTCTAAACGTAGGTCCTCGCCGGCCGGTTCCCGGCTCTGCCTGCAAGCACACGCGATGTCGTCACCTGGCTAAGCCGCGCACTTCGACCTAATCGACCTATTGCGAACACTCCGGGCAGGTGTCGCCGATGCCGTCCAGCACTTCCGTGACCGCGCCAACCGCATCCTGCGCAGACACGCCCCAAGGCGGGTCCCGCCGCGCGGTGTCGAAGGCGCGACCGCGGGCGTGCGGGTCGGCGCGATCCTGCATCCAGCCGTGCTCCTCGCATTCGTGGATAGCGCCGGCTTCCTGCAGCACGGATATCGCCCAGCCGTGCAGCGTCCGACTGATGCTACCCCAAATGAGCCGCCAGTGAGCGTACTTCCAGTGAGCGTACTTCTCGTCGAAGACGACCCCTTGATCCGCGAATTCGTCGTCGAAGCGCTGCGGGATGCGGGCTATCACGTCATCCACGCGAGCACTGGCGAGGAGGCTTTGGAGTGGTGCAAGCGCCACGTCGCCGACGTGCTTGTCACCGACGTCAGGCTGCCCGGACAGGTCGATGGATGGCAGATCGCGGAGCGGTGCCGCGAGCACGATCCGGAACTGCCGGTCATCTATGCCACGGGCTACTCGCCCGCTGCACCACGCCCGGTGCCGGGCAGTCGCATCGTGAAGAAGCCCTTCCATCCGGACGAGGTCGTCCGAATCGTAGGGGAGCTCGGCGGCGAAAGGCGCATGCCGCCGAACTAGAAAGATCCGAGCTTCCGCATCACTTGCGATCGGGCTCCTTGGCGGGCGGACCGCTCTTGTTGCCCGGGAGAGCTTTGATGTTGGAGGTGTCCTGCTGCTGGACCGTCGGATTCTGCTGGTTCGAGCTGGCGCCGACGGTCTCACCCGGCTTGACGGCTGGACCATTCTTATTTCCCGGCTGGCCGGCTATTCCGGTGCCCGAGTTCTGCGCGCTAGGAGCGCCGGAGACGTCCGGCTTCGTGGTCTGGGCAAGTGCGGCCGGAGCTGAAAGCGCCAGAGCAAAGGCCAGCGCGCTGGCTATGGACCTCATGTGTCTCCTCCTCTGCAGGAATTCGGAAGCGCGGATTGCGACTACCTTCAACTCGAAGGTCGCGTTGCCTCGCGCGTTCCTACCGTTGCGGTGCGACCCTTCTTCTTTCCGCTGGACCCATCAGCCTTCGGCATCGTTCTGGGATCTGCGTGGGTTCTGGGATCTGCGTGGGCGGCGCCTGCCTGGCCCTCCGCTCTCCGCCGCGACCGCCCTGGCGCGCTCCTCGCAGCGGGCGCGCAGCTCCTCCAACTCGTCCGCGGAAAGATCCACAATCAAACGCGCCCATGAACAGCACCGCTCACGGGACGAGCGGAGACGCAGGCGTGCCGAGGTGTTCGGAGGCGACCGAGATTTGGGCAGGCCTGGCGGCGGCGAGAAGCCGCCGATAGTGGGCCTCATAGGTCCGTGCCATCCGGTCCGAGGTGAAGCGCTCTTCGAACCGCGCCCGGACTTTGCGACGGTCGATCCGTGTCAGCTCCTTCACCGCGCGGACCGCCTCTGCTTCGTTCTGGACAATGAACCCGGTCACTCCTTCGTCGACGACCTCCGGCACGGATCCGGCCCGATAGGCGATCACGGGCGTCCCGCATGCCATCGCCTCGCAGATGCAGCCAGTCGACATGGGCGTGAAGGATGTCGAACTCGCGAGCGCGACGCGAGACCGCTTCGATCATGAGCGTGCAGGCCGTGTTCGGGTCGACACGCGGCCGCCCGAGACGCAGCGCGCGCGGCCAGACCGCATGCAGTTCTCCGCGCGTCCTGGAATCGCCACTCGCGAACAGGGTCACCTCATGCCCGAGATCGACCAGCTCGTCGACCAGCCAGGCCACGACCCTTTCCGTGCCGCCATAAAGCTTCGGGGGAACGCTTTCGGCCAACGGAGCGATCTGGGCGATCCGCATCGGCCTCCGCCTCAGCTCTCCGCGGCACTGCGCGAGGTCGCGCATACCAGCAGACGGCGACAATCGCGATCAGAACCGCTCCGGCCGATAATTCGGCATGTCCGTGCGCTCGCCGGCGACGCGCGAAAACCGTTCTCATAGGGCCTCGCAAATCGATCCCGACTAACGGTGACGCTGCGGCTTCGTTCCTGCGCGCGCCTGCGAGGACCGCGTCGCTAGGCGACCGGCACCCCATAGTAGTCGTCGACCGAGCGCCTCGTTTGGGCGTCCCAGCTCCAACTGCTCTCGTCGCCGTATTTGGGAGCGCCTCTGAGCTGGTCCTGAGTGACGCCGGTGACGTATCCGCCAAGATTGGTGTCGTATTTCAACGTCTGCCAAGGCAGCGGATAGTGATCGTCGCCGATGCCGAGCAGGCCGCCAAAGCTGAGCACCGCGTAGGACACCTTGCCGCTGACCTTGTCGATCATGACGCGCTCGACGTAGCCGACCTTCTGCCCGTCGGGCCCGTACATGTTCGTGCCTTCGACCTTGTCGCTTCCGATGAGACTGGAGGTCTCGCGATCTTCCATGGCCATGTTGGCCTCCTGGATTGTTGCTGTCTTCGGAGTCAACAGAGGCCACATCCGTTCCTGAAGCGGCAGCCGGGACGACCGTGACGCTGCGCCGGCGCCCTCAGCCGTCCCTCAGAAAGTCCAAGCCTTGCTGCGCTTCATAGCCAGGAGAGGATGAGTCGCTCCGGGCCAAAAAGCTGTCGCGCGCCCCCGGACGAAGGCACAGTCACAGCGCTACTGCCTGGCTCAGGTCGTCTTCAAAGCACCGTTCATAGAATCCGCCTTTGCTCACGCCCTGCTTGTCAGTGAGATATACGATGTGCAGCACCTCCTGGGGCGTACGATGGAAGGCGATGGCATCGGGCGTGGAGGGAACGACGTTAGCCTTGTCGTTCACTCGGATACCCTGGTCTTTGTCCTCTGGCCCGTCCACCTGATCCCGCGCATCGGAGATCGCATTGGCAGCCGTCCAGGCTTTCTCTCCCATCAGGTATAGCTGTGATCGTGCCATACCCATGTGATACGCCTCGACGGCGAGGATGCCAGCCGCTGCTTCAAGGAATTCCTTGCTCTTCAGTAGCGGCGCGGCACCGACATAGGCGGTCACGCCCACGTCCTCGAACAGCATGCCGCCGAGCAGGACGCTCATGTCATCCGCAAAGGGGTCGAAAGCGGCGGGAAAACCGGCGGCCTGAGCCGCTGCCTTGAACCCCGCCTCGAAGTCGATCGCCGGGCGCGATATGGCACCTCTGCCGAGCGTCTTGCGATAAAAGCGGACGTGGGCCAGCTCATTCTCCGCCAGCTCTTCCACAAACTCACGGATGGCTTTGTTCTCGAACTTGGCTTCGTGTCCGCCGGTCACGCTTGCCGCGTCAGACCCGGCGTCCGGATCCGAGATGCCCTTGCCAGTGGTGGCGCGGAGGTAGAACTCGGCCTCCATGTACTCGAGGTTCAGCGCAAAGGTGAAGATATTTTCGTCGTGGAGGCCGGCTTCTCGCTCAGGCCGACGCCGGTCGTCTGATGACTCTTCTTCTGCGCATAGGCTGCCGGCAGCAGCAGCCCGCTCAGTCCCAGGAAGGACAAACCGGCAAGCGACTGCCGGCGTGAGAACTCCAATATCTGCTTGTTCATGGCGAAGCCTCATGGGGTAGCGCGCCCGCCATGCTCCGACAGCCGTGCACGCGCGTGCGCAGGCTGCCAAGGCGATGTTCTGACGTGGATGCCGTTCCTAGCACCTAGAGCTGCAGCGGTTGGAAATCCTTCGCTCATTGGACCGTCGGAGCGGACCGACAGGAACTTGTCAACCGACCGACCATTGTCCTGGAAAGGTCCATTCCGGACATATTTGGAGATGTTCATGAGCATCAATCCGAAGAGCACCGCCAAGATTGGCGACCACCCGCTCCACCCCATGCTGATCCCATTTCCGGTCGCATTCCTGGTCGGGGCGTTCGTCAGCGATCTAGTCTTTGTTGGCACCGCTAACGCGTTCTGGGCCAAGGCTTCGATGTGGCTGATCGGCGCAGCAATCGTGATGGCGCTCGTCGCCGCCTTGGCCGGTTTTATCGACTTTTTCGGCGAAGCGCGGATCCGTCGCCTGACCGATGCCTGGTACCACATGATCGGCAATCTGACCGCCGTGGTCCTTGCGCTGGTGAACTTTGGTCTTCGATATAGCGAGGGCGCCGAGGCCGCCATCAAGCCTTGGGGCGTCGTGCTGTCACTGGTGGTCGGAGGCATCCTGCTGTTCACCGGCTGGAAGGGCTGGGAGATGGTCTACCGCCACCACGTCGGCGTGCTTGATACGCCCGAGCAGATCCCCGCAAGCGACCGCGGGCCTCGACGAGCGGCCTGAGCATGCGCATTCGCGGCTACCGGCTGGGCAAGGATCGGATCCGCGGACGGCCCTGCAGAAGGGCGGCCGGCAGCTGGGCGGCGCTGCGGGAGCTCGCCGGCACGCTGCTGCGCGAAAAATCGTTTCTGCGAAGCGCCTATGCGTTTTTCAGGCAGAACAAGCCGGGCGGGTTCGCTTGCGTGGGCCTGCGCGTGGCGCCAAGCCGGAAAAACCACAGACGATCGAAATCTGCGAGAGCGGCGGCAAGGCCACGGGGTGGGAATTGACCCGCAAGCAAGTACCGCTCGAGTTCTTTGCCACCCACCGGGTGAGCGGGCTCGAAACCTGGTCCGACCATGAACTCGAAAACCTCGGCCGTCTGACGCACCCGCTGAAATGGGACGCCGCTACGGACCGGTACCTTCCTGTGGCCTGGGAGGAGGCGTTCAGCATGATCGGTCGAGAACTGAGGAGCTGCGATCCGAAATCGATCGTGTTCTACATGTGCGGCCATGCAGCGCTGGAAACCGCCTACATGTATCAGTTGTTCGGCCGCATCGTCGGCAGCAACAACTTCCCGAACAGCCCCAACATGTGTCACGAAAGCACGTCGGTGGCCCTGCCGCAGGCCATCGGCGTACCGGTCGGCACCGTCATTCTGGAGGATTTCGACAAGGCCGAGTGTATCTTTTTCTTCGCGCCAGAACACCGGCACGAACAGCCCGCGTTTTCTCAATACGCTGCAGCAGGCGAGCCGGCGCGGCATTCCGATCATCACCTTCAATCCGATCCGCGAGCCGGGCCTCGAGCGCTTCCGCAATCCACAATCGCCTCAGATGGCGACGGGCACATCGACGTCGATCAGTTCGCAATACTACCAGGTGCGCGTGGGCGGAGACGCGGCCGCCATCCTCGGGCTTTGCAAGGCGCTGCTGACGATGGACGAGACTGCGGCAAACCGCAGGCAAGCCCGCGTCCTCGATCATGATTTCATACGCGAGCACACAAGCGGCTTCGAGGAGTTTGCCAGTGTCGCGCGCCAGCTCGATTGGCAACAGATCGAGCGTCGGTCGGGGTTGACCCGCAAAGAACTCGAAGCGGTTGCCGAGGTCTATGCTCGATCGAACGCCACGATCTTCTGCTACGGGATGGGGCTGACGCAGCATCCGGCCGGTGTCGAGAACGTCCGGCTGCTTTGCAACCTGATGTTCCTGCGTGGCAACATCGGAAAGCCGGGCGCCGGCATTTGCCCGGTGCGGGGCCACTCAAACATTCAGGGGCAGCGTACGGTCGGACTTGCTGAGAAGCCCGAGCTCGTTCCTCTCGACACCTATGCGCGGCTCTACCGGTTCGATCCTCCGCGCGACAGAGATCATGCGCGCCCGACTTGGGAGCGATCTGAGCATCCGCGAAGTAGCATCTGAATGCCGGCTCACTCCGAGTCATTTCGCGCGGATGTTCCGGAAGAGCACTGGAATTGCTCTGCACGAATATCTCTCCAACTTGCGCATTGAAGAAGCAAAGCGTTTGATGCTCGAAACCAGGCTTCCTCTCGCCGACATCGCGCTGATTGCCGGCTTTAACGACCAGAGCCACTTCACCAGGGTCTTCTCGCGACGGACCGAGATGTCGCCCGGCGCATGGCGAAGAAACAATATTTCGATGTGAATATCTGGATGTTCGCGTCCTGGCGCAATCAGCGCCATCGATTTGCGGCAGCAGCCGCTTCGCCTTTTAGCGGTATCTTGGACCGCACCTGCCTGTCCTCCCATTAAAGAGGTGGATCGACGACAGGTTCCGCTGCGATCCGATCTTTCGCTGCGAACGAGAGAGCAGCTGCTACTCGTTCCGGTCCAGCGCGAGAGCCTCGTTGGCACTGTCCAGAAACTCCACAGTCGTGAACCATAGGTCGCTCTCACCCGTGTTCTCGAGGTCGTGGATCTTGTACTCGTCCTTTCCGTAGGTGTAGTGACGCGTATCGCCCGCACGGTAGACTGCTTCCATCGTGCTGCCGTCCTGCATGTGCGACCGCGCGCTGCCAGGGGTGACAGCAGTCCAAAAGTAATCGAGTACGTGACGATGGAATCCGATCCGCTCACCCGGAGCAAGCCGAATTTCCCAGACGCGCACGCGGTCCGTTTCGGATAGAAGCCGCGTACCGACTCCACCATTAAACTGGTTGGCCTCGAACTCGTTGCGGATATTCTCGGGCCAATCGGTCCTGCTCTCTCTCTTCAGATCAGCGTTCATCGTAGCTTCTCCCTTGATCTCGAATTCGTCACTCAGCGGCCAAACCAGTCTGAGCCCGAACGTGCTGGGCACCGAAGGATGCACGGACGGAGGCCGCCGACGCGCTGCGGTCCAGGACCGACACCGCCCAGGACAGGGCGAAGGCCAGCGGAACCGAGATCAGCGCCGGATTGTCGTAAGGAAACGGCGCGACACCAAGCTTGAGGGTGGCGCTCCACACCCCTGGGCTGAGAGCGACCAACCCGACCGAGGTCAACAGGCCGGCGACCGATCCGCTCACGGCTCCCCGCGTCGTGAGGTCGCGCCAGACGATCGACAGAAGTATGATCGGGAAATTTGCACTTGCGGCAATCGCAAAGACTAGCCCGACCATGAACGCGATATTTTGGTTCTCGAACAGAACACCCAGCCCCATCGAAAGCACGCTGATGGAGACCGCAGCGGCTTTCGAGACAAGCACTTCCTCCCGTTCGCCCGCACGACCCCTGCGCATCACACGAGCATAGAGATCGTGACTCGCCGCCGATGCGCCTGCGAGGGTCAGCCCGGACACGACGGCAAGGATGGTTGCGAATGCCACCGCGGAAATGAACCCGAGCAGCAGCGACCCGCCAACGGCGTCCGCCAGATGCAGCGCCACCATGTTGATGCCCCCGAGCAGACCGCCAGACGCATCCCGAAACTGGGGATTCGCCGAAACGATGGCGATCGCGCCGAAGCCGAGCACGAAGAGCAGGCTGTAGAAGATGGAGATGAAACCTGTTGCCACCAGCACCGACGTACGCGCCTGGCGGGCGTCGCTCACCGTGAAGAAACGCATGAGAATGTGAGGCAGCCCGGCCGTGCCGAAGATCAGGGCCACGCCGAGAGAGATCGCCGATACCGGATCCTTGACGAGCCCACCGGGGGCCATGATTGCGCCGGCCTTCGGATGCAGGGCGACAGCTTCCCGGAAGAGAGCCTCTAGGCTGAAGCCGAAGTGACCAAGAATCAGAACTGACATCAACACCGAGCCCGACATCAGGAGGACCGCTTTGATGATCTGTACCCATGTGGTTGCCAGCATGCCTCCGAAGGTTACGTAGACCATCATCAGGCCGCCCACGATGCCGACCGCGTAGATGTAAGGAAGTCCAAACAGGAGCTGGATCAGCTTTCCGGCGCCAACCAATTGCGCGATCAGATAAAAGACCACGATGACCAGGGTGTTGACACCGGCGACCGCTCTCACCGGCACCTCCGACAGACGATAAGCCGCGACGTCGGCAAAGGTATAGCGGCCGAGATTGCGCAGCGGCTCCGCGATCAGGAACAGGATCATCGGGAAGCCGATAAGAAAGCCAATCGCGTAGATCATGCCGTCATAGCCCGACGTATAGACGAGCGCCGTAACCCCCAGGAAGGTCGCGGCCGAGGTGTAATCGCCCGCGATCGCAAGCCCGTTCTCGACGCCTTTCAGACCAGCACCGGCTGCATAAAAGTCCTTGGCCGTGTTCGTGCCTTTTCTGGCCGCCCACCACGTGATGGCGAGACTGACCGCGACGAAACCGAGAAACATCATGATCGCCGTCGCGTTCAGCGATTGTCGCGCCCCGACCGCGGAGGTCAGTGCATCGGCCGCCGCAGGACCGGGGACAAGGGCGATTGCGGTGGCGAACAAGGTCGCACAGGCCGAGTACCTGATCATCGAATATCCTCCAGAAGGAGCTGATTGAGCTGATCGAAGCGGGAGTTGGCGCGCCGGACGTAGAGAGCGGTGAGCAGCAACCCGAACGCGATCAGGCCGATGCCGATCAGCACGCCCCAGGTAATCACAGTGCCTGACGACAACGGATGCCCCAGCAGACTGGGCCAGAATGCGATTGTCATGATGTAGGCGAAGTACGCGGCCGCCATGGCTATCGACATGCCGACGCCCAGGCGTGCGCGCTCGCTCGCGAGCTGTCTGAACGTGGGATTTTTTTGAATGGCTTGCAGGTCCATTGGCTGGTGTCCTCCCTTCTTGATTTCTTCAATCGCTCACGCGGCAATTCCGGTCGCGACTGCGGTCTCCGCCATCACCGCCTCGGGGCTGCGGTGGCGCTCCGCCATCGAGCGTTCTTCGATGGTCGCGATCTGCGCCTGCATGTAGGCGCCGAGATCGCGCGCGCGGCGAACGACGGCTGACCCGAACGGAAGCCGGATCGACTCGAATGTCGCGAGCGCGACAGACAGGTCCTCCGGATGAGCCCTAAGCGCGTCGACCAGAGCGGCCGCATCGCCAGCCGCTTTCGTCACCCCCATTCCGACATGCGGTCTCGCCACGAAAGCGGCGTCGCCGACGAGCACAGTCCGGGACCCGAGAACCATGCGCGACGTTTCGAGATCAAGGATGGCCTGGAGGAACGGCTGGTGCGTGAGGCGGACGACCTCTGCGAATTGGGGCGCGAGCAGTCGCTCCGCGTCGCGACGCATCGCGGCGATCATGTCCGGGCGAATCCGGGTCGGCGGAATCGACAGTTCCTGCCGGACACCGTCGACGTCAGTCAGAAGATCGGCAAGCCCCTGGTCCGCGTCGGCCGGACGGTACCAAACGAAATTGAAGCGCCGCTTGCCGACCTCCATCTCCTCGTTGGCGCCAGCGACGGGATAGCCAAGCATCTGCTCCCCCGGAGGGAGGCTGAACGCAAACCAATCGCATAACTCCGCCCGGGTTCGGTGCGACAAGTCCCGCTCGTCGACGAGGCCCCGCCATGCGACATAGCCGGCATATCTGGGACGGACATCCGCAGCGAGACGGCCTCTGACGCAGGAAAAAATACCGTCTGCGCCGATCAGCAGATCTCCCGAAGCTTCGCTGCCGTCGGCGAATCGTGCCACCACGCGGTCGGCAAACTCCGAGACCTCCACGAGGTTCTTGCCATGATGGTAATTCTCGGTCGGAAACGCTGCCCTCAGAAGCCCATAGAGGTGTCCCCACGACGTGAGAACCTGAGGCAATTCAAGCTCCCCTTCGACGCGGCCGCTGCGCCCGAGCACGCGCCGCCCCGGGACGGCGACGCCAACGGAGGCCGCCTTGGTGTCGACGCCAGCTCTCCCCAACACATCGAACAATTCGCGGTGAGTGACTATTCCCGCGCCCCGCCCAGCCAGCTCGGCGCCGATGCGTTCATAGATCTCGACCTGGCAACCGTCGCGCCGCAGCAGCAATGCCGTGAACAGGCCGGCCATGGATCCGCCGATTACAAGCGCCTTGAGGCACGCTTTGCGCCGGCAGCGATCATTGGTCATCAACGGCCTCCCTTTTAATGTGACGGGCGCGCTTAATGTGACAGGCGCGTTATTTATCATTTGATCAATTATCAGGCCGGCATTGATCCGAGTCAATAATTATTTATCAAATGATAAACAGAAAGTAACCGGCAGCAGCGCGGATCGGACGGGAGCGGAAAATCGGTGTATGAGGTTGCAGAACTGCACTCAACCCAGCGAATCACGTGTGAACAAACCCAACCGAGCGCGTCCCAAGCCGCCTATCCGAGAGCAACAGAGGCTGGATCCGTCCGAGCGCGAGACCATTATTGCCCGGGAAGCGGTCTCGTTCTTCGCTGAGTACGGATTCGAGGGGCAGACCCGGGAACTCGCGAGGCGGCTACACATCACCCAGCCCCTGCTCTATCGGTACTTCCCGAGCAAGGAAGCCCTCATCGAGCGGGTCTATCAGGAGGTTTTCGTCGAGCGCTGGAAACCCTCCTGGGAGAAGATCATCACCGATCGCTCGGTACCTCTGAAAGCCAGACTGATCCATTTCTATCGCGAGTATGCCGAGGTCATTCTCACCTACGAATGGATCCGTCTGTTCATGTTCGCGGGTCTAAAGGATCTCGGATTGAATGCTCGCTATCTCAAAATGCTTCGGGAGCGTGCGTTCGAAAGGGTGATCGAGGAGATCAGGGTCGAATACGGACGTCCCTCGACACGCGACCTGCCGATCAGCGTTCTCGAAATCGAAATGGTCTGGGGCCTGCACGCGGCGATCTTCTATCTCGGAGTACGCCAGTTTATCTATTCGATGCCGCTCGAAACGGACGTTAATTCGATCATCGATGCGAAGGTCGCGACATTCCTTGGCGGCATCCGCTCTGTTTTGCCGGCAAAGGAAACGGTCTAGACGTGCGATTTCGGCCACGACACGCTGGCGCCGTGACGAGCGGAGCCCGGACTCCTAGGCACTCCGGACCCCGCTTCGCATCAGGGCACCGACCGCGACGAGGCGCCGGCTCCGGAGAGCGGCTCGCCGGCAGTTCGATGGAACGAAGGCCGGGACCGCGGGTTGGAGGGTCACAGCCCCTGGATAGAAAAGCGGACAATCGGCCCCGGCGATCCTTTGGACGCCGGGGCTGATTTCCATCAGGGCGCCGAGGAAGGAGCGCTAGAGGAGAGCCGAGATGTCGCCGAACATACAGTCGGATGACCTGGCTGCGGTCGTGCACTACGCGCTCCACACCACGCGCGCCACCACGGTCTGCCCCTCCACGACGACGTCACCATCCGCGTCGGCGACGATGCAGCCGAGAGCCACGCGCTCGAGCGCGCCAAGCGCATCGTCAAAAGCGACCGGACGAGCTGGGAGCCAGAGGTACTGAGGGAGGAAATCGGCCGCCAGCTCTCGCTCGCCGCCGATGGGCGATGCCCAAAGTGCGACCGGACTGGTCCGGACTAGGACTCGTTCGGCGGCTTGAGGGGGCCTTCGATCCAGCCACGAACCGTCGGCGAACGCATCGGGTCGCCATCGCAAGTCACGCATACATACCGCTGCAGCCCCGCTTACCGTCCGCGACAGCCGTCATCGGTTTGCCGCACGTCGGTCACAGCTTCCGGTTCGGAAAGAGCACAGTCATCGGATTTTCCCTGCCGGCTACAGCGTAGTTCCATCCGGCCCGCGGGCGCAACAGCGTCGCGGAAAGTTGTACGCGACTGCCGAAGTCCTTGACCTCACCGCCGCCGAATAATGAAATGCAGTTTTCAGTGATTGTTGCGGGGGTGGCGTCGTGGAGGAGTTCTACAGGGGCTTCGCGCAGCGGGCGCGCGATCTGGCGGAGAAAGCGGATCCATTCACGAAGCGGCGGCTGCTCGATTTGGCCAAGCGGTACGTCAAGAGCAGCGGATCAAGCTACGGACGGACGCCGCCGTCGCGCGCAACGCCGCCGAACGTGCTGTTCTCCGGCTCGGGCGAAGCATGAGCACCGGCCAGGTCGGCGAGATCAGGTGCGAGGCTTGCAACGGCAGCGGCTCCGCCGCCGGTACGCCAGCCGGCGCCGTGCCGCAAGATCTATGCCGGCAAGTGCACGACTTGCAGAGGGGAGGGACGGAGACTCCGCCCCCAATGAGCCAACTTTTCTCCGCCGAATAGGAGCCGACGGCACGCACTTGCGTTGCCAGCGATGCGACGACCTCGGATCGTTCTCGGAGGTGAATTCAGGCTGGCTCTGATACTGATCGCAGTCGGACTTCTCCTGATGGCCTCCGGCGGAAGGGGCGCTCGCCCATGACCAGTGACGAGCGCCGATCATGGCTCATCACCGCCGCATCTTCGGCGCGTCGCTGAGCGCCTTCCGGCCGACCTGCATCAAGCTGTCCGCCCTCGCCTCGCTCTGCCTGGCCGCTTCGAGGATCTTCGCGGCTACGTGCGTGCGGGTGCCGATTTCGTAACGCGACACGGTTTGACAGACATCGTCGAGGACCGCGTGCAGCAGCGCGGTGGTCTGGGCGTCGAACATCGGAGAGAGCCCCTCAGTCGTTGGAGAATGAGGATAACCGGCGCCGCGCGTTCCCGGATTCAGGAAAATTAAGATGCATCGCAAAAACTTAGCGAGCGCACCGGCCCAAGAACGAGGCGGAAGCAGGCCCTGCCAGGTTGAATCCGCATGTGTGCCGTGGCGTTGCGTCAGTCTCGTTCGGAAGTATCGCGCGTCACCGGCGCCCGCAAAACCGCTATTCCAGGTTACATCGAGCCGTGCGACCCCACGCTGCGCGAGAAACCGCCCCCTGGGGAGGGTTGGGTCTACGAAATCAAAGCGGACGGATATCGCGCACAGCTGCATCTCCATGATGGCGATATCACAGTCTATTCGCGGACGGGGCTCGACTGGACGGAGCAGTTCTCCTCGATTGCAGCCTCGGCTCATAAGGTGAACGCGAAGAGCGCGATCATCGACGGCGAGGCCGTCGTGTACGGCAGCGGCGGGCTGCCCGACTTCCAGCGGCTCCGGCGCGAGCTCGGCCGCAAGCACAGCGAGCGTGTGCGCTACCACGCCTTCGATCTCCTGTACCTCGACGGCTACGACCTACGTGGCGCGGCCTATGAGGATCGCAAGCGTCTGCTGCAGCAGCTCCTCGCGAACGCACCGGAAACCTTCGTCTATGTCGAGGCTCTCGAGGCGGACGGCGATGAGATCTTCGCGAAGGCCTGTCAGCTCGGACTGGAAGGGCTGGTCGCCAAACGGCTCGGCCGCCCATACCGCTCGGGCCGGCAGGAGACCTGGATCAAGCTGAAGTGCAAGAAAAGCGAGACCTTTCCGATCGTCGCCTTCGTGGAAAAGCTGGGAGCCCATCCGCGCAAGATCGCCTCGCTGTATGTGGGCCGCCATAAGGACGGCAAGCTCGTGTATGCCGGCAAAGTTCGTACCGGATACACTGAGACGACCGCGCGCGAGTTGCGCGAGCGGCTGGATCCGCTGATCCGACGAACCTCCCCGCTCGACTCCGGATCAGGAAGCCGAAGGCGACATGGGTCGAACCGGCCGTCGAAGCTGAGGTGGAGTATGGCGCGCTGACGGACGACGGCCTGCTGCGGGAAGCGGTGTTCAAAGGTCTTCGGGGCGACCTAGCAGTGCGGACGGTGAAGGCGCCGCGGTTGGCGCCATCCTCCGCCGGATGGCCGAAGCTCGGGGTGCCCAAGGAAAACATCCTCCAGCTTCTTCTCGACGCGGTCGTCCCTTCCAAGGAAGAACTTGCGAACTATTGGAGGCGGGTATGGAACAAGGCGCTGCCGCACCTCGGCCACCGGCCCCTCAAGCTGGTGCGGCACGTGCACGGCACCACCTTCTACCACAAGGGGCCGCTTCCGAAGGACATCCCGGAAGCCGTGCACCAGCTCCGCATCCAGAAGCGCGATGGCGGGCAAAGGACGCGCCTCTGGGTCGACAGTCTTGATGGCTTTCTCGGCCTCGTGCGGATCGGAACCGTCGAGCTGCACCCCTGGAATTCGACGGTCGAGGACTTCGAGCATGCCGACCGCATCGTGATCGACCTCGATCCGGGCGAAGGCGTGGAGTGGCAGGAGGTCGCCGACACCGCGCTCGAGCTTCGTGCCCTGTTGAAGCGAGAAGGGCTCGACCCCTGGCCGAAGCTGACCGGTGGCGAGGGCGTTCATCTGATGGCGCCGCTCGATGAGCCGATGCTGCACGATCGGGCGCACCGGATCACGCGCGGACTGTGCTCCGAGTTCGCCGCGCGCAATCCCGATCGCTACATCCTCTCAGTGCAGGCAAGGCGCGCTCGGCGGATCTTCCTCGACTATCTGCGCAACGGACGCGGCACGACGGCCGTCGGCACCTATTCGCCGCGGGCGCGGGAAGGATTTCCGATCGCCGCACCCGTGAGCTGGGCGAGCCTGGAGAAGGGCATCAGGCCGAACGCGTTCACGATGGATAGCCCGTTTCGGGTAAAGCAAAGGAGGCCCCCATGACGGACGCGTTCGACCGTTGGATAGAATGGGCCAAGAAACCGCCCGGCGAAAGACCCGGGCTTCCGCCCGAAATCCACGCCACCCTTCGATCGCTCGCGCGACAGGATCGCGCCGATCGGCAGAAGGTCAATGCCGCAGTTGAACATCGGGCTGAGCTGAGTCGGACCCGAAGGACGGCGTGGGTTTATCTCAACGACTACGAGAGTGGAAAACAGCGGAACGTCGGCGACCAGGAATGGGTAAAGGTGTTTGCGTCCGCAGAGGCGGCCGATAGATGGTTCGACAAGCACGATCCCGAGGGCGTTGCGTGGGAATACGAGATCGAAGGCGGGCAGCGGCAAACTTCCGTTTGGATCTATCACGCCGATGAGAATTCCAGAGCGATCGGCGACACTTCCTTGGGCCAGGCTCTTCGCCTCCAAGCAGGCCGCCGACAAGTGGCTCCAGCACAATGCTCCCAACGGTAGGACTTGGTCGTATCCGGTGGACGAGTGAGCCGAGCACAAGCGCGCGGACGTGTTGAGCCGGGGCGCCGCTCCAACCCGCGCCAGGACTCGAACGGGCCGACGTGAGCCGAAAAGCCCGTGAATCGCTTGTTTTTCAGGTACCTCCTGACGAGATATCGTGGCACACTATATCGATGCTTCAGGACACGACGGATCTGGCCGCGATGGCGGAGGCCTTGAGCCGGTCGGCGGATTACAGGGTGCTGCGTCGCCCGGTGCCGCGGTCCGCATCCCAGCGGACCGTCGGGCAGGATTGCAGGACCGGCATCCTTCTGGACACCGAGACGACCAGCCTCGATCACGCCAAGGACGAGATCATCGAGCTCGGGATGGTCAAGTTCGACTAGGATGGTCGGATCGTCGGCGTCCGTGACACGTTCTCGGCCTTCAACGGGCCGAGTGCGCCCGCGTCCGCTTCGGGCAGATCGTTCGCCCTCAACCCGCGCGGTAGCGAGGTCAGCAGCAGGATCGCGCAGAGCACGCAGACGCTACCGATCGCGTAAAGCGCAGGTGTGGTGCTGCCGGTCCAGTCCTTGACCGAGCCGACCATCACCGGGCTCACGATTCCGCCGACTTGGCCGAGCGTGTTGATCAGTGCGATGCCGCTCGCTGCGCCCGCTCCCGTCAGGATCTTTGGCGGCAGGGTCCAAAACGTTGGGATCGCTGCAACCACGCCGGCGCCGAGGACGGCAAGCGCCCCCACCAGCGTCACGACATTCTTGTCGAAGGCTCCGCTGGCGAAGAAGCCGAATCCTGCGGCCAGGATCAAGGCGGCCACGAACTTCGGACGTTCGCCCGAGGCATCGGACATCCGCCCGACCACCAACATGCTGATGGCACCGCACACATAGGGAGCGGCCGTCAGGAAACCGATCGCCGCCGCGCTGCCAACGCCCGCGGCCTTGATCAGATCCGGCGCCCAGAAATTCAGCCCGTAGGATGCGACCTGGATCAGAAAGTAGATGAAGCCCAGCAGCAGCACGCCCGGCATCAGCAGCGAGCGCCACGCCGAATGCTCGTCGACCTCGCTCTTCTGCCGGTCGAGCTGCACCGAGATGATACGACGTTCGTCGTCGCTCAGCCACTTCGCCTGCTCGATGCCGTCATCGAAGCGGAACAGGACGACCAGGCCGAGCGCAACGCACGGCAGACCGCCAGCCACGAACAGCCATTGCCAGCCGGCGAGACCATGCAGTCCGTTGAGATAGTTGAGAATGAGGCCGGAGATCGGCGCACCGATGATCCCTGAGAAGGCGGTCGCGAGGAAGAATACCGACGTCATGCGCCCACGGTGCGACTTCGGAAACCAAAGTGTCAGATAGTAGAGAATGCCGGGCGCAATCCTGCTTCCATGGCGCCGATCACAAACCGCAGTGAGTAGAACTGCCATTCGCTGCGCACGAACACCATGGCCGCGGTGGCGATGCCCCAGGAGATCATGATGCGGGCGATCCAGCGCCGCGCGCCGAAGCGATACAGCAGCATGTTGCTCGGCACTTCCAGCAGGACGTAGCCGACGACGAACAGGCTCGCGCCAAACCCATAGGCCGTGTTGCTGAGCCCAAGATCGGCTTGGAGCGCGGCTTTGGCGAAGCTGATGTTGACGCGGTCGAAGAACGCGAAGAAGTAGCAGACTATGATCAGCGGCATCAGCCGCCAGGCGATCTTCCTGATGACCAGATGTTCGGAGATCCCGGTGTCGACATGGCCGATGGCCGCCGCTGTCATGGTCATGGTTTCCTCCTTATTTTATTTGAGATTCTGAGTTGTTGGATGTTCAGCCCGAGTGCCACAATCGCTCCGGAATCGGATGTAGGTCCGAGGCGGGACCGGGCTTGGCGACCTGCCCGGGCACGTCATGCCCGACCAGTCCGGTCAAACGGCATGACAGGTCAATCAGGCCTCGCAGATCGAGGCCGGTCGCGAGACCCATCTCGTGGCAGAGATTGACAAGATCTTCGGTACAGACATTGCCCGTAGCCCCGGGTGCAAACGGGCATCCGCCCAAGCCGCCGAGCGCCGCATCGAAGCGTCGTGCTCCAACATCATGGGCGGCCAGCACATTGACTAACCCCAGCCCGCGGGTGTTGTGGAAGTGAAGCGTCAGCTTGTCCGCGGGCACCAGCAGCAAGGTCCTGGCCACTAGTTGAGAGACCTGGTTCGGATTGGCCATGCCGGTCGTATCGGCGAGCGTGATGCCGTCGGCGCCGAGAGCGAGATAGCGCCTGACGATGTCCAGCACCTTGTTGAACGGCTGCGCACCCTCGAACGGACAACCGAACGCCGTCGCGACGGTGGCGTTGAGCAGAGCGCCGGCTTCATGAGCGGGCGCTGAGATTTCGGCGAGCGACGCCAGCGAGCGCGCATGCGTCATGTTCATGTTCGCGCGGTTATGGGTCTCGCTCGCCGACATCACGAAGTTGAGCTCGTCGGCGCGTGCCGCCAGCGCCAGCTCGGCGCCGCGCCGATTCGGGATCAATGCGGTGTAGACCGTGCCCGGCCGTCGCGTGATGCCGGCGAAAACCTCGGCGCCGTCGCGCAGCGACGGCACGGCCGCGGGCGAGACGAAGGACGATACCTCAATGCGGGCGAAGCCGATCGCGGACAGGGAATCGATCAGCTTGATCTTGTCGGGCGTCTCGACCCATTTCGGCTCGATCTGCAATCCGTCGCGCGGCGCAACCTCCTGAATGACAATGGCGGGTAGTGCGGCGGTCATTGCACCGCTCCAGTGCGGCGCAGCCGCGCGATGTCAGCCTCCTCGAGACCGAGACCCGACAGAACCTCGTCCGTATGCTGACCGAGGGTGGGGCCTGACCATCTGACGGCGCCTGGCGTGTCGGAGAACTTTGGCGTAATACCCGGCATCTTTACGGTGACATCACCCGGCAGCTCGGTCGGCAGGATCATCTCGCGAGCCGCATAATGGGGATCGCTGACGATGTCTGCGACCGAGTAGATCCGTCCTGCGGGAACGTCGGCGCCGTCCAAGACCGCCAGAATCTCCTCCATCATCCGCGTCGTCGTCCACGCGGTGATGGCGGCGTCCAGGATGGCGTTGCGGCGAACGCGCCCGTCATTGCTGGCGAGCGATGGATCGTCGGCGAGATCCGGCCGGCCGACGACCTGCATCAGGCGCTTGAAAATCGCATCGCTATTGCCGGCGATGACGACGTGCTGACCGTCCGAACTCGGATAGGTGTTGGAGGGGCTGATACCCGGGAGAGCGCCACCGGTGCGGGTCCTGACATGCCCCATGAGGTCATATTCGGGGACGAGACTCTCCATCAGATTGAACACGCTCTCGTAGAGCGAGACGTCGACCACCTGGCCACGCCCCTGGCCGGTCTTGACCCGCAGCAGCGACATCAGAGCGCCGATCACGCCGTGGAGCGAAGCAAGGCTGTCGCCGATGCTGATGCCGACACGAGCCGGCGGGCGTTCCGGATCGCCCGTGGTGAAGCGGAGGCCCCCCATGGCCTCGCCGATCGCGCCGAAGCCGGACCTGTCGCGGTAAGGGCCGGTCTGGCCGTAACCGGAGATCCGCACCAGCGTCAGGTCGGGATTGAGCCTGGACAGCACATCCCAGCCGAGGCCAAGCTTCTCGAGGTTGCCCGGCTTGAAGTTCTCGATCACGACATCTGCCTGAGCCGCAAGGCGAAGCGCCACTTCGCGGCCTTCTGGCGACTTCAGATCGATCGCGATCGACTTCTTGTTGCGCGATTGCAGGTACCACCAGAGCGCGGTGCCCTGATGCAGCTTTCGCCAGCTGCGCAGCGGATCACCGGTGCCGGGCTGCTCGATCTTGACCACCTCGGCGCCGAACTCGGCGAGCAGCCGCGCGGCAAACGGCGCGGCAATCAAAGTTCCGAGTTCGACGACTCGAATTCCGGACAGCGGTCCATCCA
>Ga0209589_1006281_pt1 | contig 19763 bp, 10 predicted proteins | sample CowpeawhiteBW_FD_187525 | JGI IMG/M metagenome (GOLD analysis project Ga0209589, IMG submission 187525) | Root nodule microbial communities of legume samples collected from California USA - Cow pea white BW (SPAdes) (version 2) | ecosystem: Host-associated > Plants > Roots > Nodule | place: USA... | reverse complement strand
ATCCAATAATGGCATAGTCTCTTTTTGCTAATTTATAAAGCTAGTCCGGGCACATAATTTCTTTAATTTATTATTTTTCCTATCTGAATGATACTGAGATTCTGAGAACTAAAGGTTCTTTTTCTTCACCTTTTTCTTCTTTTTTACCACAACCACCTTCTACTCCCTCCCCTTCTCTGCGATGCCAATGCCTAGTTTTTTTCCCCTCTGTCACTAGAGTTCTGTGTGTTTAGATCTACCTACACTCGTAACAGTAGTCTGCAAATAATATGTAAATGATAAAGCTTACAAGTACTTGTTATTCTACTTCAAATCTCTCTAATTAAACATGATAAAATATAAATTAGCATAAATGCCATATATATAATATCTACAGTCCTCATACTTATAGAACATTTCATATAAGAAAGTTAAGAATCTTTTAAGAAAATAAGCCTAGAGCACAAGGAATATAAAGAATCAAACGATTCTAGACACGAAGAAGATAAAAAAGCGTATAACATACTGGTTTCTGTAACCGACCACACAAGTAGAATTTCTCCCAATAGTGTACATCTTGAAGTAAGTCATGCATTCGAACAACACCATACTTGAATAGCTGCATAAATTTGCTTATAGAGACAAGGAATTCGTGAAAAAGTTAATCTTGATTTAACAAATAAGCCAAAAAATATGTTAATAGAGAAATAAAAAAATTTAAAAAAAAATCCCAGCAATCTGAAATAATTTCTCTAGAAGATGAGTTTGCAGGAACTCAACTAAAGGTCTTAATCACACACTACACCACTGAGTCATGATAAGAGGTTATCGATACCTTTCCATTCCAACTGACAAAAGGGTTGAAATGTACTCCCACACCAATTTTATCAGCAACTCCCGTAATCTTATATGTCACATCAAGATATAGCATGAGTTAAGATCGCCATCTGATAAATCACAAGCCAGATAAGAGAGGCCAAAAACAAAAGGAAAATGAAACTAAATTTGATCAAGTACCAGCCTCTCCCCACCAAGGTGCACCATCCAGGACGCATAGTGATGCTTGTTCAATTTAAGATTCTTGATTGATGCAATTGCATGAACAATAAAAGGAAAAACAAAAGATATCAGTGGGGCAATCAAACAATATTAAGCAACTCGACACAAATACATAACACATCATTAGTCATAATCACATATCAGTACCTCAGAATGCCACTGTTTGGGGTCAGCCACACCAATAATATAATCTGTCATGGTAGTCTAGAAACCCAGAATCACAGAACAGAGAACAAATATTAAAACAACAATTAAAGGGAGAGTAAAAAAAAGAGACCCATAACAAAGAAGAGGATCAACAAGCAAAAAAAGAAAATTATGGGTTTAAGAAAAGATGACCTTGTCGCGGTTGGATGGATGAAGAGATGATCCATAGACGCAGGCAAACTCAACAGGGGGGAGAACCTGAAGAAAACTGCGAAATGTTGCATTGTCCATAATGCCTGTGGCTACAACAAATAGTATAGGCACAACTTCAACTCAGAAAATAGCTTTTTTACAAGTGTTGTCATCAAAACTTTAGCATTAGCAGCTTGTAAAGGACGAAAGACCACAACTCATGTTTGGAAAAGTGAAGGATCAGTGGTGAGTTTCTTCGAACAGTTTAAGTGCATCGGAATCAGAAACAAAATAATACAAAATAGTGAGGAAAACGGGTAGCCCATGGCCGAAGGCTAATCTGCCCGATCCGTTTTACCCATCTCACCATTTTCAAAGTGTTGAACCCCTTCAATGTTGTATTATTACAAATTTTTGCTATGATTTTAATTGGGTTAAATAAATATCGAAAAATATTTAAGATTACTCTAATTTTGAAATTAACTCTCTGACTTTGACTAAATTACAACTCAAAGTGATATTTACAAGAAAAATACAAACTTACCCCGTGTTGTTTATTATGGTCTTGTTTGTGCCGCTAAGTGGATTTGTTGATTACTTTTTGTAGAAGTTAATGTCCTTTCCTCTCCAAATGTCTTCTGGAAAAGCAGCTCAAACAGTTCGTAATTGAAAGTTAATATAGTTTATACGTGTATTAATTAAACATGAAAATATATAATTATGAAGAATTGTGATGTTCGATATGGAATATTTTATGAAATTGTATATTAGCAAATATTTAATTAGGCAACATCAATTATATTTTGACAATGATATTGAATTATCACTTTTAAACACTTCAATAATCCATAGGAGATCAGGTTTGTTTGAATAAAAATATTTAATAAAACATCTATTCATTATAATTTTTAAAACATTTGGGTATTATTTAATGGAACAGAAGGAAAAAAATAATTTTCTTTTTCTATTGAGAAATAACTAGTTGCTTCCCATAAAAAAATGCAGCATAAGAGAAAATTTTAAAAACCATAGATGTGTTTATAACTTTTATTAGATAAAGTTATTTCTATATTTTGTAAGATCTCGGTAGAGGTAACAAAACAGGTCAATCCACCCATTTTTGACATGTTGAAAATGGGTCGAGAGGGACCGGTCCGTTAACATAACACGGGTTAGAAAATGCAATTTGTTCCATCCCATGACGGGCAATCAAGCTAACCCATCTGGCCCGTCCTTTTAAAAAAAAAACAATTGCCACGCAAGGACCTTAAAGACAATAGAGTTCTATATTGGTTGGCTGTTATTTACAAACCAGTAAACCAGTAACCAAAAGGATTAAAACCATAAGCATCACAACACTCTAATCACATTTCTTATCATTATTAAAGGTCTATGTATTTAAGCAATAATTTGACCAGAAATATGTTGTAATTAAGGAACGGAATAATTTGTTAATGGACAAAAACTAAGAGGGGTAAATTGGTTTATTAATAAGTATTAAAATTAATACTTTTAAGATTTTCCCAAATTTTATCATTTAAAATAAAGTCTTAGTTCCTTTAAATGCAAGAGCAGCAGATAAATTAAAGAGATAGGGAAGAAGATTCAACATAGATATTTATACCGGTTCGGATCAAAAGATCATACATCCAGTAGTTAATCTCTTAAATAAGGAGATTAACTTAATCACTATAATAATCATCGTACAATCAGATTAAGAGAATAAAGGATTATAAAACATCTATCTTGAAGCCACAAGAGATGAAGACACCTCCCTTGAAATTCACAAAGGGATGAAAACACCTTCTTTGAATCACACAAGGAATGAACACCTCTTTTGAATCACACAAAAGATGGTTGGCTCCTCCTAGCAACAGTAGGAGCACTCAATCACTCAAGATCTCACTTGATGAAAGGTATCACTCTACTAACACTAGATTTTTCAAAGCCTTCCTACAGAGAATTCTCAAGTACTCAGACTTCTCTAACTTCTGTCTTTTAGAAGTGAAAGCCTACCACTTTATTTATAAAAGCTTATTTAGAAATTATATTAAGAATATGAAAAGTTAACTCATAACTGCAACAAATAATCGATTATTTCAGAGCAGATTGTGAAAAACATTGTTTCATGTTTATAATCGATTATCCTATGAGATAATCGACTATTCCAGAGTAAATTCTGAAAAATTTTAAAAATACTTATGATAATCGATTATCACAGTCTGTTTTGTAAAAATAAAACTTTCTCTCCGTGGTCAGTTGCTTGGGTTTTGCTTTTTGACTCTTGACATACTAATTTAACTATTTTAAATAACATACACGTTACAAGACTTTAAACAACTAAATTCTTAAGTCTTCAATTAATCTCTTGAATATAAACTTCATGTTTTCTTTAAGTTTTCAACATTTTTCTATGCATCATCATTAAGTCTTCCATACTTCTTCACAAGTTATCATCATCATAAAAACTCTTTATTGAAGGAAGATATCCATCTTCTTTTTGTCAACAAAATATGTTATGCACAATTTGAAAGATATTTGTATTAAAATATAGCCTAGTTTCTTTTAAAACAAAGCAAAAACTAAAGGTAAATTGTCCTAAGGGAGATTCAAGCACGAACTTGGTTACACCAGAACATACCAATGGCAACACTACTCCTTTGTTCTGGGTCTTTGTATTGTATCAGAACATAGGGGTCCATTTCACCTATCAACAAATGTAAATGAGTAAACAACACAAAACCTTGTTAGATTGTACCTTCTAAAACTCTTTTATAAGTTACTGAATTAAACATGTAATACAAACTTTTTATCCATTCATTTGAGTTTTAAGGAAAAGAAAAATCAGAGCAACAAATTGGTCTTTGATAGAACTAGTTCTTAAAAAGAAACTCAAAGAAAAAGAGTGAAAACAAAGGCTATTTTTTACAACAAAAATGTAAGGCAAAGTGAGTTGTTACATACTTATGATATCAGAGTTATGCAGGCCTTTGCTTTCACAAAATGCACCTCCATGAAACCAATTGCTTAAAAAATGTTTTTCAAACATGCACAAGACTACAAACGAATCAGGGGCGTTTTCATCACCAGAACCCCAACATCACAAAGCATAAATTGGGAACGAACCTGTGTCGTCGCTGCCATGGGTGACCAACGCCGTCGTGGGTGATTGTCGTCGTCGGAGTTAGCTTCGCCGTTGTAAGGTTTCCCAGGTGAAAGAATAACCTTATTAACCACTACAAATAAGGCAATAAGAATCCAAGAAGAGAAACAAAATCGAAGAACATGAACGAATCTGAGCGTGTCGTCGACTGCCGTGGGTGACCGTCACTGTCGTTAGTGACTTGGCTGCCGTGGGTGCACTTCGTCGTTCCTGGGTTTTGCGTTTCTCTCGTGCTCTCTCTCGTGCAGTGTGTGTGAAACAAACAAAAATGGTCGTTTCTCCCTGCACCTCCAACGATTTCTTCAGCGCGCCTAAACTTTTTGAAACTTCCCAAAATAATCTCTTAATTTTTACTCGCTGACCGATCTAAATGTTGAAATTCGGTTAGATAATTTTTTTAACCGATTATATATATATATATATATATATATATATACCTTCATTTTTAAGGGCATAGATGAGTTAGTGGGTCAAAATTAAAAGATTATTTTGAGAATATTTGGAAAGTTTAGGAGTAATGAAAAAATTATTGGAAGTGCAGGAAAAACAACCAATAAACAATAAGTAAACATCAAAATGGACTATGTCTAAACATTTCATTTTTCTCAAAATTCAAAACGGATCGAGTTATTACAAATTCACAGGTTGAAAAATCTTATTCGATCCACCTTTTCTTAGACGGATTGATATTCGATCCACCTTTTCTTAGACGGATTGACAGGTCAGTCCGTCAGACCTTATGTGTTTTGTCATCATTAATCTCATGTTGTTGAAACCCATGTACTTGTATGGTTGTAATCATTTTCTTGGTGACAATCCATTCTAAAAGTTATATTGTTTCTTATTCATTATATCTTTATGGTATGTTTTTCTTTCATTTCTCTCTATGGTTTAGGATTTTTTTTTTTTTTGCTCAAATTACAGAATCGTAACTTAAAAGCAAATAACTCTTTTAGAAAAAAGTATAGACTAAACGTTTAATTTCAATCTCTTTTACTTATGTTCTTCTCTTTTACATTTCTATACGTTTATCATTTAATATATGTTAAATAATTGATTTTGCTTATAATATTTTCATTTTTTTAATGTCACAATTGCTTGAGCAAGAAAAAGGAAAAACGGGTATTCATACATGTCAAGAGAGACAAACTATGTCAAAATCTATAATCTTCGACATTTGTCATCAATCTTGTTGCTACCTTTTCGTTGACTTAAAAAAAACGCTAAAGATTATACGTGCAGCAAAAGTTGTCGAGAACAAATAAAATTTGGGTCGAAGGAAAAGCAACTATGAAAGAGATCCGAGTATCTCGAGAGAAAGCAGGAGTGGAGAGGAAGGGGAAGCACAACTTACTGAAGAGGAAGGAGAAACACAAAGAGAAGATTCATTATTAAATCCAACCATTTAAGTTCATCTGACCTGGATAAGAGAAAGATGTCAACCAGAACAAAAAACATTGACATATTGACACTTGACATTCCATTCTTCACATTACTAATAGAGTTACTACATTATAGAATGAGTATTTCAGGGTTTAGCATTCAATAATTATATTCAAATGCAAAGAAAGTGACTCGGTGCAGTGTTGTTATTGCATTTCAATCACTTTCAGGTCAAGGAATCAAGCTTCTCTCACCCACATGATTTACTGTAAAAAAGAAGTCTACGCAAAAGCTAATAAAAGTATGCAAAGATCCCTTATGGATTTATATTATCACCTACCAATGTCTCCGATTTAACATACAGCAACGCTGACTTCGAACCACTAACACAAAAAACAAAAAAGGCGCACTTATAATCAATGCTTAAAGCTAAATTAAAACAGAGCTTACCCAGCTTAAACAAGAGTCATTATTTATGACATCTAACACCTATTTTACTTTTGCTCTGTTTAGACAATAGCTATCGATACAAGATAGAAATCCACTTACTCTCGAACCAACCCAAGATGAAAAAAATAGCAATTTTTGGTTGAATTGATTGGAGAAAATTTACATATAGTATCCTAACTACAAGGTTCCTCGTGCTGATTCCATAAAAAAATTCTCAACCAAACAGCCAATCCCGAATCAGCTACCTTACATATTTCTAATAAAGCATTACAAAATATGTACACTAAATCAGAGTCAACAAAATTTATCTACTTTTGTCAGGTAAGAAATAGTGTTTAATACTAGAACCTCGTTTAGCCAAATTAGGCCGCTTTTGTGGCCTAAGCAATGTTCGAAACTCTTGCTGAATTTCTGGTGGTAATTCATCAATGATAGAGGGGTCAATTTCATCAATATTATAACTACTCCAAGCTTCCCTCCCTTGTGATACACCTACACTACATCCATCCTTGTTGGTATCAATCTCTTCATTACAAGTTGAATAACTATCATTAGCTGACTGAGATCCTGCAGTATCAACGAAATTAGCATAAGAAAAAGCGATTGAAACTCAAATATAATAAAAGGAATGGGATTATAAAATTACCAAGAGATGATGATATTTTAACATCGTGGGCATTTGAAACATTCTTCTGCTCCAATGAAGACCGGGAATTATGGTAATTATTAAAGATATTTATAATTGAACAGTTCTCCTGCAACAAAAAGAACTCGTATACTGTAAAAACTTAAATGCAATAGATTCATTGCTGAAACACCACATCTTTATATGCATAAGCTATTAGAATTTATAACTCTATTGATTATGCCAGCAATTCTTTTCATATCTGAGACTTCTGCACTAATACACACACACACATATATATGTATGTATTAAAAATTAGAACAGGCAGATTGGGAGCTAAGATTATGAAAACTGAACTATGGTCAAACCAGACTGCACAACATGAGACATTATCCCCACCATTTACAAGTAAAAACCAGTAATGACATGTCATTAAAGTTCCCCACTGAAGCACCACAGCATCCATTCATTCCAGCATCTATAAAATACAAGACACGTGCATTTTAGCATCAAACTGTGTGAAATGAGTGCCTTTGGCTTGTTTGGGACATCACAAAAGTTGGCTAGTGGATCAGTCCTTTTCTGTTCGACATATAAAAGATATGTTGCAAGTAGTAGCTGGATATAAATTGTATATTCATGTCTTCTTTAATAATTTGGTTTTGGAATTAGCAGAAAAGTATTAAAGAAAACTATAAACCATATGACTTTGTAGAAAAGTACTGCACTGACACCTAGTCTCAGACCAATGTTTACAAGTTGTTGAAATAAATAAATTCATATACTGCAATTGGGTCAGAAATTATGATGCAACTGGTGTTGTGGAAAAGTAACTCATTTCTGGCTAAATTACCAGCTTAACCAGTCTCGTCCAGTTTACAGAACTATGTTATGATCAGAATTTGGAACAAAGATAACTATTCTTGGCCAAAAACATAACTCCGTATCCTAGATCCTTGCTTAACATGATTATAACTGATTTGAAGTTTTTTATGTTCATGATTGCATTTAAGACAAAAACTATGCAATCAGTAGCTAAATAGTGTCAGAGAGCATACATGAAGCATCTTTCCTGCTCTCTTTTTCTTCCCTACTACTGCTTTCATACTAGAGACATTTGAAACATGACTAGGATCTTTTGCAGGTAAAACTCTATTTCGCCCACCGTCTGTCATTCTGTCTTCACTTCCTGAAATAAAAAATGATCAAATCTCAAAAGGAGCCAATAGAAGGGAGAATGAAGAGCTAAAACCTGTATTCCACAGTACCTGAGGGTGACATGAAGGAGGATTCTTCAGTCAAGCCTTCCGCTTTACTGGACAAATGATTCAACGGATCCTGCAAAGGAAAGGGATAAATCCCCATGATCATTACTGAGAACATGAAGCATTTGCATATAGAGAAGAAAAACCATGGTTTTGAACTAGGATGCACATGCACATTGAATATTAACAGTCAAAAAGAATATAGATCAAACTCTTGTAGTTGAATTTATTTACAAATATAATAATCCTGCCTACAAACAAGTTTGCTTTTGAGCTCTTAGCTCTCAACTTTATAGGTGAGAAAGCCTACCTCATTAATGCACCTCATCCTTAATGGATCTAGTAGTAAAAGCTTAATTCTCATTTCTCTGAAAGTCATACATTTGCTTTAAGACGTTTACCCATGAAGAAAACCCATTAAAATGAAAACTAATATTGAAGTCTGATAGAGCCCCAATAGCCCCAATAAGCAAAATCTCTATCATGATTCATATGAAAACTTGAGTTTTTGGATACTTTAATTGTTTATTTATACAAGCATGACATGTCTATATGCTAACTGGTATAAAATATTTGTACCACATCCTCACATTAGCCATTAGAAACCATCAAAATCAACCCCCCCACCCCCCTCCGGTAGTTTTGCCACTTCAAATAATCTGGTAAATATCTCTTGCGAATAATTTCAAAAGACATTGTTATATATGGGTTATAATATTACACGTCTTTACATGAAATCTGACCATGATATATACTTGCTTTGATATACCTGTGGATCCAAACATGCACTAGAATGCTTCATTTCTGTGTAATGAGGATGTTGAAGCTGTAAATCATAGGGAACCATTGCCGTACAATTTTCATTACCTGCTTAAACATATAGCCTTCATCAAATTATATGTGAATGCAAGAGAATCGGTATTTTAATAATTAAGCAACCAATGAGATGATGCAAAACCTGAAGGTGATGATGGTACAGCTTCATCAATGACAACATCTATTGATGGATTTGATGTAGAAGAACTGGATGGAAATTGCCCTCCAAAGTATTTAGCAATTGAATGTGTCCCCTAGACACAAATGCCATTTAATACGTCAATTTTATTATCACTATATGATAACTATATGACAATAAATGGTACCACTTGCTAAGGACCAACCTAAATTGGGAATGTAAAACTGCAAGGCTCATGTTAACCAGTATAGACCAAACACTAAATACATATCGCTTAGAAATACCAAATACTAGTAGTAACAGTATACTTAATAATCCAGGTTATTACATTTCAAATGCTAGTGATGTTCCTCAATGCTTTAAGGTGATCTATATCAGGAAAATTTAGAAAATGGAACAGATCTAACTTACAGATGGTATAGACACAATTTTACTCGCAGAAAGAGAAAGTGATGTCACTCCCCAGTTGCTATTTTCGTTTCCATGAACCTTAGAGCTATAGGAGCCCAAAAAATCACGCAGCCCAGCTTGAAAAAGAATTAGAGCGTCCTCTTGAATCTTTCTAGTCCCATATCTTAAAGGACAAGATTTAGAAGGGAACTTTCTAAGTGAATCTGAATCCCCTGTCTGCAAGATAAAAGCTCAAATAAAATATACATAAAACAAAACCACTGAAGAGGATAAAAGAAAAGTTGGTAATCAGATATGAGAAAAAGTAAACAATGAACTAATTTTCCAAGTAAAAGAGAATTATGTAAAGACCAGTCTCAGAAGAGTCACCTTATATGCTCTAGCATGTAGTGTCAGTGTCTGTGCAATCCGTTTGTTTTGATCCAGATCAGAATTAAGGCGTTCATTCAGCTCTTCACACAGTTGATTAAGCCAATGTTGAACCTGAAGATAAAAAATCAATCACAAAAAGAGATGTCCAAGGTTGTGAAACAACACAAAAAAATAATAAATCACAAACTAGCAAATGACAGCCAACAGAAACTCCAAAATAAAATGCACAATATTTATGAGAGCAATAAAAATATCTGGCCCAAGGAGGCACTAAGAAATAAAGCACAAGCAGTTTTCATCGTGCATAAGTAATAAAATGTTGCTGAGTGCACTGCTAGGAGCACTGCTCATATGAGAGCTCTTACAGAATCAATTGTCTTCAAAGCCTGAGGCCCAGGAAATGTCTTGCCAGAACCATGGCTCTTGGGAAGTAGTCGCCCCTCAACTTCTTCCCCATTGATTCCTCTTGAAATATTCCACAACCAAGTTCTGTAATGCTGTAAAAGGTAGAATCACGAATAGAATACCAACAGATTGCAATGAAGACAATCAAAAGGACAGTAACGAGCAATTAAGAAACAGATCAAAAATGCAAGCCATTAGAGAATGACACAAAATTGTTATTTAAATATGAGATCCCAAAATTTAAATTAGCAAATGATATTTTGGTAGCAGATATGACATACTACATCTATATATCTATATATACATATAATATATATACATATATATATATATATAATATAATATAATATAATATAATATATATATATATATAACATCATGTTAAAAGACAGAAACTCACCCAGTATTGATCCCATACCACTGTTGTAACTTCTCCTCTGAAAACTGAAGCAGATCTCCAACGGTGTTGACACCAAGATCACTCTGTAAAGAACTCCCCAACTTTCCCCCAAGGTGTTTCCTACAAATCAAGTTTTCTTCAACAACATGCTTTATGATATAAAAGACAATGATCAAAGAAATTTAAAAACAGTTAGAAGAGTTACACGAAAAAGATGAAAAATGGTATTCAAGATAACATACATGATAAGATTTAATTATGAGTGAAATACATGATAACATACAATGTCATTACATTTTCTTTATTGGCAAAGTCGCAAGTAACCGTTCAACTGATGAGTGTGGCACAACAGTTTGTTGAGCAGGTTTGTTCATAGCACTTGCAAGTTTAGCCAGCATCTGAGAAAAGCATCAGACACCAGTTATCGGCCATATAAAAATATCAAGAATCCTTAGGAAGAAAAGTTGTCAGACTTTTGGACAAATAATAGATGGATATGAATATGGATATATAAGCATACCAAGACTGCCTTTACCTTATTATGAGCAATCCCAGCAGAGCATGTGAATTCTGTCTCTTTCAGCACCTGCATCCTGAGGTCACTAACAATGAGAGCCCCACAAGCTAATAGCTTATCTTGGTAACTAGCATCACTTCTACAAAGCCACTTCCTAACCTCTTCTTTGGCATCACTTCCATCCTGAATAAAAAACCAGTTTCAGTACAGCCATATACTCTTATGCCTGTGCTGCCATTAATTTATTAGAAAAATAATTAAAGATGAGGTAGGTAAGTTAATCGAGAGCGTTAATATTGCCATAATCAATGGTCCTGATAAATGGAAAGGACAGAACTGGACAAGCAAGTTTGACAGGTATTTGAGTAAACAGGTAAATGTAAACTCTAACTGAAGTTTCAAGTTCTACTGCATTTAATTTTTATTGTTTCTTACACATAAAAATTAAGATTCAACTCCTGTTTTACTTCTGAACCAGAGAACACCTTTTTTCAGTGCACTGATAGACTGCGTTTACAGAATTTTGATTTAATATTGAAAGACTTGCCTACTTAATAAAACAATTTCTTTTAAGACAAATAAAGAGCATAAAGCTAAACAAAAGAAAGAAAAAAATGTATTTTGTATCTTGATATTAACATTAACAAAGCAATCTCAGAAAAGGCATGATATTTAAGTATAGCCTCTGACCTCAATTTCCAGCCCCAAAACATGAGACTTCAGAACTTCCTCCTCAAAGTCTTGCATGCTTTCTGGAGATGATTCCATCAGCATGGTTTCGGCAGCATGAGTTAGGTCAAGATATACTTCATCAATCGAAGCCCTCTCACAGCGACCCTTTTGCGAAAGAACTGAAACAACCTGAAAATTTCGAATTTGGGCACAGCCAACACTGGGGAATGAATGACTCCAAAGGTAAACAATCACTTTGAAATGCCAATGACACGCACCTCTGAACCCGCATTCCTATATGAGTTGAGATCAGCCTTACCACGTGCTACCGGAACTTGGACCAGTTGAATTTGCGGGCAAGCCTCCTTGGCTTCATCACCTCGCATTGAACTAAAACAACGCAGGTAAGGTGAACATTGAAGCAGTTAATACAATAAAATAAAAAGTACATAGCCAATTTAGTATTTGAAAATTGTGATTCATTGTTACTTTAATCTCCAGAATTAACAAAATTAAAAAAAAAAATCCCGGATTGTAATCCGGAAACAGAATCCAATTTCAAACTAAATTGGGAATTTCGTCTAAAATCAAGGGTTTGGTTCAAAACTACCGTTTGACGCCACATCTGCGAGCCTCATAGCTAACAGCAATGAGAGCCCCACCTTTGTAGGAATTGTACTGTATGACTGCAGTGGGCAAGCCCCTTAAATTTGGTTGTTTTCTCTGTTCCACTACACCAATCAACAACACCATCATCATCATCATCACCATAATATTTGCAGAGAAGGAAAAGGAGATTCACTTCAGAAATGCGAGAGAAGAAAGAACCTTGAACGTAGAAACAATCCATGTCTACATGAGCAATAACTCTTGCATCGCAAGTCTCTCGCCTCGCTACCGGCATAGCTTCTACAACTTTTTTTCCCTCCAAATCTCTTTCCCTTCTCTTCCGTATTTATCTCGGCGCGTTTTTTACTTTTTTCTTTTCTTAAAAATTTATCATCAATGTACTTAAATTTTTAATTAAATAATTATTTTAAAGTTATTTTTAATATTTTAAATATAACTATTTTCCATATACTATTCAAAAAAAAATGTTATCATGTGTGTTTACTCTTTTTATAATAATAATAATAATAAAAATTATAAAAATAGATATAAACAATTTTTATAATTATATTATTAATCATTTTTATTTATTTTATAAATAATTTTTATTATATGTAAAGGTCTAGAAAATTGCATTTTTAAGAGTTGATAGTGTGTATAAAATTATAAGACTAGATTATTTTAATATTAAAAAGTTAAAATATAAAAAGAGATTTTATAAATAAGTTTCATTATTTAAAAACATAACATCTCTATAAAATAACTCTCTTTTTTTTTATAGGATTTTTCACCTTTTACTCATTTGTTTGAAGATTTGAGACCACTAAAGTGATCCTCATGGCGAGCTCTCTACTTTTATCTTATCAAATTCTTGTTTAGAGTGAGTTGGTTTTCTATCATTTTCTTGGTTTGTTGATTCTTTAGTGTGCATGTGAGTGGTTCTAGCTTGCATGTGGTGTTCTAGTTTTCTTTATAAGTCTCTGCTAATCAGTGGTCCTAACGGTTTGCTTTGATCGTGTTTGTGTTATTCTTAGGTATAAATAAAGCATCATGCTAGCTTGAAGGGGAATTGGTACTTTAAGTTATTGGAGTTGTCTCACAAGTAAGGGAAGCTAATTGCATTGTTTTTAAGTTGTAAATATATTGAAATTGTTGATTGTATGACGGTACGCATTTTGCCTGCGTGATCGAGTTGTATGATGAAATATGATAGGTTAAACTGAGATTAGGTTCTAATTGACTTACTTTGATGTTATCTTATGAAAATGGAGAAGGTTGTCTGAATTGATATGCTAAATTCACTTCATGTGTGTTGTATGATTGGTTTTTGATGTGTTTTAATCTCTGTAAGTGTTATGGGACTAATTTGGTCGGACTTGGATTGCATGATTAATACTAATTATTTGTAACAACCACAATATTGTTAAGAAAGTAGCCCAAACAATTAGTAAAGGTAAAGTAACCCAAAGTCGTCTACTAATGAACATGGAATTGATTCTTAACAAAATAGTTCTTATAAAAACTATACAAAAGGGTTAGTCACATGCCACACACCAAAACAATCTTCGCTTGACCGAAGTCATAATGAAAACCACCAGCTCAAGCTCCAACTCCCTTACAGGAAACCCCGATTCATCAACGCATTCATGTGACATAAAGGAGTGTGTTGCTTCAAACCAAACCAAAACCATTAACAAAACTACCATTTATGTAACATACAATTTGAATGAGACTACCTATGTTAGTCACTTCAGCACCAACATAGCCAATACCCCTCCCAGCTACTTGAGGCCTTCCCCTTCCTTACCTTATTGTTCGTGCTCTGGCAACATTAGTTTGCCCTTTGAAGAAAATTCTTAGCAATTTGCCCCTGTTGGCACCAAAAAAACTTTACATCAACCCAAAGACAAACCTTTCCTTATGCAAACCTTTGATAACGTTGTTGTTGAAGCAATCAAATTAACATTACTTATTTATAACAACTACAATATTGTTAAAAAGGTATCCAAAACAATTAGTAAGGGTAAAGTAACTCAAAGTCATCTACCAACAAACATGGAATTTATTCTTAACAAAATAGTTTTTATAAAACTATACAAAAAGGTTAGTCAAATAAAATAAAAATAGTACAAGAAAATAAAGACAATTAAATAAAATATTAAATGATAAAATAATAAATCAATGGAAGAAAAAAAATAGAAAAAGATAATAAGAAATAAAAATAATAATAAAGAAAACAAGTCAATTCCATTAATTTCAAAATAGATTCAACATCGGTTATCTAAAGATTATTATTAAATTAATTATTGTCGTAAATTTGAAAATTAATCTTTGTAAAGTCTCCATTACTTTTAACCAAAATACAGTCTCAATTAACAATAAGAACTTTTAAATTATCCATAGTAAATTCAACCAAAGTACAATCTCAATCAAATTTTACGATGCCTAATCATGTCTATTCCTTTGTCTCCTCACCAAATAAAAAACTTAATCAATCAAAGTAAAGTATTGACTAATTTTAGTTTAAGTGATTACCTTTAATCAAAGTAAAGTCTCTAATTCGTAGAAACTTATTTAATCACATGAAAGCTTATAAATTAAATCAAAGTAAAGTCTCAATTGAATTTAAAAATCCTTCAATTGATATGATCATCATATCTATTTCCCAACTTCACAACCTGGTTATAAAACACAACATACAACATCATTTTCTCACTCAACACCTCATCACACATAAACCAAATTAATCAAGTGTCTCATGCCCATATAAAATCAAAATTTATAGCTCAATGAAGTCACACAACAAATTCATAACTCAAGCATCAATCAATTACTTCATGTACAATTATCACTATAAACCAAACTCACCTACTATATTCATCATAAATCATCACCATAAATATTACAATTGATTAATCCTTAATAAGAATTAAATTTCAAACTAGTTTCCCTTACCTTTGTTAAACAACCATTTAACTCAGTTGCTCCTTAGAGCTTCATTTCTCATAGGACGCTCGAACTACCTACACAAACAAAAAATCACAAGTCTAAGCATATCTTTACAATCACAACTAAAAAGAGAGATGATGGTTTTTATATAACGTTCTAAAGTGTTGCAATTGTAACTTGCGTTATCTCCTCTACCTCCACTACGAATGTCGTTCTTCCACCATTCTTGCTCTTTTTTTTCCCTTTTTCCACCATTGTCGTCAAACCCCACATCGAACATTGCCCCCATTGTCTGCCGCTGTCGCCAAACTTGAGTTTTTGAGGAAAGCCACTCTCTGTCATTGAACTCGGGTTCTTTAGCACTTCCACTCTCTGCCACTGTCATTCAATGTCAAACACTCGTAAGTGTTGTTTCTTTCTTCCCTACTTGTTTTTTTTTTTTGGCCTTTTTTGTTGAGCTTGTGTGTTCGTTGAGGTTTGTTGTTCCTAAAGTTTGTGTTTTTTGCAACCATTTGTGTTTAAGGTATTTCATTGTGATGTAAAACTCACATTTTTGCTTTGAAAATGTATTTTTCATTGCCTTTCCTCCATTGTTATTTGCGTTTCACGCTCCCAAATTCTTATTACCTCAAAAATTTATATTCAATAACGAGCCTATATTTTTTTTTTCACATGTTGTTAATTTATTTTTTGTATGATAGAATGTTAAATTATTCATTTTAAAAATAATAATTAATTTTATGTTTAATTTTTTTTTATTTGAGATTATTGCCATGTTGAGTTAGCCTTAATTATTACCATCTCTAAGTTTTTTGAATAAATTGTATATTTTAAAAATTAATATAATAAGAGATAATATTAATAATTTATATTTTGTTGTATTGTAATTATAATTCATCATTAAGGTATCAAAAATATAAAAAACATTCAAGAACAAGAATATTTAGATTACAATTTAATGTAAAAAAGATACATGTAACGTTTTATTGTCAATTTTGTGTAACACAAAATTATAAATGTTAAAATACTTTTTTGGTCCCAATCTTCGTCAAGTTTTTTCAAATAAGTCCTAATTTTGGTTTTGTGTTCAAATAGGTCCTAATTTTCGTCAATTTTGTTCAATTGGGTTCTTTTTTGCTAACACCGTTTAAATCATTAACGGCCATGAACAATGACTGCCACTTGTCACTTTGGGGTTTTTTTGAGTTTTTTAATTTTAATTTTATTTTTTTTAAATGTACATGTGTCAACCCAGTAGCGTGTCACGTGTCACTTCGTGGTTTTTTTGATTCTTTTTAAAATTTTTTTAAAATGTCCACGTGTCAACGTGCCACATGTCAAAGTCAAAATTCTATATTCAATTTGGTTCCTATATTTGTTATTTTTGTTCAATTAGGTCTCAATTTTTGTTAACATTAACCAATTTGGTCCCTCGTCAATTTAAAACCAAATTTAATTTTATATTAAAATTCAAATTTTTTATTAAATATTTTTATATAATATATTAAAATTCATATTATTATAACTTTGATATAAAAATTAAATTTGGTCACATCTTCGACAAGGACCAAATTGGTTAATGTTAACAAAAATTGGGACCTAATTGAACAAAAATAATAAATATAGGGACCAAATTGAATATAGAACATTGACTTTGACACATGGCAGCTATTAGGTTGACACGTGGACATTTAAAAAAATTTTAAAATAAAATTCAAAAAAAAAAAATTCAAAAAAATCACGAAGTGACACGTGATATGCTACTGGTGTACATTTAAAAAAAATATTAAAAAAAATTTTAAAAAAAATTTTAAAAATAAAAATAAAAATAAAAGAAATTCAAAAAACCACGAAGTAACATGTGACAATCACTGTTCATGGCCATTAATGATTTAAACGATGTTAGCAAAAAATGACTAAATTAAACAAAATTGACGAGAATTGGGACCTATTTGAACACAAAACCAAAATTAGGACTTATTTGAAAAAACTTGACGAAAATTGGGACAAAAAAGGTATTTTAACCAATTATAAATTATTTCATGAATTTTTTTATATGACAATATAAATACTAATAAATATATAAATTGTTTAAAATAATATTATTATGAAGAAAATAAAATAAAATAAAATTTAAATTTTATTTTATTAAATGACAAAGTAATCAAAATTTATAAAAAAATACAATTAAAATAAAAAACACTATAAATAATAAATACTATAAATAAATATTTTTTAATAATTTATTAAATGTCCAATTAAATACAAATTATAACAAGATAAAATTGAAAATGAAAAAAAATATATTATAAAATTAAATTAAAAAAGAAAAAATATTATAAAAAATTTAGTACTTTAAACATCATTCTTTAATAATTTATTGATGATTAATTAAAATAAATTATAAAAAGATAAAAAATAAAAGCAAAACAATTAGTGTAGAAATATATTTTTATATTGAAAAAAATAATTTAAAAATAAAATAAATAGATAAAAAAGTATAATAACTTTTATGTACATGTGACTACAAAATAAATAAAATAAAATAAATATATTAAATAACTAAAAAACAATATTTTAGAACACCTCTTAACAAAATAAATATGGTTAATTATAGATATCAGCAGTTAAGTATTTCCTTTTCGACACTCCCATTCTCCTCCACTTCCTTTTCTTTAATTTCTTCCTTCAACCACGTGCTTTAACATGATTTTCCTAGTTAACTATATTTTTCAATCCAATTTATTTTTTTCTAATACTTACATTATTAAAACGAGTCATTTTAATTAAAATATTTTCACTTTGAATAAAAAAAGTTATAACGGAATTTATTTGTTAAATGAAAAATACCAAGATTCACAGAAAAATAGATAATGACGAAAGAAGTGTTGGAAAAAAATACGTTATAAAATATGCTAATAGTAGTATTTATGAGAAAAAGTGTTTAAGTCTTTTACTGGTAATAATGTGGGTAGATTTAGTAATTGTGAGTGTAGGAAGCAATAGCCCATAGCTAATAGCCAGAGGAGTAGAGAAACCACTAAAACCTTAATTACCGAAAGCAGTACTATGCAGTGAGATCGCAGGAAGAAGTGAAGTGTGAATGTGGCTGAGAAAGACACCACAGGTCTGTTCGAGGGATAGGAGAAGCAACACCAACACCCAAAACGGACAGAAAAAGAACCATTGAACCACGAAATTGTTCACCAGGTGCGTTCTGCATAAATCTATACCTAGTAACAAACAAATCAAGTGTCGTTTTTTTCTTCTTTTTTTCTACTGTCCAACCGAGCTTGCTGAATCGACTCTAAACTCGTGAGCGATTTTGTCGCACTAAAAAACGATTCTGCATGCAAAGTTGATTAGGTTCGAGGATTTGGGAACGTAATATGGTGTTGAATCGCGATTCCTCGATAATCCTGATATAGGAGAAATAGATAGAGAGGAAGTCCAGTTTTGAAAAACATTGATTATAGAGGAGGACCAACAGAGGGAAAATTAGAAGCGTGGAACAGATAGACAAGGTCAAGATGGTTGTTGTGGTACAAAATTTAGAAGCATACTCGTTTAAAGGTCATGTTTCAAAATGCATAGATTAAATACTATGCAGAAACAGAACAAGCATCTTGTTGTTATAATGCACAAAATAACTTAGATTCTTATGGAATGCTTCCTTAATTTCATATTTGAATTCCTTTACATATTCCGAACATATATAGATTTGTCGATCATGTTACTTTATTTTCCACCAAGTCTGATCCATACTGAATATTGATAAGACAGGGACTCGGTTCAAAGAGATAGGTGAATCAGCATGATTATAATAATAGAAGAATGATAATGCTAAAGTTCCTATTAAAGAACTAAAGTTTCTAGTGGCTATGTAAACATTATTCAAGCTCCCAGTTTGCACGCACCCAGCCAACTTAGTCTCATTATCTTCTTCATTTTATAGCATTGTATTCAAATCAGTTTTGGCTTCCTCCAAAACCCCAACTTGTCGTTTCTTTTGACCTTTAAGGCCTTCAGTTATTGAAAAAATGTGTGATCACGTAGACAGAATCGAGAAATTCAAGTTCTCAGATCTACAGAATGCCCTACCTTTCAAGGACGCGTCAAATTAATTTATTATATGGTTGGGTTTTACCACCACTTCCAACATGAGCATAATGTTATAAAGGGTATTGATATATTATGAGTATTCATAAAG
>Ga0209589_1006278_pt1 | contig 19766 bp, 5 predicted proteins | sample CowpeawhiteBW_FD_187525 | JGI IMG/M metagenome (GOLD analysis project Ga0209589, IMG submission 187525) | Root nodule microbial communities of legume samples collected from California USA - Cow pea white BW (SPAdes) (version 2) | ecosystem: Host-associated > Plants > Roots > Nodule | place: USA... | reverse complement strand
AAAATAAAACTATAAAAAAATATTTTTTTTTTATTATATTACAATAATAATAATAATAATATATTACGCATATAAAAAATATTATTTAAGTTTATATATATATATATATATATATATATATATATGAATTTAAATTAAATGGAGAATAAAGTATTTTTAAAAAAATAAATGTATAAAAAGATACAAAATAATTTAAAAATTAATCTCTCTAAATATTTTGCACACTCTCTCTCATATTCAAAATTGATTGTTCATCTTGTTTATGATTAGGTTTCGCCTATAAGTAGGTGGACTACAAGTAGATTAATATATGTTGATCAAAATCTTTATTCTTGTTCTCCTACTATTGATTTTTCTCTTTTATTTTTTCTTTATATTTGAATTTTTTTTCCTTTATGAGTTAATGAAGAATACGATGCTTATGATTAAGTAGAAGTGTTAATCATAAGTTGAAGTTTTCTTTTGTTGAGTTTATAAGTTTTTAAATAATGGAGTTGTTTTTATCTCGAGAGATGGGGAGCTAATTACATATAAAAATATTTAATTATTAATAAATAGCATTTATAATTATACATTACAAAAAAACAACACAATTTAGCAACCAGCGACCGAAAATATTTGGTTGCAAATTGCGACTGAAATAGCGACCGAACAAAATTAGTTGCAGATTAGTGATCGAAATAGGGACCAAACCAGTGCATAGTAACATTTATTCATATAGCAATTAAAATAGCGACTGAATATTGTTAGTCGCTACATATAATGTTTTAGCCACCGAATTAGCGACTAAAATAATATTAAAATAGACACAAAAAATTTTATAATATGTTTAATATGGTCATTAGCAACAAAAAATAGACACATAATGTTTTAGCCACCAAATTAGTGATTGAAATAAAATTGTATTAGCGACCGAAAATATTGAGTCGCTAAAGTTTTAGTCACCAAATTAGCAACCAAAATAATATCTAGCGACTAGATTAGCGACCAAAAATATTAGGTTGCTAAATCCACAAACATTTTTCTATAAAATTAATATAAATTATTTAATCGGATTAAACTAAGAATATAACAAATTCTAGAATAGTATTTAACATAAATTATAATTAACTAAATTATTTACTTGTACAATTTGTTGTTGTTTATTTTTTATTTAAAAATAAAAATCAATACTTACTTTGTTTAAACTAATAGATGATAAATTTTAGATTAATATTTAATATAAATTATAAATTATTAAATTATTTATTTTTGTAATTTGTTGTTCCTTAAAGAAGATCAAGATCCAACAAAAAAAAACTTAAGATTTTGAAGTCCACATTAGTTCTCACTCTCAAGATTTGACCGAAAGATCGATAAAGTTCTTAATTTGAAAATCCTAAGTTTGTTTCTCTTTATCTCAAATCAATATTTGAAACCTACACACCATTTATGCATGTGTTGTCAAAAGAAAGAAAATATGAATGAAGATTAAAAGGAATTGACAATTAAGAGAAAAAAGAAGAAGGAAAGATGTAAGACTTGAATTTTATAAAAAGAATATAATTATGACTCAATTTAAATTTATGTGTGTTAACAAATTTAAGATAAATTTAATATATTTGATTTTAGAGACCAATAATGATTAATAACTAAACTAATCAATTTAGATACTAATTTACAAACTATAAATAATTGGTTACTAAAATAGTCACTATTATGAATAAAATATTATAATTGATCACTAAATTAGTCTTTAAAATTAGCTACTATGATTTTGGTTACCAAGGGAAATTGGTCACTAAAATTTAGCTACCTTGGCTACCAAAATGACTTGGTTTCTAAATTGGTCTCTAATTAATTAGTGACCCATTATAATTTTTTATTCATAACAGTGATTATTTTAGTAATCAATAATTTTTAATTTTGTAAATTGGTATCTAAATTTGTCACTATAGTGACTAACTATTTTTTGTTCCTAAAATTGGTTCTAATTAAGGATTTTCTTGTAGTGTTGAAGGACTACAAAAATAAGTTTGAGAAGGATAAAATGTGTGAAGTATACCAAAAGCGAAAACAAATTAAGGTTTCTTTCGGGCGTAAAAATTGTGTTTCAACTAAAATTCACATGGACCTATTTGGACCTTTTGAAACCATGATTCTTAGTGGGAACTTCTATGCATTAGTCTAGATGATTTCTCTAGGTTCACATGGACACTATTTTAGCATCCAAAAATGATATTTATCTTTCTTTCAAAAGACTTGCCAAAGTCTTAGAAAATGAAAAAAGTTCTAAAATTGTTTCTATTTGAAGTGACCGTGGAGGAGGGGGGGAGTTTCAAAATAAAAAGGTTGAAAACTTTTATGAAAAACATGGCATAAAACACAACTTCTCTGGTCTTAAAACTCCTTAACAAAATGGTGTAGTTGAAAGGAAGAATAGATCACTTGAAGAACTTGCTAGAACCATATTGAATAAAACCTTATTGCCAAATTATTATCCATTTAATTTAAATTCATATATATATATATATATATATATATAAACTTAAATAATATTTTTCATAGGCGTAATATATTATTATTATTATTATTGCAACATAATAACAAAAAAATATTTTTTTACAGTTTTATTTTATAATAATAAAAATAAATAAATAAAACAGTTTTATTTTTATTATGCTTTTTCCTTCTTTCAAGCTATATTTATTTTTGATTTCAAGTGAATTGATTAAGTTCATCATGCATGACAATGATCCAATTAATGCGCTATTCAAATTTTTTTGTTAAACTTGTGATTCAAATGCAACATGTTTATAAAAATTATTAAGTTGACGTCTAGTAGATATTCCCTTATAAATATCATCAATGATGTTGTCCTTTGATAGCCATTTAGGGTTTGTACATGTTGCATTAGACAAATCTGACTCAAAGTTGCAAGACCAAGTGGTAATTGATGCAGATGAAAATGATACTATTCTAGAAAGCAAGTTGGAACAAAAAATAATCAACTAAAAAGAAAAATCAATCAGCTGAAATTCATGTTCACAAAAACTTACTAGTGTTACAATTATTTATATATATATATATATATATATATATATATATATATATATATATATATATAAAAGTATAATGTTGCTTAAAACTTATCTTCATAAATTAAAACCTTGAATAATTTGTAATAAACAGAAAAATAGTATCAAGTTATTTTTTAATATATTTTTAAACACTAATTGTAAATGAAATAAAACTGATTTGAATATTTTATAAGTAATTAAAATATATTAATCACATAAAAAGTTATTTTGACTTTTTCATAGAACAATTAGTTGGTAAAAACTATTTATAGTAAAGTAAATTTAAACATTTTGATTTTGTTATATAAAAATAATTTTCATATTTGTAGGTTGTAATTATTTGATAAAAAAATTTAAATTTAATAATAAAATTAAATTCGATAAAGTGTAATTATAAAATAAATCTTTCTCAAACTAATATAGCAAACTAGTGTGAATTATATATGTTAAAGATAATCCCAATTGGTAAAGTAAAAGAGGGTGTCCCTTGAGAGCGGCAATGTTGGTTGATCCTCCATTTTTATCTTTTCTCTCATTTGACCCATCAAATGACCTAAGCCTTACAATTTAATAGGTCTAACTTTCCCCTACATATTTGTAGGTTAATGGATTTACAAGCTAGCATGCACGAATTAAAAAAAATATATCTAAAATTTCCTTTGTAATATTTTAATTCCAAAGTTTATTATCTTATAAAAATAGTTATTTAAGTAAGTATAACAATTATAAAAACAAAAACTTAAAGACTAATAATTTATTATTTAGTACAAGTAAATCAGGAAGGATTCTAAAAAATAATATTAAAGCGAACCATGAAATAAAATATATATTCTTACATGTAAATGTATGATATCAATAATTAAATAATGAATGAAAATATTTATTCATACTCAACATACAAATAATATTACACAATATATAATAAAAGATTAAAAAAAATAGTTTAGGTTACCGGAAAAGCCTATGTTAGACGATTAAAAAAAACATTAATTTTTGTTTTTTTATTCTCATAATTTTATCATGTTGAAATAGCTTTTAGCTTTTGTTTAAGATTTGTCTATCATGATAAAAATGTGTTGAGAGAATATAATTGATGGTGATGACAATGATGAAATGGAAGAAGTTGAAGATGATTCCATAGGTTAGTTTTGACCATATAATCAAGGTTGAGGAGGAAAATGGAACAATAATGCTTTTAGAGTAATACTTTCTTACTTGACACATTAGTAATTATTAAAGGTACCTTCATGTTAAATTTTAGTCATGCAAGTGTAGGTCATGTAAGTTATACTTTCATTTATGTTTCATGACATTATAATACATTTAACTAATAATTTCACTTTATTAGGTACATTGAAAAATTGATATCAAACAAGGGAAATTAGGAGTTTAAGAATTTGTTAAGCCTAGACATCTACAAGTTTGACAACATAGAGATACATATCTAATAATGAAGTTTGAATTCTTTACTGATTTTTCTATGTTGTTTCTCTGCTGTGTCTTCAAAATACACGGATGAATATAGATATAACTTCTAAAGTCATATATATTTGAGCTCCACACAAAGATGGATTGATTTTCAATATATTTTTATTTTTTAACTATGTTATATATAACTAATTTAATTGTCATTACAAATTTTCAATATATGTATACTATGCTAAAAACCAACCGTAAAAAAAAAACTTATTATAATGTAACTTTAACATTTTTTCATTACCCTTTCAAGTATAAATATATTCAATTACATCTATATTTAATTTAATTTCATTTATGGTTTGAACAAATATTTTAAGTTAAAAAAACATAACAAGATTATTGTAATTTGTTTACCTTAAGTTTTATCAACTTTTTTGGCCCATACACTAATTAATTTATTTATAAATTTTCAAATAATATTGTGATTTGAATACAAAATGGCTGGCCCATAAAATTCTTAAATTAAAAACGGCCCACAGTCACGCCTAGTCCACAACGTAAAAGAAGAAGATTATTTCAAAATCAAAAAACTGGCCCATGCAGGTCTCGAACCTGCGACCTTCGCGTTATTAGCACGACGCTCTAACCAGCTGAGCTAATAGGCCACTTGTTTTTTTTCCTTCACATTATATATAAGTATACTAATATTTGAAGTGAGTATTTAAAGAAAATAGAAAATGGAGTGAAGATAGAAGAGAATGGATAACATTACAGAAAGTGAAGTAGCTGGCTTGGCTGTGTTGTACACATATTCTATGCTGCAGTGAGAAATTATCAGTGTTTTCCTCTCTTTATTCACACATGCTGCAATGTTTTACTTGCACCTGCAAAGGAATTAGACTGAATTTCTTTGCTCTCCACAATAAATTAGTTTTTCATTTCCCACTTTCATCAAAAAGTATGGGTTAATTAAAATTGACTGTGAATAATATAAAAAATATAAAAATCCACAAGTCATAAAACAGGAAGTATTAATCAAAGATATCTATTGGAAAAATATATTTAGGCAACACATTTTTTGCACAACTTTCTGAAAAAATTAATGTTATCTTAAATTTTAAAAATTAAATATAAAAAAAAAGCTTATAAATATTCAATCCTTAAAAAAGGTGTATATAGACAACACATTTTTTTGCACAACTCTCTGAATTGCTATCATATTTTAAAACAATTTTTTGTTTTTAATTTCAAAATATCGATTCAATAGAGTTGTACTGAACCATCGTGAGTAGTAAATATAAATAAATTCTTATAAAAGAATGGTGGTTCTACGTATCTCTGGAACTTATTATCTTCCCTTTTTAAAAATTATGTAAGCTTTTTCATTATAATAAATGATGGTCCAGGAATTTAATGTTTTGTAAGTGCAGTTTTCATTCTATAAGTATAATAAGCTGTAAAGATCATTTTCCTTATTTGATATACATTGTTTGAACCATGCCTAACTTATTCCCATGAAAACATAAAAATGGGATTTAAAATATGTTTGGAAAATTATTAAAATAGTAACACTTGGTGTATAAAAATTAGTTGAAAGGCTGAGATTTAATATTTCATAAAATTACTTTTCATAATTTTCATAAATTTTATTCTCACACTTAATAAGACTACAATGGGAGAAAGAAATGTAGATACAAAATTATATGATTATAACTTAAAATCCATATAGCTTAGCTTGAAACACAATATTGCAATTTTCAAAGCCACTTCAAGAGTATCCAACACCAAACATAGGTCAATAATATTAATGTTTTATTTTAGCTTAGTTTAATGAGAACTTGAAGGTACTGCACTCTCCAACAAGAAAACTTTGATCACATTGAGAACCATCTCCTCTCTTGTTCTTGTAACCAGGATAAAGATTTTGTTTAAATTCTACTTCTCCAACAAGCTCAAGTCCTCCCAACTTCCCAACAACTTGATATTCCACATATTATAAGGATGTTTTGTCTTGTGAGTAATATGGATTTCACCACAAATAGTAAGCATACGTTTAGCATTCTGCAGAAATCCTCTCACTAGGTTCCTGTGAAGCCTGCACTGAGTTGGAATATGCATAATACGAATGATATACAAGTAAACAAGTTCAGATTTTTTACTGGATATTTTGGCCCTGTATACTTTGCTTGACATAAAAAATTGATTCTGAGTACATAAAATAGTAACATAGGAACAACACAGAAAAATTTATTGGAGAATCCAAATTCACTTGTAAACAAAATAATTGCAGAGTTGCATATTTTTTGCATAATTAACTTACTCAATCTGGAAGTAATCACTTTCACGACCACGGAAACCAGCATGAGGAAAATTATAAACTACGCGATCAAACTTTAAATGTTGCAGAAGTGGGTGTTGGGCCATTGTACGTGCATCAACTTCATTCACAATGGTACAACCAAGATTCTCAAGTTCATTCAAGTTTTGTGATGCCTTTGCATACTTAATCATCAAAGATCCTTCCAAATTTTGTGTATGAAATTAAACATAATGAGTCAGTCAGCAAATGTATGATAAGTCTTTCGAGGGAAAAATCCATCACGAAAAATATACAACATCAATAAAACTCAAATTCATCCCACATAAGAGATTAATACAATTTCTAACCAAGGCTCTATCAGATGGACATTCTCCATCCCTTAGGATGGACTAACTCATATGCAAGTGTCGTTTACATGGAACATTTTCCCTCTTTGGTCTTCAAAATTCTCATTTGAATATTTGCTACTACCACCAAGATTTGCCCCGATGATTGCTCCACTCGGGCTCACGTCGTGGATTTAGCAGCAACAATCTTAAGACAATGTATTTATGTATATTTTATTTTATATGTTGCTCATTTTTCTCATTCTAACTTAATGTGGTTGTTAGGAATACAAGTGTGAGTCTAAGTCTCACATTGACCAGAAATGAGAAAGTAGAGCACTATATAAGAATAAAGACCCATAAACCCATTGCCTTAAGGTTTTGGGTTGAGAGTGGTGTCAGTGTCTTATGTGGTTGGGTTCAGGTCTCATTGGTGTTGTTCTCCCCAGTAAAACCCCCTCTGTAAAACCTGAAAGTGGTATCTAGACACACACTTTAATTCCAAATAATATACTATATATACCATGTTAATATATTATATATACCATGTTTGTAGAGCTACATGCATCAAATGTAGAATGTTTCAATAATGTATATAGCTAAAAATGTACCTCTAGAATCCAAAGAGGTAACAACCATGTTTTTGGCTGTGCCAAATGCCCTAGCCAAACTCAGTGAGAATGAAAATCTCCCTCACCCACTAACAGAATATCTTGATACCTATAATAATCCATTGAAAACCACGTTACAACACAAATGAGTAGACACTTTTACTTGAGAGTGAGGAGAGTGAATATATATACTCACATTGGTGTATAGAGAAATTCCCCAGAGTTTTGGAGAAGGAAAATTAATAATCATTCACTCATTTTTCAATCAGAGGGTTTTATTGTTTTTTATTTTGGGAACTGAGAAGCTTCTCCTTCTTTTTCTACTCGGAAAGAATAAAGTTAGTGTAGTGGAATTGGAACGTTGTAGATACTAAGTGGAATTGCAAGTGAGCTTTACACGGGGAACAAAGATCATCTTTTAAGAGTGCCATTACAATTTGGAATGAGTCTTTCTTTAAAATTTTGTACTAATTTAGTCTCTAATCTTTAAAAATAATGTGTCGATTTGATTATTTTAATCAATTTTTTTTAAGTTTGTTTAATGTTTCAAACACGATTCTTACCTAATATTTAAACGAAAATGTATAAAATGATATAATGAAACTCGTTTAATACGTGAAATAAATAATAAAATTGTTTATAAAATGACTAAATTCATAAATTTATAAAGTTGGGGACTAAATTAGATTAAGATTTCAAACAAAATTTAATTCAAATTTTCATTGAGATTCAAAAACAAAAACATATTTAATCCTCGTTTATAATATAAGATTAGAGGTGTTATAGTGTAATTGAGGAATTCATTGGAAAATAAAATTGATGGTTACCAAAAAAAAGAGTATAAATCTGTAATTCAATTCTTGAAATTTGATGAAACAAGATTAATTTTAACTTAGACACTATTTAGATACTAATTTATTAGTAGCTAAAATTAGATTAATATTAGAAATCAAATTAGGTTCTAATTTATAAATTAATTATAACTTTTATTTATAATATAAGTTATTTTATATACTAATAATTTTTTATTTATAAATTGATATTTAAATTACTCGTTATAGTAATTAATTATTTTTTTTGTCTTTATAGCTGATTGGTATTTAATAATTATTTTGTAATAAAGAAGACAAAGTTAACTTTCATATCATTAATTATACTATCAGGTAAACTTAAAATATTGTCTTTTATTTATATATATATATATATATATATATATACTCTTCATATTAAAAAAACAACAATTAATCTGAACATTATCAGTCTTATTATTTTTAAAACGTATGTTGATATGGTTTCTTGTTCTACTCTTTTCTAGTGTCGAGACTTTGTTCTTATTTTGTGAGGATTTGGAAAACTTTTTTACCATAGTATTCAAATTTTCTCAGTGGGAGTTATAATCTTTCTTTCTTCAAATCTTCTTGCTTTAGTTTCTAGAGCAACTTTTTCAGTTTTATTATTCTCTCTTCTTCTTCCTTCACTATTCTTATTACTTTGTATTTGAACCCTTCAATTTATCAAATGATGTTGACATGTTCACGAAGGTGAGATATTTGATGTCTATTCGGTTGTTTGCATTGCAGTTACGTTCATATTCACTTTTAAATAAATTAAAAAAAATAAAAATTATAAAAGACTAAAAGATTAAAAAATTAAAAAAAAATTACAAATTAAAAAAGAATTTATTTTTCGTTTTGTTCAACCGTTCGCATCATGTAAAATAATTCTCAAATAATTCAAAATATTAAAATATTTAAATAAAAAGATTTTTAAAATTATCAAGAAAATCAAATCATTTTTCAAATATTTTTTGAATAATTTTTTCATTAAAAACTATATGATACCTGATTTTCACAAATATGAAAGAGTAAGGTCAATCCTTGTGAGGTTCACCAAATAAAAATTAAATAATTTCACAAATAGTTTTTTCTTTAAGAAATACTTGATTCTTATCTTTCATCATGAATGGAAATACATAGGAGCAAAACTCAATTTTTGTCGGGTTCACCAAATAAAAATTAAATCATTTCTCATATAGTTTTTTCATAAAGAACTATGTAACCTTTATTCTCCCATTGTGAATGGAAAATGAAGATATGGGTGATGATTAATCCTTGTTGGACCCAATTAGGGATGTCAAAGAAATCCGTACCCGCGGGTATCCGCAGATAAAATCCGCAATGGGTAGGAAATATATATTGTAAATGGATACTCGCGGGCAACAGGTACAAATATTTTTTGTACCCGCATGTTAATGAGGCGGGTACAGGTATCATAGTATTTGTACCCATGGATATTCGTACCTGTTATACTCTAATTTAAATTAAAAATATATATATATATATATATATATAATTAAAATATTAACATATTGATTTTGAATGAGTTAATTTTTTATCAATTAGTTTTAAAAAAAATTATTTCTTTGTAAACTGACATTCAATCTTATTTAAATGGATTTTTTGGACTTTGTTTGAAATTTATGAATGTTATGTATTGTATTTCATTTGAATTTATGATTAAAATATGTTGTTAAATATTTATTTTTATTTTTTTGTAAGTATCTGCGGGTACTTGTGGATATTCGTGGAAATTAAAAAGTTATGCAGGTACCTGCATAACGGATACCCGATGGATATGCATGGATATTAAAAAGTTATGTGGGTACCTGCATAACAGATACCCGATGGATATCCATGGATATTAAAAAGTTATGCGGGTACCCGCATAACAGATACCCGATGGTAGGGCTGAGCAAATAATGCGAATTCGTCCGAACCTGTCCGACCCGTAAAAAAATTTGTTATTCGGGCGGTTTCATACGAGTCGGGTCTAAATGGATCACGAAATTCAGGTAAAAATGGGTTTGGGTGGTCGGATATGGATATTAAAATTTAAATCCGCGGATATCCAACACGACCCAATTCACTTTTGTTTAACCTAATTAGTGCTCGCAGCCCATTTGTTTTCTTCCCCAACTTTCTTCCCAGTTAACCTAATCTATTGGTGCCACCACAACTCATTTCTATTTTTTCCCAAATTTCTCCCATGTTTCTCTCAAGCCAATTGGTGGCCCTTAAGCCTTGCTTTGGATGCCATGGTGTTGCGGCTTTATTGCTTTCGATGCCGGTTGGTGGTGCTTTTTGTCAAGTCATGTCCATTTGGTTCGTTTACATGATTGTATGCTTTGGGTTTTTCGTTCATTATTTTGAGTTTTTCATTCATTTTGGTCGGACTTTACAACTTCTATCTCATCTTCTTTCAACTCCATTTTTTTATCTCTAAGATTTGGATAACCCGAATCCATCCAAATCAAACCGTAACTTCGATAACCCGAATCTGACTAATCCGAGAAGTTAAACAGTCGATTGTGGATTCAAAAATATCAGATTCGAATTGTACTGGATTGGGCTTATTGAACCCGAATCCGATCCAACCCGACCAATGCTTAGGCCTACCCGATGGATATGTGTACAAGTACAAAGTGAATATTTATGTAGCTTGTAGGGTACGAGGGACTTACTACCTGTATCCTATCCGCCTCATTGAAATCCCTATACCTAACAAGAAAAAATGTTTCTTTTTATACATTCTTTTATTATTCCTTTGAAAAAAAAAATAAACATTTTGAAAAAAAATCACATGTTTTTTCACATTTAATTAAAGGTACAGTCTTAGGACATACATTATAGGGGTACTAATACCTTCCCCACGCATAACCGACTCCCAGATCCAAAATTTGGTTTTTTGCATACACTGTCTTATCTTTTTTTTTTTCTATAATTTTACAAAATAAACTATGTGACAACTCCAAACACTCTTTGTTTCAAATTTTATTTTCGGTTCGTCATCCTATCACGATTTTAGTTGCGACATATGTCATGAAAAGATGGCTTGACACCTCTCACTATTGCTATTCCCGCAATAAATAGTGCTAGGAATATTTACAATAATTATAAAATATCTTTTGATCCGAAATTAGGGTCAATTTATGATTTCCTAGCTTATTCTTAGGAAATCATATCAAAATATATTCATAATTACAAAATATCCTATAAAATATTTTACTCCAATCAATCTTAATTTTTTCTTAAAAAATCATATGAAAATATTTAAGAAAACAAATTAATTCTTATTAACATATAAGTCTTTTTCTTCACGTTGTATTTATCCATTTTCATGCATAGAGATGCATTATACACTTTTTTTTTTACAAGCAACAATGTAATGCTTGACATAATTTATCAATTTCTAGGTTAGAGAAATTTTATCTAAATTGGAGTAAAATACATGAGCATACAAGATTATTCTCTATGCATAGTTGACACATTCAAACTCTTTACAAGGATTATAAGCATTATGCAACATTAAAATATTCTTTATCAAAAGATTTTTAAACAATTCTTCATAAGTTTATCTCAACAACATAGAATCTAAAATTTATAATATTTGAATTGTACCATGAAATGGTTAACACTATGTATCTTTATTGTCTATTCAAGCTCATAACACAAAGATAAATACGAAAGGTAGTTTACATTTGTTGTGGCAGACGACACATTGCATCTATCGTCACATCTATCAAATCTACTCTAAGAAAGATTATTGTTTAAACTCTTTGTATTTAATCAAAGTCAATTATGATCTGATGAATTTTTTTCTAACATATCTTACATAAATTAAATTTTTTAAGATGTATTAAATATAAATAATTTTATCACTATAATATTATTATTTAATTTAATTTTAATAAAATTTAATTTGACATAAACAATTTAGTTTTATAAAATTATAATTTAATAGTCCAATTATTTCCTTGTAAATTTTAACAATCTTGTATAGTGGTATGATTAATTCCATTCTACCTCCCATATATGTATGTATAATTTGGGTTAAGAATATATGGTATAAATTGTTGCAAGCTATATTATCAACATGCACACAAGATTGTTGACTTTTTTTGAACAGTGGCACGATTCCACGTTAATTTTACTTTTACTGAAATAGCATAATGTAGATAAATATTATAAGGATAGATAAATATTACAAGGATAACATGGTCTTGTGATTAAGTAGGAATTCGGTTCCCTAGAACCCAAAAGACAAAACTTAAAATATATGATCCTACATCACAAAACCAGTTAGAATTTGGTTTTTTGGAAAACTGAATTTTGAATTGGAATTTAATTTTTTTGTTTAAATTAAAAATATATATTTTAAATAAAGAAATGTCATATTTTAAGATTACAAAAAATAATGTAGTGATATATTTTTTTTTGTTATTTTTTAAAATTTAAAATTTTAGTTTATTTTGTTATAAAGAAGGAAATAAATAAAAAAATATTTATGTAAAACTATAATTTTTTATTTGAAATTTGTGTAGTTTTAAATTATAATTTAAGAAAGAGTTATATGTTTAATAGATTAACAATATATTTATATTCATGTTGATGCTGTAAAATAGAATTTTTAAAATGTATACTTTTTTTTTGAAATATTAAAAAAAAGATGAAAAAAATAAACTAATTAAGAAAGTTTTTTCAATAAATTTGTTAAAATGAAAAAAATTAAAAGACTTCTTTACGACTAACATTAAGTAATTCCTTTAGAGAAAGAGTAACGTAGAATAGTTTGATTTAGGTTTTTCCCTCGCTCATCAAAGAAGATGCAGAGTGTGCCTTCGATCATCTCCCTTTCATTGAATCACCTTTTCACCATTGTATTACTCACCAGTGTTGAAGAAAATGTGGAATGTACCTTAGCTCATCTCCCTATCATCGCATTATCTTCTCATTGTCGTATTACTCTTCACCGTTGGTTCCACCTCTTACCACCGTTCATGTTAGTTCCTTCTCATCGTGGGTTCACGTGCTCCAAATCGGTAACCTACTCCCCTTTCTACTATTTCATCTTCAATATTCCACTCACTCATGATAGTACTTTTCTGTTTAAGAGCTCATGGAGTTGTTCAATCTATTCACGATGTCAGTTGATATCTAATGTTTCAATCTTCCACTCCAACTCTGAAATTCATTGTGGCCTTTGATTTGATTAATCAAAACATGAATTTCGTTATATTTTTAGGGTTTGAAATTGATGCCAAGGCTCATATGATTTGTTGTTCTCCCATAATAACTCGTTGTGAATATTGCAAGTGTAGTTGGTGGTGAGGTTAACCAAGGCTTGAGGTTTCTTAAAGATATTACTTGTAGAGGAAATATGAAGTAGTTTCTTATTGTAGTTTGCATTTATGTTTATAAATATTAGTATTATCATGTATAATTTCTTTAGTTTCTAACTTATGTGTTTGCATCAACACTTGTTTTTCATTTAGTTCATTTACTTTGAAGTTTTTTGCATAGTTTTTAAATATGTTATTCATACCTGCCATCTTTGGCGGCAAATTCTTTTTTTATTTTTTCTTATTGCGAAGCTCTATTTTGGTCTAACACTAACAACACTTAATGAAATAAGTAACATCATATTTCATAAATTCTTACATATTCTTAGTTTGTTGGCATCCATGACAGGATCTTCCATGCCACATTAGTGAAATGAAGGCACTTTAGAGTCGGTTAAAAGTGTTTCTGTAAAATTGGATAACTAAATTGATTGATATTTTATTAAAACTTTATTTATTTGTGTTTGTAATTCATAGGAAGAACCTACTTTCTTTATTTATGTTTGTAAAAGAATTATGATTGAATGTATTTATGCCTACACTTTATTAGGTATCATGTTAAGCAGCGTATGAAAATTCATCAAACAAAATGTTTGGAAGACTACATATAGCTAGAGTCAGCCTTAGCGTTCGGTACGATGATTCCAACCCAAAAAATAATTTTAAAGTTGACATGCCAATAACGAAAACCAGGACGACACACTTTATTTATTTTTTATTAGAGTTGACCTTAGCAAGAGTTTAGTCGACTATAAATAAACATTATTTTATTGTAGTGTCGATCTTAGAGACGACTTAGTTAACACCCTTTTGTCTATTTATGGTCAACTGTAGTTTTTCATAGCATCCATGGGTTTTGTGTTTCGGTGAGTTGCAACGCATTGAGCATACTATAGCGTTGGTTTTCCAATTTTTCAATTCTTTTTTATCAATTCTAAATTGTTGTTTTCTTGTAGGGCAATCTCAAACACATAATGAGAAAATCAAAATTACATTTATTAAAGGTCGTGATATTGATTAGTCATGACAACATGTGAACATCTAAAAAACCATGTTATTTTAATGTAATCATAAATGCAATATTCACTAATTAATTTAATTAAAAATTATTCTTTATCAAATATTCTACATATCAATTTTTGAAATTACACTTAAAGTTGTATAGAGAGAAAAGTAAGTGAGAAGTGAAGGAGAATAAATGAAAAGTTTGTAGATGATTTGATTAGTGTCATAATGTAATTTTTAAAATAATTTCTTTTAAAGAACTTAATAAAAAATAAATTAGAACTAAAATAAATTTAAAATTAAAAAATATGATTAATTTCAATAAATAAAATTTATATTTTGAAATGAAAATGTATTATACTAAATCAAATATTAAAATTTATATTAATTTAATTTATTTTAACTAATATGTTATTATATTTAAAACTAATTACTATGAATAAAATATTAATATTTGATAATTTTTTTATAATTGATTATCATATTAATTTTTCATGCAAATTTCTTTCTATTAGTGGAAAAAGTTTGAAATATATAATAATTTTTTATTTCATGTTTATAATATATTATATTCTTATTTTTATAAGTTTTCCTTCTTTTCAGACTTTTTCATGGAGGGCTTAGTTAGTAATTCCATATTTAGGTTTTTTATTAATTTTGATTCTTATATTTTTTTTATTCAATTGAAACCTTATTTTATAAAAAAGACTTAATTGAATCTTTACTTATGTAAAAACGATTAATGTGGTCATTTTCGTTAAATTGATATTAAAGTCGATTGAAAGTGTCACGTGTCAAAAATTGAATCTTCCATGTGCCAAAGTTTGGATCTTCCAAGTGTTAAAATCTTGGTCATATTCTACTTCTGCCAAGTGTCAAAATCAGATGAGTTAGAGGATAAAAGATAACCCAAATTTCGACACATGAGAAACCTATATTTTAATACGTGACACTTCTAAATGATGTTAACATCAATTTGGATTGACAACAATTTATTATTGCAATTAGTTTTAGGCAGAGAGTTCTATAAATTTTATAGGTGCTCTCTTTTACAATGTATTATACCATCAAAGTTTAGAGAGTAAGGGTTTGAACTAAGAAACACATTAAAGGATTCTCATGACAATGACAATGGTGGAAGGTTATAATCCTTATTCCATTTTCTACAGTAGTTTTACAAAATTTTCTACAAGATACGTGACGAAATCCTGGGGATGCCTTTATAAGGTAGGCCGATTCCTATAGAGAAAGATTCACATGCAAAAGACTCTCCAATAATGAAGTAAGAGTTTATGGATTTGTTTAGAGTGTAAGTAAAGTATGACTAATAATTCAATGTAATTTAATCACTTACCATTTATTTTAGATGTAATTTAATCACTTACCATTTATTTTAGATAAGTAGCACCAATTATAGCTTTTAATAATGCAAAGCATAACAAAACTAAAAACACCAGTCAATCAAGCACATAGTCTCATACACCAATGAAATATATGACACAATTTCTAGAATATTAAGACTACAACTATAACAAATAGGTCATTTTCTCTTCATTGAGCATGATAGAGTGAATTTTATATTTCAAATGTTGATTAATCCTCAAACTCTAAATATAGAATCTCCTTCAATTCTTACAACTATGCACCTTCATCTATATGAGTAGGATGGTAGTAGAGTAAGGATAATCCTTTCATAGAATCAGTATTCAATACACACTAATACTAGATCAATATGGTATTTCTCCTTTGGGATCAATACATTATCCTCATACCAAACAACCACACACTTCAATTCTCATAATTTCCAAAATGTCTACATTATAAAGATTCAAAAATATAAAATAGAGCAAAATTGTGCTCAGCGTCAAGGCCCAATGCCTAATGTCCTTTCCCTGCACCCGATGTCACTCCACCAGCACCCATCGTAGTCTTCCATTGGAGATCTTTGTGAAAGGAGTGTCCAACCTACATACCCCAACCACTGGAGCTCTATGAAGTGAGTGCCCAACGGTATTAGGCAATGCTCGACGCCAGGACCTTTGATGCTATTTAACTAGGAGTTTACTCAATCAAATAGGGGTCACACCCAACGCTAAAAGTCATGGAGCTCTATGCCAAGACAGTGCCTAACAATGATGCAGTGACACTTAACGCAATAACAACTACCAAATTCACAAAATTTTAGAGTTTCCAATGATGAAATGAGTTATTTGATTGTTATACTTTTTCTAAATTGCCTCAACCTAAGATTCATTGATCTTAAAAATCCTCAGATATCCTCAATCAACCAATGAATTACCTTTACAGTACAATTCATAACACATGCATACAATTTGCACAACATAATTATATACACACCGGTACTTTAAGTAGTTGCACTTTTAACCTAGTTGACCTATAAAGGTCAACCATTTGCTTGGACTGATAGATGCTAGCCGAGCTTTCAAGAGTTAAAGTAGAGGTTAACCAGTACACCAGTGTTAGTGATACTAGATACAAGAAAACCTTTTGATGTTTATTGTGATGTTTCTCACTAAGATCTGGGGTGTGTGTTGACGCAAGAGGAAAAAGTCGTAGCTTATGCTTATAAATAGTTAAAAATTCATGAGAAAAACTACACCACTCATAATTAAAAGTCGTAGCTTATGCTTATAAATAGTTGAAAAATCATGAGAAAAACTACACTACTCATGATTTGGAATTAGCGATCTTAGTATTTACTTTAGCATTACCTATAAGGTGTAAGATTTATGATGTTTATTCATCAAAAAATTCTGAAGTAGGAAATTGGATATGAAACAGAAAAGATGATTAGAGTTTTTAAAAGATTATAAAATTCATTAAAGATGAATGAATTACTGTATATTCATTCTAAAAAAAATGCATAAAATCATTATTTAATTTTTAAAGTAACATAATTATTAAAAAAAAATCACTTAAATATGAACAAAGTTACTAGTTTATGACACCATATTTATTTAAGATAACATCTCTGTCTAAGAAGCATGTTGGTTATATTATTTCTTTATAATAACATATAAATGATATTTTTTCTTCTTTATTTACATTTTATTTTCCACGGTGTTAATTAATCTAATATCGTTTTATTCTTTTTCATTTGCCTTGTTACCACGTCCAAATAACCACAAAAGCTAATTCTCTCGCTCACTCGATCCTTAACTCTTCCTATTCCTTTTAACTTCTAAGCTCTTTCTTTTATATTATAAATTTTCTTCATCTCTAAAAAGCAACTTCAAATCCCTTTAATTGTATATTGACATTTATTAAAAAAATATTTCAAATTTAAACAAATTCACATATAACTAAATAAATATATATTAAATTTAATAAAGCACGAGAGAATGGTTTAAAAGAAAGAATGAAAGAGGATTTGAAACGAAGATGAGAAAAAAAATGAAGGGCGAGAGAAATTATGAGTTTTAGTCTCTCATTCACAAATACTACCGATTAACGTTATCCTTAAAAAAATAAAAATAAAAATCCGTGAAACTAAAATAACATGGTAAAATAAAATAAAAACACAATATTTACTTCCTTCCATTAATATTAATAATAGAAAAATAATATTTTAAGTATTAAATTTTAAAAATCTTTTTATAACATGAAGTATCATCTTTTAAATTATTTTAAAATTTTAAAATAAAAAAATAGAAAAAATAAAAATCACTTAAAAAATAATTTTAGAAATTTGATTTAATAGTCAAATGACTATTTTGCTTCCTAATATGTATCACTTTTCTGTCTCCGCTTTTTTCTTCCTCATCCATTCCAACATGATAGAATAATCAAATGCATTCTTCATCTATTTCTGATCCTTTCCCTCAAACTCCACCTGCTCTTTAAAGTTTCGGGTCACTAGGGGAGTTTAGGTTTTCAATTGTTTCCACTGTTTTCTGCACCCTGTTTTTCTTCTTTCGTACCAAGTTTTTCTTTCTCAAAACCCAAATCACACAAAAGAGGTTTTTTCTTTCTTTTTTTTAATTGCAGATTATACCTCTTTAATTCCATTGTGACAAATTTTCCATATCCAGGTTTGCGGGTGATGGGGTGAAACTACTCTTGATAGTTTACTTATGCTAGTGTCCTTATTTGTCAGAAGAGAAATATGGTTTGGCTAATGACAGTGTGATAAAGTTTTTAGCGACAAACTTTTCTTTTTAAGTTATATCAAATTTTTTCTTTTTTTTTTCAGGCCACACCAAGTTTTTTTTTGTTTTCAATAAAATACTGTCACGTGAACATCGTCAAAACCTTGTTAAAAAATAAATATTTTTTCATATATGATGTAGATATTAAGAATCAGTGATGTTAGAAGCTTTATGTTGGGGAAATTTGTAAAAAGGGGTCTGTTTTGAGGCGTATTTGTAAAATGTGATCGGTTTGAAATAATATTGCAAAAGTGGGTCGTGTCGTCTGGCGGGAGGACGACATTAAGGTGAACATTTGCTTCGTCTGTTTGGATTTGGTTCATCCATTTCATTATGGATTCTATTAGTTGGTGGTCTTCCCCTTACCCTACGACACATGTTTGGGTCTGGAATGAAATTTGGTCCGGTGTATATGGACCAATATTCTTTATTCCTAACCGGATGAAATTGTATTTCATATGCTTTGTTGATGTTGTAGAGGCTATAAACTGGGTAGATGTATGTGGTTAGGTCTATATGTGAGAAAGAGCAAACAACTATTACGTGATGACAAACAGCTTGAAAATGACCACAATCACACCACCAATCATTTAATTTAACTGTAAAAGACATTGGTAGGCGGTGATCATGTGGAGAAAACATCTCTTGAACTTGAAATTCATTATTGTCTCGTGAGTAT
>Ga0209589_1006275_pt1 | contig 19774 bp, 6 predicted proteins | sample CowpeawhiteBW_FD_187525 | JGI IMG/M metagenome (GOLD analysis project Ga0209589, IMG submission 187525) | Root nodule microbial communities of legume samples collected from California USA - Cow pea white BW (SPAdes) (version 2) | ecosystem: Host-associated > Plants > Roots > Nodule | place: USA... | reverse complement strand
AGTTTTTTTTTTTTTTTTTTGTAAAACGAAGAATTATATTTAAGAAAATAGATTAGAAGTTAGAATTACATTTCAATTTGAATACATATTCAAATTAAATATACAATTCAAATAAGCATTTTTCTATTTTTTTTTTTAATTCGAAGAAAATAAGATAGCTAATATACATGAGCAAAATATTAAAAATGCATTCAAAGAAATTGATAGAATGTAAACTATGTTTAAAAATTCCCACTACTCTGACTTAGTTCTCTGTCCATATACAGACAACTATATTTATTATTATATCCCTAGTTGTTTTATACGAACTTTTCTTTCAATAAAATAAATTTCAATAAAAAGATACATATTTTTTAAAATGTATTGACAATATAAATATTTATATCGCTATTTAATTATAAGTTGCTATATATGACATTATTATTATTATTTTTATAATGATTATTTTAAAAGTTATTGGTTTTTTTATTAAATTTTGGCTGATGAATTATACTAAATTGGTTGTGACCTTGACTTAAACTCAAAGATATTATAAGCTCAAATCAAGTTTGAATTCAATTATTTTTGTATTAAACAAGTTATCATAAATTGACTCAACTCATTTCCAATTGTAAAAGTAGGAAAAAATGTAGCAGTTAGTGTTAACTTATGTGTACACTTATAAAAGGAAACAAGTTATTCTCCAAAATGCAAAAAACAAATATGAAAAATATTTTCAAACTTTGAACTTTTGAACACAAACAACATTATATTCTCTCATTTTATCTTTCCCTATCATTTTAATTGTCCAAGTTAGATCAAAGTTAACCAGTTTACATATCCATGTGAGTATTTTTTTTTTTCTTTTGAATTAAAAAACAACATAACACAACACAACACAAAGGCACAAAGTCTAGGAATGAAATGGAACATGGAACATAAATATCCCATCACATATGCAATAGTCTTGGCAGTTAGGTTTTGAAGTCAATGTCACAAATATGTTTAACACCACAAACAATGATAGCTTTGCCAGTGGTGTGGTACAGATGCCTCATACCAAAATTCCCAATTCTAACAATTCCCTTTCCTTCTGTCTTTATAAATCCCTAGTCTTGTTGGGGGCATTTTCTCTCTAGCCAGCAACACCCCCAAGCCCCACAAAAGAAAAAATCAATTTTTGAAGGGAGAGAGAAAATATTTTAATGCTCACAAGAAAAAGTTTGAATAGTATGAGAAAAAGAAACCAAAAAAATTAGTATATAGTATAGTATAGAAAAGAACAGCAAAACACAATAAGCAAGCAAGGAAAAGCAAAGCAACCCTCTTTTCTTTCAACCCTTTCTTTCATTCTTTTGAGCCTTGTTTTTCACTCTTCCATGTGTTTCTCCTCCAATCCCCACCCAAATCACCCCTAACCTAACTAACCCTTTAGGTTTGTCTCATGGAAATCAGTTCAAGGTTTCAAGAAAGAGAGAGCCACCCTTCTCCTATGAACTCTCCAACAAGCAATGTGAGCAACTGCATGAGCAGCAGCAACAGCAATGGCATCCAAATCACAACACCACCCCTCACTCCCAAGACCATCCCCAGATCTGATTCCAACCCTTACCCTACAACTTTTGTTCAAGCTGATACCTCCACCTTCAAGCATGTGGTTCAAATGTTAACTGGCTCATCAGACACCACAAAGCAACCACAAGATCCAGTGCCACAACCACCACCACCACCTCCACCATCAAGAAACTTCAACATCCCCCCAATCAAGACTCCACCAAAGAAGCAGGGAAAGCTCTATGAGAGGAGGAACAGCCTCAAGAACAGCCTCATGCTCAACACCTTGATGCCCAATTTTGCCAGAAACAACTCTCCAGGTTTTTCACCAAGAAATAAGCCTGAGATCCTCTCCCCAAGTTTGCTTGATTTCCCTTCCCTTGCTCTCAGCCCTGTCACCCCATTGAATGATGACCCTTTTGACAAGTCCTCACCTTCATTGGGAAACTCATCGGAGGAGGAAAAGGCCATAGCAGAAAAGGGCTTCTACTTGCATCCCTCTCCCATGTCCACCCCCAGAGACTCAGAACCACAGCTCTTGCCTTTGTTCCCACTCACCTCACCTAGAGTCTCAGAATCACCCTCCTGAGGAGATCAAGATTAGAGATTGTGTCCTGTGTTGTGGATGATTTAGATAGAGAGAATGGTTTACTACATGGGTTTTGATTTCAATGGTTTATGGTTTATGGTTTCCTCCATCAACAAGGTACAAAGCTTGGTCTAATTGTAAAAGTGGCTTTCTTACCATGAAATGGCAACTCTTTCTTTATTCTCCTGCTTTGTTTTCCCACCTCAGAATATTGGTATCTTTTTCCTTTCCATAAATGAAAGAAGAAAAAAAAAAAAAGTGTCTTTGTCCAATGATTTTTTTTTTTTTCTCTTCCTATTTCATCTTGTTCTTCAAGGGTCATTATTGTTGTTAGGAAAACACGTCTTGAGAATAATCATAAGCCAGGGTGTCTCCTTTGATTCAGTGTGATGAATTCAATGAATAATGGTCTTCACAGTGTTTGTGATTGCTGTGTCACACCAACCACCACCTGTGAAAGTGTGTGTTCGGATGAAGAGAATCCAAAGATGGAAAAAAAAAGAAGAGAAGACAAGAGAATGAGGTTGCTTGGAAGGGACACATGTTACTGGAATTCAGTGATGGAAAGGACATAACCGTATCCTAAGTTGTCATCATCGCAGAAAGATGCACCAAAAGGAAGGTGGGTGGGTTAACTTGATGAAGGTGGGAGGGTCCCTCTCCTTGGTTATATGCCAATTTAGTCTAATCAGTTTTCTCAAGTAACTCAACCCAGATAATGATAATGTGTTTTTGCTTCTTTTCTATTTCCCTTTCTTTTTTGCTGACACCTATAGCAAGAAAAACCATTTCTGTGTCAGTTTTCAAGTACAATCTGATCAAGAAGTAAAGCAAATACCACTTTTCTTTCTTTGCTTCGTTTTTAAATGCAGAACATTTATGCAGAATGTCAGTACCCTACACGTACTTGTAACAATAATCTAGACATAGCACACCTATGTGTTGATCACAAAAATTGTATCTTGTGTAAGACTAATGCATGTTCATTGATCACAATAACTTTCTGTGTGGCCCATATACAGAGGCTAATGTTTTCCTAGTACTAGGGAAACAAAGACCAAAGTTTTTTTCACAACATAAGATGATGATGATGATAACACTTACGTTTTGTGATGTGAGAAATCAAACAAGGTAAACGAATTAATTGTAGTTGTGGATCTCTAACACACATTTTGCATAGTCTGAACTTCTTTTTATTTCATATAGTTTTTCCTGTTCTTACTGAAATCTTGATTGAGTTTCACTATTTTGGAGCTCGGGTCAAACTTTGAATAAATAAATATAGATCAGTAATCATCTGCAGAGATGATTTTAACGTTTTCATAATTTATTTCATCATAATCACTGCATTAATTTATAATTAACATATATCATTAGACTTTATGATCATTTAAACTGCAGTTCATGCTGTAATGAAGGTCATAAATTCTATGCACAGTGTCAGCAAAAATTAAAGTAAATGCACCATCATGAGATCACCAAATTCCAATAGTTTATAAAATAGAGCACCTAGGAAGCTTTCTCCTCTCTCTTTCCATTTTCCCTTTCTTAGTTCTTGCTTTGTTGATTTAAATTTTCTTATATTGTAATGGGAAGCATTGAAGAGTAGACAAAATGACAAGAGTGGAGATAAGATAGAGAAAGTGGGACTTTTGTTACAATCATCATCCTAAGAGAAAGTAAGGTCGAAAAGAAACCATATGTAAATAACAAAAGCAGAGAAAATGTGAAGACCACCCTTTTTCTTTTCTTCTCCCTTTTAGACTTTGTTTTGTCATTTAGGTACATCTAGGTTGGACCCAATTGCTAGTGCTGGTGCATTGAACAGTAAACTTCCAAGTTATTCTATTTTTCTTCCTCCTAGTTTTTATACATCTTCTGGCACACCACTTTTTTTCACAAAGATAGCAGCTAATTAGGTAGCTTGTAACATGACCAAGTTGCTAACACTATATCATATATACATATATACCACAAACAGCTGAAAAAAACAAGCTTGTACAACTTCCTTTTACATAAACATACATATATAGAAAGAAAATGAAATACAAAGTATGGAATAAGATGAGTAATCGTTAGGGTCAATCACCACACATCTTAAGTATTGTTCACTTTGGAGTCTGAAGTTCATTCACGGTTTTGTTCTTAATAGACGTATATAAAATAATCCAATGAGTATGTCTAAGTTGAATTTTATTTTAAACTATGCATGTTGTCAACCATCCTTTAGTCTTGATTAATGTGGAAAAAGGTTGTGGATTTTGTTGTTTTCTTTTTTAATATGTTGTGGATGCATCAGAAAGGTCCATTTTACACTCAACATTTGTAGCTGGTTGAAATTTGGTTAAAAGAAAACTGAGTAGCTTCAATGTTAATGATAAGCTTAGTGAAAAAAGAAAAAACAACCTGTGACTTGGACCAAGGAATATTGTATTCAGTGGATTCTGTTTTTAATGATAAAAAAGACATAATCAACTTTTGCAGTGGTAAGATCAAGACATGTTGGAAATTCATGGAAGAAGGCTCGAAGGGTACTTGTTTTGATTGGAATTGTGTTTCTGGTATGAACTGTTGGTGTTCATTGTTGACGTATAGAGGTTCAAAGATTTATGATTTTTTATTGTGAGTTCAAAGGTTCATGATTTAATACTCCATAGAAATTAACCCTTCAAATCAAAGTTCAAAAAAAACGGCATGGCATGTCATGCGTGATTAACAACGTTGCTGAAGAATTACACATGAATTCCCAACACGCTACGAAGCCTGAACACGAAGCAAAAGGAACTCTTTTCTCATTCGCTTCGTCCACACCAATCTAAATATAACAAAAGTAACGTAGGAATGATGTAAAATTTATGTGAAAAAAATTACCTTTTTCATAATTGGAAATCAGAGTGCTTTTCTTTCATTGCTTAAATGGGAAGGCATCTTGACCTAATAGAGTGCAATTAGGTTGGCTTGATTCAACAATGGAAGAAAAAAACACTTGTATCATTCCTAGAATGTTTATATTTTACATAATAAAATAAGAAAAAAAATATACATTTCAATACAATAATATCTTCAAAATTTCTTTTCCAAATTAAGTGGGGGAATACATATATATATATATATATATATATATATATATATATATATATATATATATATATATATATATATATATACTTACCTAAAATTATCAATAAACAATCCCTTAAAAATACATTTAAAAAACATTATTTGACTATAGAATAAGTCTGACTTCTAAGTCATGTACCTTAATTACTGTTATTGTCTCCATCCCTAATCAAGTTCAAAAAATTTCTTTGATATTTTACTTCTTGCTAAAAAGATTCGATGAAAGTCTAATCATTGAAAAGAACACCAATCATAGATATTGATTGTACTCCATGCATGTAAATTTTATCCCATATTTTTCTACAAACATTTTATTAGAAAAGAAATTACAAAGTTAGAATGAATTAAATTCCTCATACATGTTAAAATTAATTTTTGCAACATAGAAGAGTGGAATGAATTTTCCACAAAAACTAAATTTTCTTTAATTTTAACTTGTGAAGAAAAAGCTCAATTCATTTTATTTCATTTTCATAAGTAAATAACTGGAAGACTATTCAGCAATCCCTATTCACTAATAAAATCTGTTTGGTTGGTTACTCAGAATGTCTAGAAAACAAAAACATTTACAATAATAACTGATGAAAATGTACAGAGTGACTACATTTAAAATAGCATTGAAAGAGGCAATATAAACTGAAAGTTGAAGAAATTGAAGCAAAATATATTACATTATTTTATACCAAGAACTGAACGTTACACAATTATTCTTAGTTATGATAACACATTTAATGCCATTCCAGATGCCTGCTACAAGTCTTAGATCTCTGAGAAGGATTTGATTGTCTTGAACCCATGATTGTCAGGGAGGGGTCCATTTCCAGGGCGAATAGAAATTATCACCTCCAACCCTGAAACAGGACAATTGTAAACAAATATATGTGCAGACAAAATAAGCAATTTCTTATTTAGTCATAAAAGTGGGATCCTAGGGAAATTCCTCTACCACACCAATTGGGAGGTCACACTCATCACACAATTGGTAGTGTGGCCTACACAAATGTCAAGTTACATTTTGATTTTGCTTGCAGCCAGCCACACAGTGATGTATGTGTGTGGGTGCAAGTAGATGCAGGACTAGAAAGGGTGCACAGATAAATAACTGTAATTGATAACAATTTCACACAGATCATACAAAAACATACTATTTTTCCAAAATAAGCTATGGAAAAGATGGACTCAGTTTATTGATAAAAATTCACTGTCAAATTAGAAGATGGATTAAGTAAAATGTTCATACCTGCTGCCTTTGCAGCCGTGGCTTCTTGATATACATCAGTTACAAATAAAATATCTGATGGTTTATCAACACCGAGTGACTCTGAAATTTCAACATAACTGCGTGTCTCTTTTTTGTTCCTGCAAAAGTGAGTTATTTGTGAATATATGCATCTTTGGACAGGAATCGTCTAGGGGGAACATCAACATAAAAGCCTTACCCCACAGTGGTGTCAAAAAACCCAGACAAAAATTTTCTCAGGTCCCCGTGGTTTGTTTTTCCAAATATTAGCCTTTGAGCCAACCTGCTACCACTAGAATATATGTATACCTGTTGCGTAGATCAGAAATAGCAATTCAAATACAAGAAAATATGCTCTCTAAATATCAATTGACGAATGCACATAACATGTGATGACACTTCATTTCATTTTTGAGACACCAGAAAGTAACAATTACCTCACCCTCACAACCCTTGGCCGGGTGTATAATTGTATATTTTGATAACTAAAAGAGGTAGTAAGAGAAATATACTAGAGAAAGGAGATAGGAGGCATTCAGAGTATAGACATTATACATGACTGGCATCTTTGATATCTAGAGATATAAGACATCAAGTATTTTTGATGTTTTAGACATTCAGCAGTATTATAAGCAGAAACATTAATGCAGTCAAGTAGAATCTTTTAATAGATAGGCCAATTCTTTGTTTCTATTCCTTGGTAGCTTGATAGTATGATTCTTAAGCCAATTTAGTGGGACCAAGGGTGAGTCAACATGTGACAGAAAGAAAAAAAGAATGATATTATGGTTGGATGAAGGAGATAAGAATGTAATGGATGAGTAAATGATATAGAGGGAACTCTTCATTGTGGGACAGTATCCACTATCCAGTCTATCTGAGGGGAGTCCTTCCTACATTCAAGGGCCCACTGTGGGCACCTAGACCAAACCAAGGAGAAAAAGAGAGTGGACAAGGATGAATGAGTTATTCATAAGAATGAAAATTGATAAATAAAAGGATATAATTGGAAATTCATATAAAACGGTTCATGGGTTTGGAAAGGTATCATATGCCCTCACAACCTCACGAGTTCTTAGCTAACAGAGGGCATCTTAACCTATGGTTATCTTATGCCCTTCTGCCAAACAATGGTCAAAATGCAGGAATATAGTCAGCAAGTGAAACTTAGAAAAGTGAACTAAAAAGAGGTATAGAGCTAAGAATCAGTGAAAACAACCTTTACTCCCAAGGCATGCCACTTTTCTAGAGCTTCTGGCACATCATCAAAAACTATTCCCTCCAGTTCATTATTCTCATAACCAGTTTTCCATATGTGTCCCTGCATAGCTAAATATCAGCAATATCCCAAATATGAATTCAACAGACAAAATTCAACTCAAAGTTTAACTACCTGCAACTCTTTTAAGGCAGTGATTTTTCTATCAGCTTTTATCATAGCATCCACATTAGCAACGATTCCAGCAATGACTTCCTCTTTACCAGCATCATCTGGAGGGATAGGCACAGCACCTGCAATCCCTTGTTCAAGGTCACTTTGAACCTGTTATAAAAAATGAATGAGATGTCAACTGTTCAAATTCTCTCAAAGCAATGTATACAATTGCTGTAGTGCACACTATTATTGTAGTCTCTATAAGTGATTTCTTTTCATGTAGTTAGTTATGACCGTCTGTAATCAGCCACATCAGTAATGAGTCAACAGTGGCATTAGCTTCTACAGCACTCTTCTCCGAAAGCCTACAAATATATACCTCACTGAATATTTGACCATAAATATTTCTCTCTGTTCATATTCCCTATTACGACCATAAATTTAGGGCACACTTCCATAATACTTGTTTTTACCATTACCTTTACAAATTTTTGAAAAAATGAAGCAAAATGAAAGCAGTGATATTTTTGTAATCAGTGGTGAGAACATAGCAACTGAAAATTCAACATTAAAAAACAAACACGCCCTTAGCTTCCTGTTCATCTTTTTCTACATTCATGGACCACTTCTATATAACTTATGCTTTAATAAAATCCAAAAAAGGTATAATCACTTGAGGACAGAATAGTTCAAAACCACAATCCCACTCACATCTCTAACATAGTAACATATCATTTCAGTGTCAACTAAAAAGGTATAACACTCCATAGTATTGTATTACAAATATTCAATGCCTAAACTGAAATTCCAATTGGAGGGATAAAAATACCCTAATCTTACAACCTACAAATCTTACTTGGGAACGAAGCAGCTCAATATCAGCTTTGGTATCCGGGGTATCATATGTTAGAGATAGATGCTTCCCAACATTATCACGGGCATATGGGAAGAGAACCTCTGAAACAAATGATATGGGCGTAGTCGTTCCTTCAATGTCAAGAACAATGCAACGCTGCAACCCAATTAGAGATAAAAATCAATAATTCAATTTGAAACCACAAGACAATCACTGCAAGATATGTGAAGCATCTTCTATTCAATGAACTGGGAACCAGGGATATATGTCCGAGGATATTGTTTCAAGAATTTAAGAAATAAAAAAACTCAAATATAAGAGACATATGATTAGAGAAAACGTTTTCTATTTTAACTTTCTGTTTTCATTTCATTTTCATTTCACAAAATTTTGTATAGCAAATAGTAAAAAAGAAAACAAGAGTTGTTTTCACAGTCTGTTGTATAAACTTTAGAAAACGGAATACAGTAAAATCAAGGTGATATTTTTGTAATTAAGTGTAAAAAGAGAAAATGAAAACAAAGTAATTTTCAGAAAAACAAACAAACAGTCCCTTAATGACCTAAAGATTTAAAAAAAAAATGGAAGGATTAAGTGAACTCACTGGGAATGGGTCAATTTCACCATTAGATTTACTTGCTTTAACTGACACATTCGACTCCCCAGCAATACTTAGACCCCTTCTAGCACTTTGTATTGGACCATGGTTTGGAGTTGACCAGTCCAATCCCATTTGGTGAAGTTTGAGAGCAGCATCAAAGAGGTAATGGTAACACTCAGACTGAAAAAAAAAATACCATCAATTTACCAGAAAGCACAACTACAAATACCCCGTCCCATTCCCAATTTTCCTAAAGAAAACTGTCGTTTAGAAGAGTGTTATATTTCATTGAAACTCCAATTATGAGCATGAAAACTGTATATAACACCCCTTCCGAAAAACCTATTGTTTAGAGTATTATATTTTATGGAGACTTCAAGCAGAATGCCAGAAAAATATGACATTGATTGCAGACTCCAAGGGGAACATAGATAGCAAAAACCTGAGTTTTAGCACTGATCCATGAATCTCCCCAGACAAATATCCCATGGTTGCGAACAAGTACTGCTGTTGCCTTTGGGTAGTCTTCAATCTACAAAATGGGGAGAAAGAATAACAAACTAAGTTACATCACCCGTGGTTTTCTTTTTGAGAAAAAGAAAAGTACACAAAAATCATCCAGATTTCCCAATAGATATTTAATACATATGTAGAATCATCAAAAGAAACATACAGCTTTAGCAAAAGACTCTGTGAGCTGATACTCATAGGCCGTGTTCTCAATTATGGGGACAACAAGTTCATCATAATAGCCATGCCCTTTGATTCCTTTTATCATTTCCATGTGAGTGATCTGCCATTTGTAGAGAATTTCAGAAACAAATGAAAATAGTATTATAGGAACAGGAAATAAAAGCATGTAGCAAAACAACAAGAAAAAGAAACAAATTACTTTAAAAGTATGTTTGGTCTTTCCCAAAGTACTTGTAATAAGCTACAACATCACAAAATCTGTACCCTATACTTGATCAGGAAAATAACAAACAACAGAAAAACATGAAAAGGTTACAAGGGAAGAGAGGATGTCAGGCACCCCCCCAATCCACCCTCTTCCAAGAAAACATAAAAATTCTTCAAAATGACATGTTAAAAAGTATTTGTTCTGTAGAAGTATAACTTATAAATGCCCTATATGTGGCGCTTACTCCTCATTCACAATTTTTTCAGTTTACAAGCAGAGCTAAACTTTCCAATTCTGGTATAAATTTCTACATACATGTGGTCTTTCCCAAAGTACTTGTAATAAGCTACAACATCACAAAATCTGTATCCTATACTTGATCAAGTGTCAATATTTCTCATGTTAATTATTTCACTGTTTTGAGTGTCATGCCTTGCTTATATTTCTGAAATAAAAGTAGCAGATAGATGATTCAAACCAAGAAGGATACCCCATGCAAGTTCTTGTTTATAGCATATTATTTGGAACTTGAATCTTTTCTCCACTAAATTCCCTGGAATAAAGAAACTCCTGTTTTTTTCAACATATAGTTGTACGTGTGGAATTGACCACTCAACAAATAGTCTTATAGTCAGGCAATGAGACTATTGCTCAGCTGCATTCTTTATTACCAATCTAAACCCCGTCCAAAGATATATTGACATTGACAGCTAACAATCATGTATCAGAATTTTGAAAGTGTCTTTAATCTCAAACAAAAACCATCCATGAAACTAATACTTACTCGAAACTCCTTTGATAATGGATTGATCATTGTTACAAGACAAGATTCTATTCCGTGACTGTGGAAAACAGCCCCAGCATCTCGCATTTCGTATGCCTAAAACAGGAAGTGAAAGAGATGCATGAAGCTTATATCAATAGCTAATTTATAAAAAGAGATAGGACTTGTAAGTTTCTATGGTTAGCCTACAGTGGATTAGACAAAAAGATAATTATTCTCAAGAAATTTCAGTCACTTCTATTTACCAAATAGTAGACAATTCCTGTTTAAAGTAAAACTTGCACATATTATAGCATTTATCAGGTTTTTTTCAAAAAATTGGTATGGAGAAACTTATCAACCCAAATGTTACAGTTATATAATGCCATCATAAGCCCAAATGTCCGAAATTTAAGTGACACCACTCATATATTCAAAAGTATAATAAAAGCTACTGTACCAAAAAAAAAAAAAAAACACACTCACACACTACACAAAGAGTGTATACAGTAGTTGAACAATGCCTCATAATATTATGGAAATATCAAAAGAACAATGTGTATATCAAAGTCTGCATCACTCAATTACAGTAACTATTATATATATTGTTAAACCAAACTTACTTTCCTGAAAAGTGGATCACAATCAGTACATTTGGGAGGCTTGTGTGGGTAAGGTTTAGGAGATGGAGCAGACAAAATGCTTCCCATGATTGATAACACATACATGTCCTCTGCCTCCATTCTTTCTTTCTGAACACCTGCACATTGTTTGGCAAAAAAAGGATGATCAAAACGAAGAAATTAACAGTGCATAATAGTACTGTTTCATCATCTCTAGCACAAAGAAACCATATCAAATTATCTAGGAGAGTACCAAAGAACTTCTAGTCGTATTTGAACTCGTAAAACTTACTTGTACGTCTAATAAACTTTTCTTAGCTTATTTCAACAACCTTCTAGGTAAATATATCAATATAAGCTTTCAGACTAATTAGACTATATTTCATCATCAAATTTATAACATGACCAAAGCCATGTTTGGATAAACTTCTCCGAAAGTACTTAATGGAAAAATAAAAGGGCAAAATGAATTAAAATTTTCCCCTTAACTGAAATTAGTTTGTACACATCAGTTTTTAGAGAAGTTAGACATTATAGCTTTTATAAAAGTCAAAATGCATAAGTTGATTTTAACTTGAGAAAAATAATTTAAGGCACGCTAGGATAAATTTCTCCAAAAGCATTTATAAAAAATATAGCATGGTAAGATGAATTGACATTTTGCCATATGTTAAAATCAACATATGTCCTTAACTTTTATAAAAATTCTCTTATCTCATCTAACTTTTTCAAAATACCTAAGATACATAAACCGTTTTAAACTTACAAGAGTACTAAACTCCTTTTAATAAGGCCTAACTACTCTTCCATTCTTGTTTTCTTTTAAAAGTGCATACAGAAAAGTTTATCCAATAACAATTTAAGCTATTTATCCAAACACATCTTGAGCAATGAGGCAATAACCACATTGATGGTAAGGTTTGTTTCAATCAACTTCTACATAAACAATACATAAGCATTTACTGGACAAGAAAATAAAGAAAAGAAATCTCCACCAAAAAAACTAACATATGCATAAATTAAAAATCAACTTGTAGATAAGCTAAAACGAGAAAGATATTACAAATTTTAGAGAAGATTAATTTGCTTTTCTTCTTCTACATGGTTAAGTTTGTCCAAACTAGGTTCAAATAGACTTAAAAAGATCCTGCAGCAGAGAAAGAATCTGGCACATACCCAGAAACCAAAGAAGCCCAAGATGGCAAGAACGCACAAAAAAATCTAAATTTTTGACTCGGAAACGAAAGGGAGGGCAAAGGGAAGATACCAGAAGGGGACATGAGTATGAGCTGTTGAGGCTTGGGAATGGAGTCATCATGGACCCTCATGGTGATGCTGCCACCCGTGCCTGTGACCCATCCAAGGGTGTAGAAATGGCGACAAAGTTCAGCCATCAACGCCCTTGTCTCCTTCACGGCCTTGCCTTCAAGGTACGCCTGAGACGCCGTCGTCCCCACCTTCACGCCGTTCAGACCAATGGCTGCCATGGATTCTAGAGAGAGAAAAAGACAGTGAGTGAGTGAATATGAATGGAGCTTAATTTGTAAGCTAAAACATTTCTCTATCTACACAGTACATGAGTGTGTGTTTTGTTGGAATATCAAATATCTGACTCGGTTAAATATGTATGGGAATTTAGGATATGAATGTTTATGTCAATTTGTGATTTAGGTTTGGGGCATAATTTGTTGTGATTTCCATTTTTGTCTTTAGTTGAAGACTAAAAAATATTATCTTCAACTTAAATCTAACTAAAATTAATTATTTTTATGTTATTTAGGATTCTTATTATTTAATTCTATTTAAAACTAATTTTTTTAGCCGTGTGTGAAACTTATAAAAAAATAAAGAAAAAATGACTTTAATTGACGTTGTGAAATAACCTTACGCACTTGTCCAATTACAAAACATAGTGATTATTCTTATGAATATAAAAAATAATATATTATCTAAAATTACATGCTTATTATACTCAAATAAAAAAAGTTATTGAAAATAACCTTTCGTTTAATAGAATGGTATCTTTAGATTACTTCTCAAGTCATATAAAGGTGTCTTTGGAATGATATACAGTTAAATTGAATAATGTTTTTAAATTGATATAATTAAAATTTGTTTGTATTAAGTTCATCATATATTCTTTTATGGCTAATAGTAATAGTTTATTCTAAAGGGATGAATGAAACATTGTTAATGCTAGAAGTGTTTTTTTTTCTTCAACAATTTTTAGAATCAAACTTAATCATAAATAATCGTAATTTTAAGTGATAAATGGTGAACTATATTTTTTCATTAACGTTGACAAATTTATTAAAATTTACTTTTGCAAATTGAGTTTGTAAAATATACTCATGTTTTCTTCTCTCTTTTTTATGTGTATATCGAAAGGTTTTATCTGATTTTTATCCTTCATCTTCTTAATTTTCTTTCTAAAAAGTTTGTTTTATGTCTTCTCTCTAAATCATTTTCTCCAAACTTCATCTCTTGCACATTGTATTAGCTAAAAAGTATGAATCATTTCTAATTTATTAGATTTTCAATTACACTAAGTTTTTATATGTTCTACATATTCTATGTTTTTTCATTTTTTTGCGAATTTGTTATAATTTTGGTAAAGTTAATTAAAAGAGGTGATTATTTCAACATGTATGGATGGATATTTAGATTTTAAATGATCCTCTTACTTCAATTTGGAATAAAAAAATTTAGTTAAGAAAAACTATTTGTGTTCTTTTATAAATACTTAAATAGATTATGTGAATATAAACATTATTTAATCACAAAATTTTGATTTTTACATGGATGGTGTTTTATTTGAATGATTAAATTTGTAATTATTTTGAGACTGGTTATTCATATTTTTGACCTAATTTCAAAAAGGAATTATATAAATCAAGTGATAGGCACAATACATAAGTTGAAAGTGAAAAAATCTATGTGGTTAAGCTTTAAGAATAATCTAGTTATTATGAATGACTTAAATTTCATCAAGTATGACTCTTGATTGATAAGGTATTGTTGTTAGGGTTTGTAAGCTTATTCATCTTTTGTGTGACTCAAAAGAAGTATGTTCATTCTTTGTGTATGTTCATTCCTTGTGACTTTAAGGAAAGTGTATTTCTTCATCTCTTGTAGTTCGTCAAGAAAGGTGTGTTATTTATTAGTGGGTAATTACTCTAGTTGAGTTAATTAACAAAGTTGAGTTAATAAACAAATGGACGTATGATATTTTGATTTTAATCAATTTAAAACTACTATAAATGTATCTTATACCTAAACTCTTTATTTTATTGTTGTCATTGCTAAGTTAAAATAAAGTAAGACTTTTATAAATCTCTAACTTTTAAGGGAAAAATTTAAAACTTTCAAAATTTAACACTAATCAAATTTATTCCCTTCTCGATTCTTGCCAAAACAACAAATATTTTGTGTTACGATTCTAACATGTGTTTATTCAAAACTTTGATACAATATAATGTCAAACTTTAAAATTGAATGTATGTAGTTATTTTAACACAATTGTGCTAATTATTTTTTTTTAGGAGTCAATTGACATTAAGATGACTTTTGAGTTGTTTACATCATTTGACACATTTTAGATTTTGGGTCCAATGTCATCCAAGAAGGTTATTTAACAAGTGTAATAATATTAACATTTTTTAGTTAAAATACTATATTCACTTAATTTTAAATATTAAAGTGTACTAAAATTTTAAATATAAATGAATTTCAATTCGGTCAAAGTTAAAAAACTAAAAAAGATAGGTTATACTCTTATGTGTCGTTGAATAATGATAAGCTGCTATGATGATATATAATATGAGTATATATAAATAAGTGTACATTAATCACGTCTCAAAAATTGAAATTTTATTTATGACTTCTTAAAGAAAAATACTATATCTATATACAATGATTTTAATTTATCTCAAATTTTAATTGACTTAATTTATCTCAACTTTTAATTGACTTAATTTAAATTTACTTGATTTCCTCACAGAAATTTAAATATACGCTAAAATGATCTTCATAATTTCATCATATTTTACGTTGCAAAGAGAGGATTTTGAATACGTATTTTAACTTGGCTTAAAATACACTTTAATTCTTTTATCGAAAAACATTAACATCTTCTGTGAAATGTGTCTAACACTACTTTTTCATTAATATATACTAATAATCATTATATAGTATTAAGTTAACAGTGAGACTAATGAGAAATAATTTCATACATATTTACTTTCGGATTTTTTAATTTTTGTGATAATGTTAAATTAAAAGTTAACTGATAATATTAATGAGTAAAAATATTATAATTTTCTGTATTAATTATTTAGAATTAACTGATAATATTAATGAATAAAAATATGTCATTTTTTGTGGTGAAATTGTTTTGTACCTTTCTGTTTAGAAATTATAATTCTTATGTTTCATTAACAGGATCAAATCAATCATATTCAGATTAGGTAATATTACATTAAGGAATAGTAGAGTCGTTTACTTTTATCACATAATAATTTTTTAAAGAGCTTAACATGTAATTAGTTATCAAAGTTGTTGTCTATAGAAGATTCCATGATGTAGCAAATAAATTTAAATTCAGTAGCTTAAAAAGCATAACACCATTTTAGTTCTCCAAGAAGCAAATGGTGAAGTAACCTATGTAACAAAAATAAAATATACATTGTTTTTAATTAAAACCAAGCTTAACTAATTTTAAATTATTTTTTTGAAAATTAGTTACTAAATAAATAGTCCATTGTAATAATAAATAAATTTCATGGTAGCTTTTTAAATCATTTTTATGATTTTTAATAAAATAAGTTGAAATTGATATTAATGGGCATGGATTTTCTTTTTGCTTTAAAATGATTTAAATAGATAATTTTTTTCGATTTGTGTTCTTATCAAAATGTTATTTGGTTTTCTAAATATAAAATTAATTTCTTATTTCAATATTGAATATATAATTTTTTTATTTATCAAATAAAATATACGCTGGTAATTAATAGTTAAATTGTAATATCTACCATATTTCGTGCATAATTTGTTGTGATTAATTTTTTTTTTTGTCTTTAGGTTCAAAAGTAATAAAATATTATCTTCAACTTAAATCTAAATAAAATTATTTTTTTAATGTTAGTTCGTAATATTATTACTATTATTTAATTCTACTTAAAAGTAATTTTTTAGACTTGTGTGAAACTTTATATAAAAAATTAAAAGAGAATGACTTTAATTAACGTTGTGAAATAATCTTATGTAGTTGTCCAATTATATAATACAGTAATTATCCTTATGAATATAGAAAAAAAAAACTATATTTTTAGTTCCTGAAAATTGAAATTTGTTCCTGGTCGAAACTTTGATAAATTTTGGTCCCTAAACTTTTAAAATGAATGAATATAGTCCTTTTAATATAATTTTATTAACTTTTTTTTAGGTTTTGATCGCATTTCTCAATAAATATTGAGTCGAAAATGTGTCAAACGGCGTAAACAACTCCAATATTAACATGAAACACATTTGACATATTAAAAAAAGTCAACGTAATTGAGTTAAAAGAACTATATTTATTCATTTTTAAAGTTTAAGGACTAAAATTTATCAAAGTTTCGATCAGGGACAAATTCTAATTTTTAGCAAAATTCAGGGATTAAAAACATACTTAACCCTAAAAAAAAACATAGCATGTTCATTTTATAGTAATTATCTAAACATAAACTATAATCATACTCAATTAAAAAAGAGTTATTATCATACATTTTATAGCTTGTCTCTTTCATTTTTTAAGATATTATCTTTCTATGCTTTTTTGAGTTGGTAATTTACATTTACACAAGATTACAAAATTTTTAAAATCAATCACATTTCGTGATCAAATAAACATGATACGCGCATGTGTATTTATAAGAGCTGTTTAACAAAGATAATATTAAATCTGATAAAGTAAACCCTCTAATCTAATAAATATATCAATATTTAAACATGACACTATCAATTGCTTTAATTTTCTATTTTTTAACTAATTATTTTAAAAATATTATATTAAATATAAATTAAATAATAAATGTATTAATAGTTAAAGTATGATTACATTGCTTTAATATTTTTATTTTTTAACTAATTATTTTAAATGTATTCTCTGACATGGTTTATGATTGATTAATAGAGTAAATTTTTACACTATTCAAATCAAACTCTTATAGATTAAAAAAACATAAAAAGTTAAATTACTCTCTTAGTTTTTATTTTTATCAACAAGTGTTAAATTGGTCACTTTTTTTCTTTATTTCAATTTGGTCCTTGTTTTTTTAAAAATATTCAATTTGGTCATTACCGTTAATTTGACCAAACGGTGTTAAAGTCAACGTCATGTATCAATTTGTGGTTTTTGAATTTTTTGAATTTTTATTCTACTACACATGTCACTTCATAATTATGCCACGTGTTAAGAAGTCTCAATTTGGTCTCTATATTTGTTTTTAGTTTCAATTTAATCCCAATTTGTGTAAAAATGAAGCATATTGTCTTTCGTTGAATTGAGACTTGATTTACTTTTGTATAAATCTTAGTAATTGACATTTTTATTAAATATTTGTAGATATATTTTTAAACAGATCTTAAAATCTATATGAAATACATATTTGAAATCATGTTAGTTAGAGTTTGAATGTGATTATTAATTCTAAAGTGAAACGAAACACAAATCATGGGACCGAAAAATACAAGAACAAATTAAAACTAATAAGTTGAATAGTAGAATTCTCAATATTCAAGAATGTTAATTTTAGTAATAATATCATCATAAGATTTATACAAAAAGTAAATTAAGTTTCAATTTAAGGAGGAACAACATTACTCCATTTAAAAAAAATGTGACTAAATTGAAACTAAAAACAAATATTGGAACCAAATTGAGATTTTTTTTACATGTGGCACAACCGTGGGGTGACACGTGTAAAAAAAATAAAAAATTAAAATAAATTTTAAAAAATCCAAAAAATCATAAATTGATACGTGACATTAACATTAACACCATTTGGTCAAACTAATGGTAATGACCAAATTGAATTATTTTTTTAAAAAATAGGACCAAATTAAGAAAAAAAAATGAAGGACCAATTTGACACTTCTTAACAATAAACAAGGACAAAAAGAATAATTTAACCAAAACTTAACTAAGTTGTGTAACATATTTAATACCCCTAAAAAACAGAGTTTATCTATTTGTAGAGTTCTTGACATCAAGGGTATTAGACAAACTTGACCGTGAAAATTGCTAATGACATACATAAACAAAAACATAAATTGTAGTTATAGTTTATCAACAAGAGTTTACAAAATATAAGATTCTTAACAATTTATAGTTTAGATAGATAAAATTCAAGATTCATGCAAGATATATTAATCTAGACTCGATATCCAAATTTATAAATTTGGCCTAGATATAAGAAGCTTGACACTTGTCATGTAATAGTGAAATAAAGTATAAGATTGGTCATACCAAACTCCACAGTCCCAGCCTTTCATGATTAAGGTAAGTTAACTAATGACTTCTCTAGGAAAGGAGTTCCACTTCAGTCCCCACCATGGAACCTCCTCCAACTCTTCACCACCTAAACTACAACACTCTATGTGAGTTTGTAGTTTTAGTAGATTAAAGGATAACTACTAACCAACACATATCTCTAACCAATGTACAACACTAAAGCAAAAGGATTTAAACTTCCTCCTTAGAAGACAACATCACCATTCATACAATCAAACATACACAATATCCATTCCAATAGGTTTCTTATAAGCTTAAAATCCCTTCTTTATTTACAAATCCATACTTTCCATCAAAGGTCCTCATAATTTAAAATCATCATAATTTATAATAAAAACTTGTTGTTTCATTCAGCGTGATTAATTACACGCTCGATGAGTTTTCTTTAGAGAAACTCTCGCTCAGTGACTAGGGATGTCAAAAAAATTTGTACCCGCGGGTATCCGTAGATAAAACCTGCAACGGGTAGGAAACAAATATTAAAAATGGACACCCACTACCCGTGGGTACGAGTATTTTTGATACCCACATGTTAACGGAGCGGGCATAGGTATCATAGTATCTGTACCCGTGGATACCCGTATCCGCTAAACTTGAATTCACAAAAATACCCTCATATAT
>Ga0209589_1006273_pt1 | contig 19776 bp, 9 predicted proteins | sample CowpeawhiteBW_FD_187525 | JGI IMG/M metagenome (GOLD analysis project Ga0209589, IMG submission 187525) | Root nodule microbial communities of legume samples collected from California USA - Cow pea white BW (SPAdes) (version 2) | ecosystem: Host-associated > Plants > Roots > Nodule | place: USA... | reverse complement strand
TCTAAATTCTTTTCATCTTTCATTGCTTTTCAAAATTCTCCATTCAATTCATACCGTTTGTCATGTCTTGAATAACTAATTGAATAATTAACCTTAAACCCTAATTTACAATATCATTATATAGACATAACAACCCTATTGATATTAAACTTAAGACCCAATTAGTATTGGGCTAAGACCTAATAGGCATTGGACCTCATACAACTTAAAAGAATTAAGAATAAAATAATATTTTCTAAACACTAACTCAATCCACCTATTACCACAAATTTATATATATATTATCTTATAAATACTTTTATTCTTTTCCAACTATTTATTATTTTGACTGTTTTTCTCACTTTTTTTAAGGTAATCTAAAGAATAGGAGAAACAATATTGTTATAATATATCATTTTAAATACATGCATAACACATACATGTGTGCATACATACATACATTCATCCATACATACATGCATACATTCATACATACACACATACATACATACATGCATACATACATATATACATGCATGTATACATACATACATACATCCATACATACATCCATATATACTTACATACATACGTACGTACGTACGTTTGCGGAGCTTAGAAGGATTATATGGCCCATGACTTCCGCACTCCCCACCAAAAAATTTTTTAGTGTTATTTCTATTTTTGTTATAAAATATAATATTTAATGTTAATAAATAATAAAATAAAAAAGTAAATATAATAAGGATTAATAAATTTTATTTTGGTTGTTCTCTTTTTGTAGCAATTTCGTTTCTCAGTATTTTTTAGATTTTGATAAATTAATTTTTAATCTTAGTTTTTTTATAAAAAAAAACATAGGTATATCGGTTAAGAATAAAATAATAAATTTATTTATTGTAAAGTGATAAAAGGAAAGATGTTCGTGAAGCGTGAAGATGAAATTACTATATATTTACTTATTCACTTATTTTAAGTATGATACTAAAGATTCAATTGCTTAATTAGAGGAACCTTTTTTAAAATGGTTAAGATTACGTATGGTAATGGGGCGGGACAAGAACGAGTTTCACTATCCCATACCCATCTCCATCCCCGTAAAAAAAATTCATCCCCATACCCAAACTCGGGTATTAAACTTTTTTCCCATTCTCATCCCCACCGGATAACGGGTATAATCTCGTACCATACCCATACCCGTTTTCTAAGTACTTCAATATTAATTTTTATAAAGAAAAAAAATTACGGTAAAGAAACATAATATTATCAAATATTCAATATTAGAATGATTATTGTTTCTTCCATATCAAATACTTTGAAATAACTTATAATTATTTACATAATTAAATATATAAAATTTGAGTATATTATTTTTATTCTTTTAATACTTTTAATTGAGATCCGTCGCTGCATTCAAACATATTATTGTTCTTACCAAAAAGATTAGTATACGATCAACCACAACATTAAAACAATTATATCTCTCTTATTCTCTCGAAACTTCCGTTATGCATATTTTTCCTATTTCTAAATTCTTTTCATCTTTCATTGCTTTTCAAAATTCTCCATTCAATTCATACCGTTTGTCATGTCTTGAATAACTAATTGAATAATTAACCTTAAACCCTAATTTACAATATCATTATATAGACAACAACCCTATTGATATTAAATTTAAGACCCAATTAGTATTAGGCTAAGACCTAATAGGCATTGGACCTCATATAACTTAAAAGAATTAAGAATAAAATAATATTTTCTAAACACTAACTCAATCCACCTATTACCACAAATTTATATATATATATATATATATATATATATATATATATATATATATATATATTATCTTATAAATACTTTTATTCTTTTCCAACTATTTATTATTTTAACCGTTTTTCTCACTTTTTTTTAAGATAATCTAAAGAACAGGAGAAACAATATTGTTATAATATATCATTTTAAATATAATTACACAAAAATGTTTAGTACTGTGATAAAAGAGAAAATATATATAAAAAATTAAGTAAATTTTGTGGATAAATACTTAAATAAATGAGACATATATATTATTTTTATTATTTTCCGTACTCATCTTTTCTAAAGTAACCTAAAGAGCAGGGCACTTTTGTGATAGAACCAAAATATCTATATTCTGATAAAGACATGTTGTGCTCTGCTGCCCAGTTTACAAGTGGGAACACCGGAGGGATGCCGTCATCTCTAGGTTATGTCATTTAACGTGGATATATAATTTTTAATTAATCATAATTTCAACAACAAAAAATTTATATTCTCAAGTAAATTCTATCATTTTTCCATTGCTATAAACAGAGAAAACCAGTTTAAAAAGTAAGGTCGAGTGCTAAAAATACATGGAAAATATATTTTTTCTTATTAATTTTTAATAGATGAAATTAAATAAGAAGAACATTAATAATAGTTGCCCCATCTCTTTTCGTTCCCATTCCTGTTAAGTTTCATTTTCTTCTTACTCAGTTTTGTCTTCACTTTTCCTTTGTGGTCGCAATCTAGTGGACCAAAAGCACGACCAAGTCGCAGAACGTGCCTATGGTTACGGCCCCATTATGGATAAGTGTTAATTGGGCTTAGACAAGATGCACTGGAGTCTCTGTCCTGGGTTTGATGCCTATGATGTTTGCAAGGAAAATGTCAAGTTCCCATTAATTCGGACCATCCATAACGATAAAGAAGGAGTATAGTCAGAAAATGTATTTTCTTTTCATTCTTTTAATGAAATTAAATGTATTATTTCGTTTTCTTGTTATGAAGTATCTATCTTTTAATATTTTAATTAAATTATAATAGGTCACGTAAACCATTTTTAGGAAGAGTTAAATATGTTTTTATCCATTAACTTTCAATAAATTTTGGAATTAGTTCATTTCAAATTTTTTTATCAATTTAGTCATTTATTTTTTAAAATACATGGATTTAGTCATTTTAATTAAATTTTGTGAGGTTTATTTGATGTTTCGTACGCATTTTAGGATTGTATTTGAGTTGTTTATATTATTTGACACATTTTTACTTTGATGTTAACTAAAATACTATTATGAAACGTGCGTGAATGTTAAATAAACTTAACAAAATTCGATTAAAATGACTAAATTTACGTATTTCGAAAGATGAAGGACTAACTTGGTCCAAAATTTCGAAATGGACTAATTCTAAAATTCATTGAAAGTTAAAGGACCAAAAACATATTTAACTATTTTAAAATTCACTGAAATATTATTTTATATCAAATAATTTATCTAAAAGTTAAAATTATATTTTCTCCAATACATCTTTTTAGAAACCGAAATAAAGAATATTTAAATATTTTTTCCGATATTTAAAAAAAATTGTAACAAAATTTTTATACTTTAAAACAAACAACATTTTAAATTTGATAATTAATCTTAATAATATTATCTCAATGAAACAAAGAAAATCTATTAATATAATTTTAAGAAATTCATATTATATATTTTTTATTTTGAATATAATTTTTTCAAAAGCAACCCGAAGAGAATTGTTGTGATGGAGACTAAAATTTAGAACTTTTCTGAAATACGACCTGGAGTGACAAATTAAATGCATAGAAAAATTATTTTGATTTATTATATTTTGAATTTCATTAATTGATGTTCATCCATAACGAATAACTAGAAATTCGATTATTTAATAAAACATTAAATCAATCCATCCATAAATAATTGCCGTGGATATCCTATCTACCCGATAACAAAAACTTCATGGATTGTATCGATAAAATTATTAATTCAAAAAATTAAAATATCTTCTATTTTTTTCTTGTAAATACTGAAAAGTAAATCTTTTGTACGAAAAAAAATTAATCGTATATATTATAATTTTTTAGAAAGGTTAATTTAAGAAAGATTTAATTATGAAGAAACTTATTGAATTAACTTTGGTCCCTCGAATAACATCTTAAAAACTGAATAACCTCAAATTAATAAAACATCACATACAGGAATATTCAAAAAGTACGAGGTTTAGGGTATAAAGGTATACAACACATCAGATATACTCAGGTTACAAGAAAAAGGGCTCCACATGGCCCAAACAAAAATACGCTGGAAAGACAAATAATCATACTAGGTCTCGTTCGGACAAGAAAAGTCATAACTAATAAAAGTACGTCAGCAATGGGCCCCACAGTGGGCCCAATACCATCCAATCCATCAAGCTGCAACATCCCTATTATCCTCACCATTGTAAAGGGTTCTCACATCTGCTCACATCAACAGGGTTGATGATCATTGCAAAGGAAGAGACCACGCATAACACACAAGCAAGCGAAAGGGTAAGCTAGCGAATAAATCATCATATCAGGCACTTAACATACCATTTCACATCCAAACATACATAGCAGACACCCACATGTGAAGTACCCATCCATATAAAAACCTAAGATTTAACTATTCGGATACGTAACTAAGGTACCACCACGTGGCAGTGGAATTATGTCCTAGCAATGAGGCGTCACCGCGAGGCCTTCACGGAATTATACCCTTTCAAGAGGCACCACCACGTGGCCTTCATGGAATTACGCCCTGGCCCTAAGGCACCACCACGACCCCCGTGGAATTATGTCCTTTTGTCGAGGCACCACCAGGGACTCCCCTTAAAAGGGTCCATGGAATTACGTCCAACCGATGAGGCGCCACCAAGATCTCTCACTACAAGAGTCATGGAATTATGCCCTACTCATACTTTAAACATATTCCTCCCACCAATCAAGAATTCCCCATAACATAAATATCATGTGTAATCAACAATTCATACCATTCATGCTTTCCAATTCATACCCAATCAATTATCATGCCATTTCCATTTCATAAGTAACATATTAATCATGCTATCATCACACAATCCTTCTAGTAAAGTAATTAGGGCAGATAAACAAGCCACGCATCGGTGAAACACTCAATAACAACATCAAAAACTGCCCTCTGCCTCGCCAAGCTAACAGGGCTTGCTCAGGCGAGGGGAACCCTCTCGCTCAGGCGAACCCCATCTCGCCTAGGTGAGGGCGCAACAAGGGGTCAGAGGGCTCTGCGAGGTCTCGCTTAGGCGAGTCCCTTCTCGCCTAGGCAAGAGCACTCCTCACTAAAAAAAAAACAAGTCACCTAGGCGACAATTCGAGAGGAAAAGTCATGGGCGAGCCATTGATAATCTCGCTTAGGCGAGACTAGCTCGCTTGGACGAGAAAACCAGCACCCACCACTATTTTTGCGTACAGTAGCCAAAAACCACAAACCAAAACATGCTTAAATCAATCCCAAACAACCACCAACCAATACAGACATGAAATAATTGACCAAACATAAAAAAAAAAAAACACCAGAAACCGAGGGTCCTAGCTTCCCTTACCTGGAATGAGCTAGCAACAATAACTTTGACACCTAAGCCCACCACTGCACCAGCCTCACGAGCAGATTGAAGAGCTGGAGATAGTGGCACAGAAGGGAGATTAGGTTTACTACGGTGAACCCCAACATTGAACACGAAAATAACTTAGAGAGGGTTTAAGGTCATGGAACAAACTTACGTGCAAGAGCAACGAGGTTGAACTAACTCGAACGAAACGGAGGACCAAACCCTAGCAGAGACGGCAGCAGTAGCTCAAGGGTGTGTGGAAATCTGTTTTACGCAAAAATGCCAGAATTAGGGTTTTGGACAACTTTAGGTCAGGCTTCTTTTTTTTTTCTTATTGGGCCAGCCCTCAGGCCCAAAGGTCAGGGACAACCTTAAGAAGAAGGCATCACGAAAAGTGGACCTTACACCTCACAAAGAATTTATTGGATTTTGGTAAATACTATAGATATTCTTAATGACTTATAAAATTAAATGGATGAGTTTATTTATATATATATATATATATATATATATATATATATTTTACATTTTTGTAATAATAAATTAATGGGATGTTGATTCTTTAAAATTAAGATTGTACAGTTTGTTATTCTTTGGCTAGTTGGGCCAGAATACTGGTTTTAACATCTTGACTAGTTTGTGAGGGTTTTTTTCCTTCGTCTTCAAACACTTTTTCTATACTTCTACGTTTTCATTTTGCGCTTCAATTAAAGAATAACAATATTTTTTTCTCTCTCTCACCTCATTCTCAAGGTTTTTTTCCTCCTAATACGGACATTTTATATTTTTATTATACGGATGTTGACATCCAATACTTTATTTTTATTTTTTTTTACTTTTTATGGATGTTAATGTATGTTCCTGTCAAGTATTATTATCTTAATTTCAATTTAATCCCCACATGTATTTATTTATTTCAATTTAGTATTCACTTTATTTGTTTCAATTTAGTCCGAATATTTTTTTTTTCAAAATAAAAATGTATTATATGTCTTTTAAGACAAAATGTATTATTTATATAAATGTTATATTGATATTTGTTACTAAAACATGACTTACAAAATTAAGTATTAATATTTATATTAAAGTTTAGTGGTAAAAGTTATGAATAACAAAACATGAATTAACAATTAAGAAAAAAATGTAATATGTTATGAAGTCATTTTTAATAAAAAAAATATGAGTATTATTGAAATTGTTATACCTATGTTTTGTTATTTATGACTTTTACAATTAAATTTTAATGTAAATATGAGTAATTAATTTTGTAAGTCATTTTTAATAACAAATATCAATATAACATTTATATAAATAATAAATTTTATTTTAAGGAGAGAATATATTTCCCTATTTTGTAAAAAAATATTTGAACAAAATTGAAACAAATAAAACAGGGACTAAATTGAAACCAATAAACATATGCGAGAAATAATTTGAAACAAATAGACATATGTGGAGACTAAATTAAAATGAACATTTGGCAGATAGCTTGTCACGTCGTGGCGGTACCTTGACACGTGACATTTTTTTTAATTAAAAAAATTAAAAAAATCATAGGCTAACACGTGGCACACTATTAATATTTTTTTTCTTTCTAAAAATAACCTAATTAAAACACTTTTTCAAAAAGTTAGAACGAAATTAAAACCTTTTTAAAAACGAATACCAATTTGAAAATTCTAAATGAAAGCGAATACTATTCGATTAATTCGACATAAAAACAATTTGAAATATTTTTGGAACGAAAGAGAATTGTTTGGAGATGTACGGAAAGGCCCAAAGTTTGTTGAGTAGAGGTGTGCTTGTACAAACTACCTCTCTTCATTTTAAAATTATTTACTTTAGTATTTATTATATATATTATCCGGAAAATTTCCAAGTCTCATTATTTGAACTTCAAGTAACTAGAAAAATAAAAATAAAAATCCCATGTGCTAAAATAAATAATTTATAAATATATGAATTCAAAAAAATAATTATAAAAAATCACAAATTTAATGTCTAAAAGATTATTTATTTATTTAAGTTCAATGCCATTTTTTTTCTCCCTTGTTTGTATTATCCTTTCCAAGGATAGGTAGGAGTTATTTTTTTTTCCCTGTATTGGGGACAGAACATATTTTGTCCACTTGATTTCTAATCTAGCGAACAACTAAAAATCCCGAATCTTCTTCTTTTTGGTGACCAATAAAATTACACTGTATCTATTCCGGGTCAAGTTTTTGCGAGATAATTATTGTATATATCTGCAGATGTGGTGCCACTTGTTCCCCGTAGAAATCCGAATACAATAAAGGGCGGCGAACCTGTGATCCCCAAAGTCGTGCTTTCACACGGTGGCCGGTAACTGAGCAAAACAAAACCCATAACGGAGAGAGGAAGAAGTGACAAGAAATGGGGATAGCGGCGGAAGCTCACAACGTGAAAATTTTGGGATCAGGCACCGAGTACATCGTTCTGGGTCATGGTTTCGGCACGGATCAATCTGTGTGGAAACACTTTGTACCTTATCTCGTCGACGATTACCGTGTCGTTCTCTACGATAACATGGGCGCGGGTACCACTAACCCTGAATACTTCGATTTCGAGCGTTACGCCACCTTAGAAGGTTACGCCTCTGATTTGCTGGCCATTCTAGAAGAGCTTCAGGTTGAATCTTGCATTTTCGTTGGCCACTCTGTTTCCGGAATGGTTGGTGCTATTGCTTCCATTGCTCGCCCCGATCTCTTCACCAAGCTCGTTATGGTGGGCGCTTCCCCCAGGTAATCGTGAATTAAGTTAAAAGTATACTAGTCACTGAGCAAACAATAATTTATTCGTATTGATTTTCAATTTCTTGTTCTCTTTTTCAGGTATTTGAACGACGTGGATTACTATGGAGGGTTTGAGCAGGAAGAGCTGAACCAACTGTTCGATGCTATGGCGACGAATTACAAAGCGTGGTGCTGCGGGTTCGCTCCGCTGGCTGTGGGCGGAGACTTGGAGTCTGTGGCGGTGCAGGAGTTTAGTCGAACGTTGTTCAACATGAGGCCCGACATAGGGCTGATGGTGTCGCGGACAATATTTCAAAGCGATATGAGACACATTCTGAATCTTGTCAGCGTCCCCTGCCACATCATCCAGGCGGAGAAGGACATGGCGGTTCCGGTGGTGATCTCGGAGTACCTCCACCAGAACATTGCTGCTGAGTCCATCGTGGAGGTTGTTCCCACCGAAGGCCATTTGCCGCAGTTAAGCTCGCCGGATATCGTTATTCCGGTGCTGCTCGAACACGTTCACCTTGAGATTGAGGCAAGAAGGTAAACACTTTGGTGATCCACTTGATTCCGTTGGAAAGGGGAATCTCTGTGTGTGTATTTGTGCTTTGTTCTTTGTTTTTTTTGTTCACTTTGTTGTGTGCGAACCTATCATGGTAGAGCGTGGAGGTAGTAGTGGGAATCAAATGTCGATTTCGCTGTGGTTCGTGGTGGGTTGACGAACTCTGAACAGCGAAAAGAACAAGGGTAGTACGTTGTAACTGTCATTAGATGTTTTAAATCTAGGTTTGTTTTTTATGATTATGAACAAATTCTGTTTTAGCTTTTATATTTAAGTATTTTCTTCGTTATTATTTTTTTTTTTCAATCTTTGTGTATGTTATTTTTATTTCCGTAAGTCTAAAAAATGTTTAGAAATTAAACATGAGAAGTACTATAACTGTAAAAGTTAAATATGCAATTCAATTTTTAATTTATGTAACTGTCATAGCTCGTAATTAGATAATGATATAAAAAGTTATACTACCAGTGTTTTTTCTAACAGTGAAACTAAGTAGATATTTAGACAGTTATAAGAAAGAGGGAAGAAGCGAAGATATATGAAAATATACAAATATAGGAGAGAATATAGAAAAATAATGAAAACATAAGTGAATAGTATTACTCTTTCAATATAAAAAATACTTACTCTTTCGATAAAAAACTTAAATGACAAAGTAATAAGACAATCTGATTTTCTAACTAAAAGGACATATAAGGACAAAAGGAGCATTAAGTAAGTGGGGTAACGGATTAAAGAAAAAGAAAAGAAAAGAAACAAGATATTTTTTTTGTATGAACGCAAGTCACGTATTGATGGATATAGAATAGGTTATAAGTCATACACGTGTGCATAAATAAATGAGGATACAAAACTTTAGTAGCAATAATATAAAATAATGCTTTACATGTGAAAAACAGGTTATGAGTTCTCAATTGTCTAATCTTTTTATTTTTATTTTTTTCACTTTTTGGTAAGAGAAGTGTAAAGTCGCAATATTATCTTTCTGGAAGATTCACTTAATTCACTTAATAAAATATTGTCTAAAAGTTTTTAAATTATTTAACTGTATCAGTATTTCATATGTAGTTTCTATTATGTGTTAGGTGGTTTTAATAATCTGTCTAATCTTTCTATTTATTAAAAATATATATTATCTAGTGAAACTGTTTAAGTAATTTTTGTTAGTTTTACAATGAAAAACAATGTACATGTCTCTTTCGTTAGTTTAGGGATATTTCATAGGTATTAGTTATAATGGTACTGTTGTATGTTTAATGATGAATTGTAGTAAATTTTTGTGTAAAAGTATATTGGAGTTTGGTAATACTTCAATTGAATAATGTTATTTGTATATATGATTTCTTTTTATTCCTCTTCTTACGTTTAGCTTTTACCTATTATATTTGTGGTTTGTTGTTGGGCAAATCGTCTTATCTAAAACTAAAATATGGCATAAAAAGTTTAAGTCTTGTAAATTACAAGGAATTAGTTGAATTAAAGAAGTATGACTTGTTTGGCAGTACAAAATTGAACAATTGAAATTTTGTGAACATTGTGTTAAAAAAAATTTCAAATTTTTCTTTAATGTAAGACAACCATGAACAAAGGATTTTTAATCATGTTTATAAAGAAGTTGATTTTAAGTCTAATTCAACTCTACAAAGTTGATTTATAATTAAGGTGATGTTTACACGTACTTATATATTAGAAACTCATTTTATTTTTTGTCAATGTGAAATTTCAAACACTCCCATGCCAAAGTATATATATATCTTGAGCGTAAGACTAGACATTAATGGATAATTCAATAGTGGGTGACATGATAGACCTAACAAATAACAAATTTTCGATAGCGGGTGACAGAATAGACTGAGAACAAATAACAAATCTCGTTAGAATAAACTCTAACTCATGACTCTGATATCATGTAAATAATTGAAATTTAAGTCTAACTCAACCCTACAAAATCAGTTTGTAAAATGAAGTTTGTACCTATTTACATATTATAAACTCGTTTTATTTTTAATCAATGTGAAACCTCTATTGAACTATAAAAATCATTTTCTATTCATTCACAATTTGATGGTAGATACTTCATATAAATACCGACAACTACTTAAATAAATTATAAATCTATCTTCAGTGAATTTTAAGAGTTGTCTAATGAAAAACCAAAATTGATAAAACAGTGAAAAGCCAAATTATAAATCTATCCTCTATTACTGTTATTTCTTCACTTTTTTCCTTTTCTTCTAAAATATTTAATTTTGTTTTTTCAGCGGTTGATCTCTACCCAACCAAACATATATACTTAAAATTGAATATATTTTATTTTCATTATATTTAAAAAAAACTAAAATATTTAAATTAATTTCAATCAGTATGTTTAACTCAATTTGTTTTCTCTTTGAAAAAAGGAAGCCGAGTCAAATAGTTTTTAAAACAAACTCTTTAACATGTAAGCAGTTTATTCAACAAGCAGAACTAACCAAGTAAGAAACTTTATATTATATATATATATATATATATATATATATATATATATATATATATATATATATATATATATATATATATTAATAAATAACGATGAAACGTGAGTCCCTGATCTTGTGGTGTTTTCACTTATCACTTATAAATTTAAAATAAGATGGATCAAACAGACTTAGATTACTAAATACACTTTCATCAAAAGATATAAATTAAGATAATTCACTAAGGTCAAAAAGATTAACGACTTAATTTATGTAACTAAAAGGGATTTTCAAAGCTAAGCGGTTAGCTTTATTTCAACATTTGAATCAATGATGGTGAATTGAAAATGACAAGAGAGTTGGGCTTTGACTTTAATGGTCCTTTGAGTTAGGCGTCCATTAATGGTCTCAATAATAATAGCCCGCAATTAAGAAGTTTTTGCTATTAATGCACCTTCCTACTAGTACGTGTCTCTACATTAATGGTCTCAAAAATTTTGTCTTTTTTTTCATTCCATGACCATATACATTCGAGCTAAAAGTAGTTGGATCTGAATATATATACGTCATAACGAGTATTTTAATTATTTTTTAAAATAGATTATTCTTATTAATAATTTTTATTTAAATATTTTTAAAAACCAATTTGCCAAAGTAAATTTAACAGTACTTTAATGACTTATAATTCGATTGTGTATGTTTTTTTATTAACATTTATAAAATCAAATTTATTTTAAAAATAAATTCGTGTTTTTTTTAAAGCAAAACATATATATATATATATATATATATATATATATATATATATATATATATATATATATATATATATATATATATCCATTAACCCAAACTCAGGCAAGTAAAGAAGCATAGGTAGAAAAAAAACACAAATTACTAACTCAATATTTTTGTTGTAATAGTAAAGTAAAAATAGGAGTGTCAAATTAAGATAACCTGGTTCACATTTGAGTTGAGCTGAACAAGGGTTAGTTCAACTCGGTTCACTTTCCGGTAAACTATAAATTTTAATCCATCACGAGTTGGTAAATTTATAGGTTGACTCACATACGAATGTTTCTTATTTTTTGTAATTTATTTTATACATTTATTGTATTATAATGAAAGTGAATTTACTTAATTTATTATTTTTAATAGTGAAATCACTAATTCTCGAAATATTATTATAAATATAGTAATTAAAGATTAAAGTATCAACATATATATTTGGGCAAATAAATAAATCAAACATTCAAACTATTAAAATATTACTAAGTATTCTAGTATTTAAAAATATCAAATTGTAAACCTCGAAGAAATAATAAATAATTATAATAAAAAGATTTTAAAAAAATTAATAGTGTTGTTGTTAGTGGATTGTGAGTCAATCTATTAAACTAAACTCTAACCCATTTAACTTGTTGGTTAAATGAGTCAGGTTCAATACGATCCACTTTTATAAATAATGAAATTTTCTTAACTCAATATAATTCAAACTCATCATAAGTTAAATTGGTTCGCAAATTAAAATCTATTTTAACATTTTTAACTGTAAGTAAAAAATAACAAAATAAAGAAATAAAAAGGATAAATATGATATTAATAACATAAAGCATAAGTTTTGTAAACATTTTTTTCTGAATTTGTGAGTCATCGATGCATATTTGTTTTGACACCTCCATATTATGTTCACTCAAGCTAAACCTCACTTAGAAAAATTATTGGATCCACAATCATATCTAAACTCGAATGGCTTTGCAAAGAGGTATTTTATAACTACTTAACTTTAACCAATATAAATGAAATGGTTTGAGTCTCAATATTGGAAAGTAAGATAAGAAAAGAAGAATCGATCCAAAGCTCTTGAATGAATTATGTTAAGTAAATATATTTTTTAAAGGTACTGTTTCTATATGAGTACACCAGAAATTGTACCAGAAAATTTTATTTGTTCTATTATTTTATATAACCATACACTTGTTCAAATCACTTTCAAGAAGTCTCTTAACATATAAGTATCATATAGTCTTTATTTGAGTCGGTTACCGAAAGAAATTTATAGATAATAATATAAATGAAACATGAGTTTAATTTATCTGACGATATCAATCCAATTTTTGTTCAAAGTATATTTGAATCTCATTCATTGTATGTGATTAAACTTTCTAATTCTTATTCAAATACAATTTAAATTAGATTTATTCTCAACATATACAAACATTTTTATATCGATTCTATCTTCTTCTCAAATTGAACATTTTCAACAACTTAACAAAACTTATTTTCGTCATTTATATTTTATTTTGTTTCACCATTATTTTTTAATTTCATTTCATTAAAAAAAAAAATTCTTTTGATAAACAACTTTTCATCCTATCAATTATTCAATTCACTTCATACTAATCATGTTTATTTGAATACTTAAAGTACTTCATTTTCAATTACACATATTTTATTTTATCTCTGTGCATTATATACTTAACCTAATAATCTCACACAACTTTAAAATAAAAATTAAAAACAATTAAAAAAATTAAAATACATATTTCTCTTTCAACATTTTGAAATGTCTTTCAAAAAACATAATTTCCATTACATATATCTAATCATTTATACCTGTTTATAATATTTTCATTCCTTGTTTATTTATTGTCATTTTATATAAGTTCAGGGAAAATGTTAAAGTATTTTTTCTCTCAATTATTTTAAAAAAAGATAATAAATATTGCAATGGTAATTAAATTTCAATTACACATAATTACTATTTAATATTATATTTTTATTATGATTTTCTTATAAAAATACAATCATTAATATTCAAAATAATAAGCGAGTGGATATGATTATAGAACATTTTTATACCCAATAAAAATTAAAATAATATTCAAATTTGATAAGTGGGAATGAATTTTTAATTCCATTAAACTTATCCTACAGTCATGGAATCAGAATCCTAATAAACTCGGGAGTAATTAAAGCATCTAAAATTAGAATCTTTTTTCCATAATCCCAAACCCCAACACTACTACTACAACAACAACAGTGCTGTGCTAGTGTCAGTGGCTTTGGACACTTACACCTTTTGGCATTCGTGCACGTCACGCGCCATGCACCTCGTCGGTCATTCGAAATCCACTCCCATTGCACCCTTTCTTCCTTGCCACCTTGTTCCTCCAAATTTCCAAACCTTCACATATACCATTTTACCCTTGCGTGCTGCATCTCCCACCCCAAGTTTCTTTTTCATTGTAACCTGAAAGGAGAAACAACACACACAAGTTTCTTCTTCTTCTTCTTCTGATCTGCGTTCATCGTTTCTCTTCTTTAATCATGGTTTCTGCTACCTCTCAGCGAGCCCAGCTAGCTAGGCTCTGCAGCTCCAAGGACTGGTCTAGGGCCATTCGAATCCTCGATTCGATTGTTTCTCAGTCTGGTGCAATCCAAGACATCTGGTGCGTACACATACTCTTCTTCGGACTTCTCCGATTTTTTTTATCGCGATTACGATTAATTCTCCGTCGTGAATGATAATGTGATAATTTAATCTTGCTCCGGTGCTGGCTTTCAGTAACAGAGCCTTCTGTTACAGCCAACTGGAGCTGCACAAACACGTAATTAAGGATTGCGACCGAGCGCTTCAGCTTGATCCCGCGCGTCTTCAAGCTTACATTCTCAAAGGTCTCTTGCTTATTAAATTCATTCAACACTTGATGCTTCTTTTAACTGTTTGAAACCTTGGGAAGTGCGATTTAAATGCTTGTCAGAATAACAGAGTTGGTTGATGAATAGAATGTTAAGAACCACGTAGGAGCTTGGAATTTTATTTTCACGGATTTATCATTTATTCGTGGTGCTTATGGATTATCATCAGGCGACCGTTTTGTTTGAATTTTACTAGAAAAGAGTCAAAGTGCCAAATGCTTTTTCTTTCGAACTTAGCACCGGCTTATTCTGTCAACTAGGTCGTGCGGTTTCTGCTTTGGGAAGGCAAGCAGATGCTCTGTTAGTATGGGAGCAAGGTTATGAACACGCGCAGCATCAGTCTGCAGATTTGAAGCTGTTGCTAGAACTCGAAGAGCTTTTGACAACAGCAAAGCAAGGCAACATTGCATTGTGTGAAACCAATGGGTCGCCCACGTCACAATCCGAATCAGATGCTCTGATTAATGGGAGCTTGACTGAATTTGGTGAGAACCAAGATAGGTTGAGTGCTGAAGCTGAATTATGTGACAATACAAGTGATAAATCTGCGATCTTGCCGAAGTCTGCTGATGATTTTGACTTAAGAAATGAATTTTGTAGTAAAGATAGAGAGTCTAATAAATCTGACAGCCAAGTAAATGGAAGCCCTGACGTTATTGATAAATTGAGTTATAATTCTGAATCGTGCAATGACTCAAGTGACACATCAGAATCATGTGACAAAGATAGAGTATTTACCAGTAGGGGTGAGTCTAGTAGTGATTCGAGTGAAATTGCTGAAATTCTTAGAAAGCCAAGTAGTAAGTTTATTTTTCCCCATGAAAAAAATGGTGATGCAAGGAAAAATAAGAAGTTCTGTGTTGCTCGGATTTCAAAGACTAAGTCTATAAGTGTAGATTTTGGGCTCTCACGAGGAATAGCGGAGGTTTGTTTACACAACTGCTGGTTCCTGTATTTATTTGTTTAATAGCATATTGATTTTGTGATCTTTTGCAGGTTAATGAAGGAAAATATGCTCGTGCCATAACCATTTTTGATCAGGTTAGTGCTTCCTTTGGGATATTGGTGGTGTTTCCTTGTATGATATTTACTTGTTAGAGATACTTGTGTTTCCTTTTCTGATGTCTACTTGTTATCTTATCCTCATTTTTCTATATCATCAATGACAAACTTTGTCTCGTCTTCATCATGTACTCAGATTCTGAAAGAGGAACCAGCATATCCCGAAGCACTGATAGGTAGAGGGACGGCATACGCATTCAAGAGAGAACTTGATGCTGCTATAGATGATTTTTCAAAGGTATTTAAATTTGATTTAACTTTCTGAAAGGTACATTGATATGTGGGTATCTCCTCTATTTACAAGTAGTTCCACATGTATGTCTTAGGCTATACAATTCAATCCATCAGCGGGTGAGGCATGGAAGAGGAGAGGTCAAGCTCGGGCAGCCTTGGGGGAGTTTGTTGAGGTGGGGTGGCTTACTCGATCTTAGTATTTGTATTTTTTTTAAGTTTACCCAGATCGCATTGCTGATTGGAATTTGTTTTTTTCTTTTAAAATGGGTATTTTTGTTAATCAATGCTTCATGTTAGGTATGGTCCATTGACACCCACCCTTAATGAAATGGATCTCTTCTGGTACAGAAAATGAAATGGTCTTGAAATCTGGTTTTTACTTATGTTTGATTTGACTTACTTTAACTAAGGAGTAGAAACTTGATTTGGTTTAGGCATTAACACTTGGGTCAAATATTTTTTTGTTAAGCAAAACTAGTGCAGTTGTCAAGAGTTATGTAGAGTCATGTTATGGCATTGTTTAACTAGTGATCTTATTATATATATCGTTGAAAAGAAGGTGATTGAAATTTTCAGTTACTTAAGTAAGATCTCACTTTAATTACTTTTTATTATAAATGGTTTTCTTGCACACATAACATAACAATTCATAATGTGACATTGACTACTGCTTCTGGACATCTCAGGCTGTTGAAGATTTGACTAAGGCATTAGAGTTTGAAACCAACTCAGCAGATATTTTACATGAGAGAGGTATTTTCTTTTGACAGTCTTTTTCATTTTGTTATTTGGCTAACTGGTTGATGCTGGAATAATTATTTGTGCTTCCTTCTATAATGATGGTTCCTTCATGCATCTTGTGGTAGCTCCTAGAATTCTAGACAGAGACTTCATTAGTTTCATGTCATATGAAATGAATATATTATTCTTTTTTAATAAGTATGTCATATCTCCTGTTAATTTCAAGTTGAAGTTTGATTATATATTATTGCTGTGATAATGTTGATAAAATTAGTTTACTTTTTTTTAGTAATGCTACTTATATTTGTCTAATGTATGTTTTTCATAAAATTCAATGTAGGAATTGTCAATTTCAAATTTAAAGAGTTTAATGCTGCCGTTGAAGACCTTTCAGCCTGTGTGCAACTAGACAGGGATAATAAGTCTGCCTACACATATTTGGTGGGTCCCGAGTCTTAACATTTTAATCCTCATTGATTATGAGCCTGTTATGTTGGTTTTCTCATCTTTCACATGAAAATATATCTATTATTTTTCTGACTAAACACTTTCTTGTACAGGGTTTAGCATTATCTTCAATTGGTGAATATAAGAAAGCTGAGGATGCACATCTAAAATCACTTCAAATTGATAGAAATTTTCTTGAAGCATGGGCACACTTGACTCAGGTATCTATCAACCTTATTGTACTGATAGATTGTTGGAACATTTAGTTATTAATTTAGCTGAAAGCTTTATTCTGAAAATCCCGAGTCATCTGTGTGCATATTATTTTATGGTTTGAAATGTAATCTATTGTATCACTTCTTTCATTCATAACATTTCTGTCCCGTATACTAACTCATTCTACTTAAATCAAAGTTTCCATTTAATGTCAGCTAAGTTACTTAGTTTTCATTTGCATTTTTCCTTTAGTAACTTATAGCTTTAACTCTACAAAATAGGTTACGTCTTTCATGCCTTTTTATTTCAAGTTATAGGTTTATGGCTTTTCTGTATGAAGACTTTGTTACTAACCCTGTTCTGAAAGTGTGATTTTGGTAGTTAATCAGGATCTATCAGTGTGTGATTTATAGCTCATTATCTATTAACTTTGGGAGACAGTTTTTGGACTTTCATTTTATGTTATGGGAAAAGCTTTTATTTAAAATTATTCTGGCTGCTAGATTTATTCTGAATGAGGTTTTTGGCAGTTCTATCAAGATATATCGGAGCCAACAAAAGCTCAAGAATGTCTAAGTCAGATGTTGCAAATTGATGGAAGGTAATTGTTGTTAATGAAATGGTATCATTGGCATCGCAGACATTTTAGCTGGTAACTGGTTTATAAAGCTTGAAGTACTTTATGTCTGTTTGCTCTTTATCCGCAGCTGATTACTTGTGTTGTATGTTAGGTTTTCCAGAGCTTATCATTTGCGTGGCCTTTTGTTCCATGCAATGGGACAGCATAGGTATGTAAACAACCTTAAGTGCTGTTTGGTTGGAGATTGACTATTTAATTGAGATAACTGTATCTTGCAAGCCTTCAATAGTATTATGTTTGGGGCCATGAATTCAAGTAACACACTTTGACATATAGTGGCAGACCTACAGGTAGTTATTGAAGAAAATATGGTGGTTGAAGTGTGCTTTATAGTAAGATGCTTTCTGAATTTGAAAATTTTGGTTGGCATTAACTGTGCCTGAAGTCTCAAAGAAAGTACTTGTACATTTGAATCCAAGAAGTGGTCAATTCAATGGTTAATGACTTACATCTTGGTCTGCAGTGCAATGCTTGAGAGATATAAATTGTATGAGACAATGTGTCATGTAGTTAAGATTTGTTGGTCGCTTTGAATTTATAGTAGTAACCACGTATCCATGTAATTGCTTTCAAATATTTCATAACAAGGGCCTGCTTTAACATGTTTTGGAATTGAATTTTAGGTTCTACTACTTTATCTTGTTTCTGATTTAAATTGGGTTTGATTGTGACAGGAAGGCTATCAACGATTTGTCAATGGGTTTGAGCGTTGATGGTGCCAATGTTGAGTGTTTATATTTGCGAGCTTCATGCTACCATGCTCTTGGACAATACAAAGAGGCGGTAAAGTTTTACTCTTAACTTTTTGGGAGAAATACTGATTCACATTTGTCACTCGGAAACTTCATTTATGATCTCAGGTCAAGGATTATGATGCTGCTCTGGATTTGGAATTGGAATCAATGGATAAGTTTGTGCTTCAGTGCCTTGCCTTCTACCAGGTTTGTATATTGTAAAATATTATATTTGTGCAGCTTCTGTTTTTCCCTTAATTCTATTTTATTTATGAAAAGGAAAATTAGTTCATTTCTTCTCCGTGAAAATGTCATCTGAAAAAGCTTGGAGCAGTTAGAAATAAAAAATAAAATAAAATCTGATTAAAAAGAGAGTCAGAATAGTAGTGTTTAGCATACAATATACAATGTTTATAAAAAACAATAACACATGATAAAAAATATTAGAGAGTAAGATATTAGAAAAAACCTTGGTTCTTAGAGAGAAAGTGTTCCCCTGCACTGGTTGAAAGACGCATATGTGTTCCTCTCTCTAGATATAACAAACCATTAAATTATTTGAGTACAATGAAGAATATCCGAACCTTATGAATATCAATGTTTTTTATGAATATCAATGTTTTCTGAAAGAGTATAAAATATCTAAATAATTTAGAAGAAAAAACTGGCAATGATTTTGAACGTCAATGAATATATTTTGTGTGCCTTTTCTGCTCAATGTAATGCACTTTATATAGGCAAAGGAAGTGCACCGGTAAAAGTGAAGGTGCGGCACTAAAAACAAAAATATATTGTTCCAATTCCAAAGCTTCTAATGTTAAAAAAAAAAAAAACAAAA
>Ga0209589_1006272_pt1 | contig 19779 bp, 10 predicted proteins | sample CowpeawhiteBW_FD_187525 | JGI IMG/M metagenome (GOLD analysis project Ga0209589, IMG submission 187525) | Root nodule microbial communities of legume samples collected from California USA - Cow pea white BW (SPAdes) (version 2) | ecosystem: Host-associated > Plants > Roots > Nodule | place: USA... | reverse complement strand
CTTTTATACAAAGGTTTTTGCTGTCACTAATTCGATTAGCAATTTACCTAATCGATTATCGTGAGTATATTTTCACTTACTTTGTACCATACTCACAGCTAATCCATTAGTTAAAAAACTAATCATATGCAGAATTGCACAGCAGGCCTGAAATACATTTGATAAAGAGAAACTAATTTCCTAATGCATATCCTAACTGGACCAAGCAATGTTTTATCCTAGATCAGTAGACATCATCAAAATTGTTCTTCATTTATGGATGAAAGGCTCCCCCTTCCAACAATATATATATATATATATATATATATATATATATATATATATATATATATATATATATTATGCAAAGACCCAAAATATAGTCTCTTTTTCTATTCTCTATCACTTGGCCACAACCAGATCATTCGTGTTCTACCTCTCCTAGTGATTACCCCAAGGTAATTTGCTGCCAAACCTATCGGCCACAATTGACAGAGTACGTGCGGGAACCATTGCCACAGATCATACACCGTAACGTCAAGTGGAGTTCCCAAATACAAACATAGTCCGTAACGTCCCAAGACTACCAAACTCGTCAGCTATCTGCTGAGGAGGGCAATCCATCTGGACCCATCTGTACTGGCCACAACCAGCACACTCACACCGGCAACACTCACCAACCCGAGCTCAACTCAAGGGTTTCTCGTGTTCATCCACCATCCCGAGCTCAACTCGAGGGATGTCATTCCGATCTCAACTCGAGGAATGTACGTACTTAACCCCTATCACAAGCTCAACTCTAGGGATACGTTCCGAGCTCAATTCAAGGAACCCAACAATCTTACCTTTTAAGCATCACCCAAAAGCCTTGTACATCACTCCTAATAAGTCCAACAACTAGGACTTACAACAGCCAAATCGCCTAGTGAGGGACACGTACCGCTAGGCGCTATCAGCATCCATACCGCCTGGCGGGGGACACGTACTGTCAGGCGCCAAGCGCCTAAAAAAACACAAAGTTTGAACCACCGCCCGGCGAGACCGTCCACACCGCCAGGCGGACGCTGCTCCAGAGCTACTGTTTCTGTCGCTATCGCCTGACGGAACCTTCCCCTCCGCCAGGCACCACCAAGTCCAGGACCCCACTGTTCCCTCACTATCGCCTGGCGGCCTAACCCCACCGCCAGGCACCATATCAGTAACGCCACTTTCACTGTACTAGTCTGAATTTAGGCACTGTTGCTTGCGTCCATCCCTTGTTACTCACTCAACTAAGTCCTAAGGTTATAACCACAGTCTATAGTGTCCACACTTGTGCTTATGATCTATCTCGTTTGACCCCAACATATTTGATTCTCCTATTTTACAATTTCCATACTTTACAATTCAGTACAACATCTGTAAATCAATTGCAAGCTATATTTTTCACTATATTCTGGTTTAACAATTTGCTTCCCAGCCCTCACACGTTTATATCAATGAGTCCATTGGATTACATAATTTCAAACCCAACCTTTCTACTAAATCCAGTGTACACAGTCTATACCTATAATCATTGCACACTCTAAGTTCTAAATTCCACAAGACTCCAACTTATTCCGCTCTCAAGTTATAAAGTCACGCTTCTTACAAGATTATCCTTACGCTAACATTTCCAACTCTCCATTTAACATCTTCCAATTCCATTTCCTTTCCTCTCTAAACATCAAAATACCCCAAAACCAGCACTACAGTTGCAGCCACGCAGACTCACTGCTTCTGCGATGGCGCCTAGTGGCAAGCCCAGTGCTGCCAGGCGGTACAAGTATTTCTGGGAAAAATCCCAAACTCTCAGCACCCGTGACGCATCCCTCACTCCCTTCCGAGGATCTCCTCTACCTACCTCAGTCGTTGCTTCCCAAGAACATGATAAATATGGCACACTAATCGCTTTGACTAACTCCAACAACCATTATACTGTAATTAATACCTATTACATTTAGTTCTACCAAAAAACCAATATGAAAACCCTAAAGTTCCATTCACACTGTTTCATCAATTTTACCTATCAATTATACTGGAATTCAATGAAATACAACATCAATGAACCCATCATCATTCTAATGCCAAATCGATGTTAAACCATCTAACCCATTCACGTTTCTTGCTAAACTAATACACTTCAAGCATTATATCATAAGAAACATGGTTAAACATATTATCAAAATAATAATAATTAAATAACACACAATTGACATACATAGGACTCGAACCCAAGTCCTCTCACACAATCAAGTACTCTCAACCATTTGAACTAGTACTCTTCCAAATCATACCAATCAAAATTAATGCCATAAATGATCTTCCCACCCACATTTATTAATTAATTATTTATTTAATTAATTAATTCCATGGGTCTTACAATCACCAAGCAACTCAACATATTCTTTGATACACCAAGACTGATCTAGGTCGTGGTCTTTTCTTCCCTGCTGAAACTATTATCCAAATTAAGGGATTCAGTGACTTTGTCTAGGCTACATGCCCAGAAGCCACATGAAGCGTTATTGGTTTTTGCATCTTCCTAAGTGATTCGTTAGTTTCCTGGAAGATTAAAAAGTAGAGCACCGTCTCCAAATCCTCCTTAGAAGCATAATATTGGGCGCTTACCACTACTACATTCAAGATTTAGTGGATCAATTATCTCCTCCACGACTTGCATATTCAGACCAATTTTCCTACTGTGTTCTATTATGATAATCAGTTCGCAAGACACATCGCCCACAACCCCACCTTCCATGAATGTACTAAGCATATAAACATTGATTGTCATGTGGTTCGCGAAAGGCTTCAACGTAACTTGTTTCGTCTTCTTCTGATTTGTTAAAACGATCAACTCGTCGATGTCTTCACCAAGATCCTTCACTGCACCAATTACAAGGAAAACATTTTCAAGATTGGGATGTTGAGCATCCATCATCCAACTTGAGGGGAGGGTATTTAAACCCTAAAGCCTTTTAAGTTTTTTTTTTCATTTTGTTATTTTCTGATAACTGATCTAGAATCAGTTACCTAGGGTTTTGCCTTTCCCTAAAAGCTATTTAAGATAGGTCTCTTCCTTTGTTACAAAGAAGTTTTTCAAACAACCAAGAGAAAAGTTTCGAAGCTTACCTTATATGCTGCCATTGTCCTTTCCTTTTACGTGCTCTATTATCTCTACTCCTCTTTTGTTTTTTCGTCTTCGTCTCCAAGGAATCATGAAACCCAATACCCAGCGGTCTCAATACTATGATTCACATTTCATTTATTAAAGTGAAGATCATAAGTGCATTAATTGACAACGTTTTCACAGTTCACAAATCTTGCAAAGAATGTAAAGAATTATGCTTTATCTCATCGAAAAGAAGCAATACATATTGCATCGATTAAATCAAATAGCGTAAATGCTCAAACTCATGCGACATTACTATTCATAGGTCACATATTCTACATAAGATTGTCGATATAATGCAAAAACAATGATTAACATTGCATCAATTTGCATAGATCTTTCTATAGTAAGTTTACTTATGGATCATGAATGTTGCATAAAATTGTCATTTAACACAAAGCATAGATTTATATACATCAAATTCAAAGTCATAAATGTTTATATTTATGTATGACTAATGTTTACAAGTCATAAAACCTACAAAGAATCATAGTTTTTCATGAAACTAAGTCTACGAGGATCAATTCACAAATCCAACAAAAAATAACACAAATTGAGCTCTACGTTAATCTTTCGTTGATTTGAATTTTTTCTTCTTTTTCTAATTTAGTTTTACTCTTTCTGATATCAAGTTACGGTTCTGAAATTATAGTTTGAATTAGAATTAATTGAATCTTAATTTGATAATTTATACAAATTAAATTAAAATATATAAAGATTTATATTGTATAAATTGATTTAGTTGATTGATTTAATCGATAAATTATTTAAACTTAACTATAATCTTTAGAAAACTATAATTTTTAAATTGTTTGGTTGTTTGAGTACATGTATTAATTTGTTTTGATTACTACTAATTTTAATTTTAATATAAAATTTTGCTTTCCAATTAACATTTTTTATTTTTAAATTCTTAAATCTCCAATTTCAATTTGTATGAAAAAAAAAATATTAAAGATGAAATATAAATTGATATTTGTCCTATGGAAATCGACCTAGACTGTATTTTTAATTACATAATATAGAAAACCCTAGTATTATTTTGATTTTATCCAGAAGGTTAATATAAATATGCTTCACCTTTTATTTTTCATTTTTAAGTTCTAGTCACTTACAATGCTAATTCTTGGTGAAACCTTCATTTTATGCTTTTCATTTCTTTTTTAATTTTTAGTCTATTTTAACCAACAGTTTTTGCTTCAATCATATCGCTGAAGTCATCTAAGACAAGTATTAGAGTAATAATTAGGGATGGCAAAGCGGGTCAATCCGGCCCGTTTTGACCCGTCCCGCGTTTTGGCGCGTAAAATACGGGCCGGATTGGCTTGTCCCGTCCTACGAGTTGGCCCACAAGCTCGCGAGCTGACCCGCATTTGTGATGAGCGAAATATTTTTTTTTTTTGAGCAAAATAATTTTTCTTTTTATTTTTTCAAAATAACTAATATTCATATTCTATCGAAATAATTCCAATTAGTTTACCTAATCAAAGACAAGAAAAATGTCACCTTACAAGACATGTACCTAAAAATGCATAAAAAGATATTTCATATTCAAGAACTAAAATCATTATCTTATATACAATGATTATACATAAACATAAACATAAACATAATAATAATAATAATAATAATAATAATAATAATAATAATAATAATAATAATAAGGTTAAAATACTCCCTTGGTCCTCGCTTTTGTACCAAAATCTTAATTTGGTACTCATATTTTTATTAGTCTCAATTAGGTCAACATTTTTGTAAATCAGTAACAATTAGGTTCTTTCCGTTAGTATGGAACTAACACCGTTAAGTAGGTGCCATGTGTCATCTCCTCGTTTTTTTGAATTTTTTATTTTATTTTTTTGAATTTTTTAATTTTTTTACAAAAATATTTATGCCACATGTCACGTCTGTAGTGTGCCATGTATCAATCTAATATGGTGACATGTGTCAAATTATTGTATGAATCTCAATTTGGTCCTCATATTTGTTAATTTGATTTGATTTAAGTCCCAATTGTTTTAAAAAAATTTCAATTTCATGCACTCCAAATTTAGACCAAATTATACTTTTATATAATGTTATGATTATTTTTATTAAAATTGATATTTTTATTAAATATTTTAATAATATTAAGTGTATTTAATATTAAAATTTTAAATATTTATTTTAATTTGTTATAAAAATGTTTTGAAATTTTACATTTGAATTTATAAAATTGTTATTTTTAAGCCAACTCTAAAAAATTGTTGATATTTAATGTTATACAAATATTTCGAATATAAATTTATTAATCTATATATTTATAATTTTAAAATGAAATTTAAATAAAATATAATGTAAAATATAAATTTAAATAAATTTAATATTGTTTAAAATATGTAATAGAAATATCACTTGTAATAAAAGTATTATAATAACATCTATATAAAAATTAAATTTGGTTGAAATTTGGAGCACATGAAATTGAATATTTTTTGAAAATATTTAGGACTGAAATCAAATCAAATTAACAAATATGAGGATCAAATTAAGATTCATACAATAATTTGACACGTGTCACCATATTAGATTGACACGTGGCACACTACAGACGTGACACGTGACATAAATATTTTTTAAAAAAATTCAAAAAAAATCAAAATTTAAAAAAATTCAAAAAAAAATGAGGAGCTGACATGTGGCATCTACTTAACGATGTTAGTTCTATACTAACGAAAAGGACCTAATTGTTACTGCTTTACACAAATGTGGACCTAATTGAGACTAACAAAAATATGAGGACCAAATTGAGATTTTGGTACAAAAACAAGAACCAAAGAAGTATTTTAACCTAATAATAATAGAAAGAACTTAAAGAAACAACGTAATGAATGATGTGAGGACTAAAAAAATGAGAACATATAATTTTATAAGCAGGTCAGTCCATCATGTCCCGCCTTTAGCTCGCGTAGACTATGGGCTTATGCGGGACTGACCATTGCAGGTCAGCAGGTTCAACATCCCAATTTATCATGCATCTTTTTGTGCGAACTTGCTGGCCAGACTGCCTGACCCGCCCCAAATTGTTATCCCTAGTAATAATCATCATTATATGTGCAATTTTTTACTTTTAACCTAAGTCAAATATAGGTAAACAGTCAATTTAGAACAATAAATATTTGACATGTTTTGATTTTAATATAATAACAAAATAGTTATAGTCTTAATACAAAATTTTAATTCTTAATTTTGTTTAAACTCCGTTAATTGTTAAAGTAACTGAGCAAATTTTTTGTTTTGGTAACGGTCACATGTGTTTATTAAAGAAAAGAAATTAACATTATTATTTAATTATTCTTGGAGAAAAGCTTTTTACTCTTTGGCTTTTGTTTTATAAGTTTAAAATTATTAGTTTCATTCAATGATAATTGTATATTAACATTAATTACTAAAGACTAAATATGTATTTAATTACTTTAACCATTAATAAAGTTCAAACAAAATTAATTAAATTAAATTTCGTATTAAAACTAGATTTTTTTTATTATACTAAAAATGAAATATATCGATACTTGTTATAATGAATCAACTATTTACCTATTAAATTACAAACAAATCACTTTCAAACACAATTAATTTAGCTTACTGTATACATCACGTCACAAACAAAATTGCAAAGAAATGGTTCAACACCATTTTAAGCAATATATAATTTGTGTATCACATAATTAAAGTCCAAAATCATTGTGATTGGATATATAAAATATGCATAAATATAAAGAGTTAAATCATAGTTAGATGGGTTCCAAAGACCAAATATTATAAAAACTATACTACTTTGTTATCCTAAAGTACTTTGTCATAGTAAAGTGTTAAAAAATATTTTGCGCACATTTTTTTTTCGTAATGTAAAGTTTCAGAGTCTAATAATCATTACTTGTTGAAAAACTATAATATTTTCATATAAGTTAACACAAATCTATAAACAAAGAAATAATATTTTTGTGTATCAATCAATTATAACATTATTTAATAATAATGATCACCATCTATTGCAATACATGGTAACGACACTTATATAGCCTCCGTTCTTCTTTATACACCAAAACTAAAAATGAACATACTTAAATTTAATTAATTAACATAAAATAATAAAAAAATAATACAATTAATATGTCATTAAGATCCACGTAAACTATCCGATATTACATTTGTTTTTTTTACTAAATATGTCATAAAAATATTAGTTAAACTATATTTAATAGTGTAGGATTAAAACAATATAAAGAATAAAGAAATTTAAGACTTTCTTTTCAATTATAATACATTATATTTGGAGATATGTAAATATTTAAGAACATATCATGAATAAGCTCACAAATGAGTTAGTTTTCTGTTTTTTTTTTGTGTTATATTGTTATAAGTTTTTGTTTTCTTGGTCGTCTATATATTGTATGAATTATTAATACTTTAATTATTTTTGTCCATAAAAATAATCCTTTTAGTTGTCTCTTTCTCCTTTTTATGAAGATTAAGAAGAAGAAGAAATCTAAGAGTTTAGTTTTAAAAGAACAAAAATGTTAATATATTTTATTTTGTTATCTCATTCGTTAGCTTTTATAGGCCATTTCCATACACTAGTTATTTAAATAAATTTTATAAAAAATACAATAATTACAACCGAAACCAATATTAGTAACTAAATTAATCAATTTTTTAACGAGGTTAAATTCATTATAGTTTTTTATATTCACAGTTGAAATAATTATGAAACTTTCTATTTTACTTTTTTTTTCTTCACCAGTTAAAATTATTATAATTGATAAAAAAGAATTAACACGATCAAAATTTTTGAAAACAATAAATTAAAAAAGATAAAAAAAATATATATAATCTATTGGCAAAAAAACAAGTGGCGAAATGACGCATAGACATGCACAGTTGTCACTTTAGAGTTCCGTAATATTTGGATCACCTTTGTCTCTTGGCAAACTCCTAAGGTTTAAGGAGCCATCCGTCTCATATCCACAAAATTTTCCATACCCTTACCATGTGTTTCTAATAATTTACGATTAAGTGCATGTTTAAGATTTTATTCAATTCAATAAATTAATTAATTTTAATTATTTTAAAATTACTACTGATCAATAACTAACTACTCCTTAAAATAATTCAATAGATGCTACCCCAGTTGCAGACGTGACCTTTGAAAGTTGCATTTCAAATTGGCTTCTTTTTCTTTTCTCATTTTATTATAAACTATTTTCAAGTCCTCTTTTAGTGGTCTTCGTTGAAGTCACATCTCAAAACTTTGCATGCAGCCGCATACAGATTCACAGATACAATGAATGAACCTTAAAAGTCCAAAACGAAACACAAGAAAAAGAAAAGAAGAGAGAAACCGTGGGCATACATAAAATCAAGAATCTTATATTTGTTTAGTAATGATCTCCATAAAAAAAAAAAAAAAAAACTACTAATCCGCAAATATACCTATAAAAACTCAATAATATTATTCATCATTTGCAACAAGTTTAATAAAAAAAATTAAACAATTATTTATAAATGCTTTAGTTAAACTTAAAAAAGAATGAAAAAACTAACCAATATTTTGTGTAAAAAGTAAAGATGGCATGGTATTGCATGGAATTTTGAGAGGGAAAATAATTTGGTAAAAGAAAGTGTTAATATGAGAAGGAAGTGACCTTTGGTGGCATTGAAGGGTCTCTTGATCCGAGGAAGATCAGCTCTTGCTTACTTGTAAGGTCCTTGTTCACTCTGCTCCTCTCATCCTACAAAAATGCAAACTCTTCTCTCAACCCGCCATTACAGTAACTCCAACTCATTCTCGACACACGTTCCTTCCCATGTCTTCTTTTGCTGTTCGTTTTCTGGCCCCTCCATGCTGCCCCACCTCTCGCTCCAAGACATTGCTCTGTGCCACGCCCACGGCGGCTCCGGCTGCCCCAGAGGCGGTGGAGGCTTCCAGGTTGGAGCCTAGAGTGGAGGAGAGAGATGGGTACTGGGTTTTGAAGGAAGAGCACAGAGGGGGCATCAGCCCTCAAGAAAAGGTGAAGCTTGAGAAAGACCCCATGAAGCTTTTCATGGAAGGTGGGATCGAGGATCTGGCTAAGATGTCCCTTGAGGAAATTGAGAGCTCCAAGCACACCAAGGATGATATTGATGTTAGACTCAAGTGGCTTGGCCTTTTTCATAGGAGAAAACATCACTGTAAGTTTCACCTTTTCAACTTCCTTTTGCTTTCGTTAGTATGTAATCCTGAAACAAAGAAAGCTTGAAACTATACCGAGTCTCAAACTGTGAGGACCACAAACTATTACAAGTGCTTGTACTTCTATATTTGAAACCAAAACCAGAGTTTAGTCTTAGTAACTCACACAGAGGACACATTAAAGGTTGGTTGGGCTAATTTCTTTTCATTTGCAAAACCAGATGGTAGATTCATGATGAGGTTGAAGCTTCCAAATGGCGTGACTACTAGTGCTCAGACTCGATATTTGGCGAGTGTGATCAGGAAGTACGGAAAAGATGGGTGTGCTGATGTAACAACGAGGCAGAATTGGCAAATCAGAGGTGTGGTGCTACCTGATGTGCCGGAAATTCTTAAGGGACTAGCAGATGTTGGTTTGACGAGTCTGCAGAGTGGCATGGATAATGTGAGAAACCCTGTGGGTAACCCTCTTGCAGGCATTGACCCTGATGAGATTGTTGACACTAGACCTTACAACAACTTGTTATCTCAATTCATCACTGCCAATTCACTTGGCAACCCAGCCATGTCAAACTTGTAAGTATACACTTTGTGGAGTATGTGTGGAAAAACTTCTTCATAAGCACTTCTGGTAGAAAAATGTAAGAAGGAAAAATGAAATTAATCTCTGCATAAGCTTATTTATTGAAGTAACATCATTTTTCCTTGTTGTTGTTCTTTTCTTAGAGAGCTTATCGAGAGTTTAATCCAAACATCCACTTATGAATCATGGTAGTTGAGCATTAAATTTTATGATCTAATGTGGGGTCCTTAGATTCAATGTTTGAAATTGTGCAGGCCCAGGAAGTGGAATGTGTGTGTGGTGGGATCCCACGATCTGTTTGAGCATCCCCACATCAATGATCTGGCTTACATGCCGGCTAATAATAAGGACGGTCGTTTTGGATTCAACTTACTGGTTGGTGGTTTCTTCAGTGCGAAGAGATGTGCTGAAGCAATTCCACTCGATGCGTGGGTCTCAGCAGATGATGTAATCCCAGTTTGTAAAGCTATCCTTGAGACATATAGGGACCTTGGCTTCAGAGGGAACAGGCAGAAAACAAGAATGATGTGGTTGATTGACGAACTCGTAAGTAGATTATGCTGTTTTTGTAAATTGTAATCAATATAAACAAAAAGTAATGCAAATTGCAATGCAATTTATAGAAGGAAAATGATAAGTGATAAAAGTGTTTGATAAAATGCAGGGGATAGAAGTATTCAGGTCAGAGGTGGAGAAAAGAATGGCAGGGAAGCAGCTGGAGAGAGCACAGGAAGATCTGGTTAAGAAACAATGGGAAAGAAGAGACTACTTAGGTGTTCATCCACAGAAACAAGAGGGTCTAAGCTATGTTGGTATTCACATTCCAGTAGGTAGAATCCAAGCAGATGAGATGGATGAATTGGCCCGTTTGGCAGATGAATATGGAAGTGGTGAGCTAAGACTCACAGTGGAGCAAAACATAATAATCCCAAATGTGGACAACTCAAAGCTTGAAGCTTTGCTGAAAGAGGCTCTATTGAAAGACAGGTTTTCACCTGAACCTTCTCTGCTAATGAAGACACTGGTGGCATGCACTGGGAACCAGTTCTGTGGGCAAGCTATAATTGAGACAAAGGAGAGGGCACTGAAAGTTACTGAGGAAGTGGAGAGGCAAGTGGCTGTGACTAGGCCTGTGAGGATGCATTGGACTGGGTGCCCCAACACCTGTGGGCAGGTGCAAGTTGCAGATATTGGTTTCATGGGGTGCATGGCCAGGGATGAGAATGGTAAAGCCACTGAAGGTGTGGATATTTTCCTTGGAGGAAGAATTGGAAGTGATTCACATTTAGCTGAGTTGTATCAGAAGGGTGTGCCTTGCAAGAATCTGGTGCCTATTGTTGTAGACATACTGGTAAAACACTTTGGAGCTGTCCAGAGGAATAGAGAGGAAGGGGAAGATTAAGTTTTAATGGTTGTTGGTAACTTTAGTTTCTTAACTGAATCTGGTATTGTCTCTGGACAAAGTTGTTAATTCCCTTTACATAGAAGAGAAAAGGATGATTATGAGAGATGCAATACAAGGTTGTTCCATGTATTATATGATATGCAAGTACACTTTCAATAAGACATGCTCATTCTTTGCTAGTCCCTGGGTTTCACTTGTTTTCTTCAGAGATGTGTGCTATATTTCTTGTTCTTCTGGAAGATGGTAAAAGTAGATCTTTTTTACCTTGTCATAAATGAGAAGTTTTTTTTTATTGTTAGAGACAAATGTTAATCTTTCAAACATTTGTTTTAGGTGTGTGACGTTTTATGTGTAGTCTTTGCTGGAAAAAACATTAGAGTTTGAGAAGAAATCTCCAAAAAATAAATGTTGAAAGTATATGATAGAAGGATTAAACTTTATTCAATTAAACTGATACTGTGTTGCAAATTGCAGCAGAGCATAATGAAATTAAGTGAGCGAAAAGGTTTCCTTTCAAGATTGTTAAGAATTTGGTCTGACCCTGAAAAGAACGGCTAAAGAAAAATGCAAACAACTAAATAAAAAATAAGAAAACGCTAAGTAATTAATAATGGGTAGAACTATTGAGTCCTAATTCAGGACCTAATATCTAGTTCTCCTCTAATAATATTTACTTAAAAAAGGAAACCGTTGCATAATGTTCCCCACGGGTTCCCATGAGGCTTCAATAAGCACCTCGACAGTTCCCTTTCGATAACATAGGTAGCAGAGGTTTCGATAACAATGATAGTGCCCTCGACAGTTCCTTAATAAGTACTCTTAGAATATTTGTTGATTGTCTAAGAAAAGAAAGCTTGTAGTGGATTTGAATGCGTAAACAAGAGGAACGACTAAGACTAAAAGTCAGAAATATTTAAAAATAGTTAAGAATGAGAGGGAATCACACAAGACAAAAGATGTAAACGCAAACTACAACAAGGTGATTAGACGAGGAAGACATTAGACAAAAGAGAAAGTAAAGACTAGACGACCCTACTTTTCTTCTAACATAACACTGATTCCTTTTCAGTTTTCGTATATAGCATACTATTAATAATATTTACTGCAGTATCATGGTTTTAGTTTGAGTTCACAATTTTATTCTTGAGAAACTGAATTTTGACCTACGTTTTTGTCCATTCAAGCTGGCATAGCAGCTAGAATTCAATTTCCCTGGAGTCGAATTCCAAGCTAGATTTTTTTTTTAATTAAAAAAAGTAAATTTTAAATAAATTAATATAATATTTTAAGATGGGGAAAATAACTTAATAATATTTGTAGTGATTCATAAAATTTTGAAAGATAAAAAAGAGTTGTATATATATAAGATGAAAACATTTTATATTTATGGTTGGATTTTGTAAAATTTAATTTTTGAAATGTTTTTTTAGTTATATTTTTTATTAAGAATAGTTATTAAAATTTAATTATTAAAAATTAATAATAACATGAATGGATATTTTGGAATTGATGAATGTATATTTACAAAATAATGTATAGTTTGGAATTGTTTATTTAAATATTGAAAATGTTAGTTGTTAATAGATATGCAGAGAAAAAAAGTATAAGAATAAATTATACCAAGTTGTAAAGATGTTTTATAATTTTTTTCATTTTAAGTAATTTATTGAAAAAATATATATTTTAAATAAGTTGCTTTTGTTTGTTATTTTTTTATAATATGTTTTTTAATTAGAGAATTTATAATAATGAAATTGAAAATGTATAAGTGAATAGGAAATATATTTATTGAATGAAAACAATTACACCTAACAAAATTAACATAATTGAAAATGAAATGAAATGAAACTGAAAAATTATAATAATGGTGGTTTATATCTTGAATTGACATAACTCCAAGGTTTCATATCTTTCTATTGTTTGTCAGACGTTTGATGGATGTATATATCTCTTCTTTGGATGAACAATTCAATGTATTTCCAAGTATAGGGATGATACACAGATGGGTCTATACGTTGAACTTTTTACCAACGATTGGTCATTTGTGCAATACTATTATCTGATTTGATTTCAACCTTATCATGGATAAGATTTTATTAACTACCCTAATTGGACGAAGGTAGTCAATTTCGATTACTATTTTACGATCCCCACAATGTATTTTTTGGGTTATTCTTTGTAGAAGCTCATTGAAGGTATATTTGTGGGGGATCGACATGGTGGTAGGAGTCTTTGATATGAAGTATATGCTAGTATCGCGCAACGAAATATTTAGGGTTTGGACAAAAACCAAGAGGGGAGTGAATTGGTTTTAAGTAATAAAGTTAATACTTTAAAATTTTTCCAAAATTTTACCGATTAAATTAAATATTAATTCCTTTAAACACAATAGTAGATGAAATAAAGAGATAGAGAAGAAGATTGAACACAAGTATTTATACTGGTTCAGATCAAAAGATCCTATGTCCAGTTGTTAATCTCTTCAAATAAAGAGATAACTAAATCACTAACAAATATCATATTACAATCAAATAAAGAATGAATAAGGAAAGAAAACACATCTCTTGAAGCCACAAGAGATGAACACCTTTCTCTGAATCACACAGAGAACCTTGACCTTAGCTTTCCTAGCAACAACAACAACACTCAATCTCCTAGAAACCCTCTCAGGAAAAGTTATCGCTCTACCCACACTAGGTTTTTCATAGCTCTTATGAGAACACTCAGAGAACTCTCTTTGTAGTCACAACACTTAGCACTCTAGCTTCTCAAAAAGGTATTTTCGAAATTGAACTGCAGTTTCTTAAATAGGGTTTTCAAAAATTAGGTTAAAAACTGAAACGTCATGTTCCAACTGCCAAGGATAATCGATTATTCTAGTAGGTTTTCTGAAAAGCAAATTTTGAACAGGATAATCGATTATTCCAAGAGATAATCGATTATTCCAGTAGGATTTCGAAAAATAAAAGTTTTGCACAGATAATCGATTATCATTATCACTGCAGTTTTTCTAAAAATAAGAATCCTTTAGAGAGACAAATGCAATGATGTTGATTCTACGTTTAATTAAACTATTCTACAACACACTTATTTTATTTTACAAGATAACATTTAAACATTTAAACATTTTGTCTTCATTCTTGCTTGATCATCATTCAAAATCAATGGGCTTCCTTCTTTTTGCCAACAGTATAAACCATAACCATATGGATTGTTTGTGATACTTGCCCGTTTGAGAGGTCTTCTATAATATAGTATTGCTAGTGAACACGAGACAAAGTTTGGATTTGTGGAAGAGGATAGGGGAGTTAAGTGTAGAAGAGAAAGTATTTCTTCAGTCGACCTTGTGAAGGTAACAAAGAATTCAATTATTGTGTTAATGGGGAAATAAGACTTACAAACAATCATCTGTGCAGCATCACCCTTTGTTGATATTTGAAAAGCATAATACGTAATGGCTCCTTGTTCATTCAATGTGGGTCTTCAAAAGTACAACTTGTTGATGGATGTGGTGGTTGGAATTTCCTTAGTTGTGCACACTTTTTTCTTCAAAAGGTTGAATGTGCAGTAGTATGGCATGCGAAAGAGTTTTGGACTTTCACATTGGAACTGCACACCATCTTGAGATTCAATGATTTGTCCATTTGAAAACAAGGTTATGAGATAGGAATTTGAATAGTTTTCTTGGTCATTGATGGCAAAGTTCTCCATCTCAAAGAAGTGGATGTGTTGATCTGTAGAGAGTGGTTGTAGTGGCTGGGTTTATTAGGCAATAAAAGATTATGATAGGTTAGGTTTGAAGTATTGGTATTTATAAGGGAAGTATTTAGGGTGTTGCTATTGATTGAAATAAGGAGTCAGCCTATGTCCCTACGAAGTTCAACCTTATGTCTTCTCTTTGTGACAAAGTGCCTGTGAGAGCATGTGAGACTATGTTAGACCATGTATTGTAAGACACGTCAGATTCAACTGTACTAAAAGTAAAGATGTGCCTTGGCACACTTACCCAATAAAGGTGGTAGGTCTTGTTTTTGTGGTAGAGTGCATGTAAGAGCATTCGTTTGAGAGGCTAAGTTAGTCCATTTATTATAAGACACGTTAGATTTTAGTGTACTAAAAGTAAAAATGTGTTTTGGCACGCTTACCTAATAAAAGTGTTAAGTTTTGTCTTTGTGGTAGAATGCATGTCAGAGCATTCATTGAGAGACTTAGTATTTGTCATGCTTACCTAATAAAGCTTAGAAGTCAAATCCTATGAAGTTCATAGTGAAGTGTAATGAAAATTGAATTGTCTGATGCGCAATTTGCAAAGAAGGGCTATAAGACTTGTGATTGTTGATAGTTCAGTGCTATAAAAGGATGGTGGTAGTATGTTTAGAAGATGCGGAGTTGTTTAATAGACTATAAAAGGATGGTGGTAGTATGTTTAGAAGATGTGGAGTTGTTTAATAGACGAAGTAGAGATGGTTTTTACTAAGGAAATGAATGTTTTAAATTCCTTTAATGTTGGTATATATTTTGAAAATGGAAGGTTTTCCTTTTGTACTTTTCCAAATGGGATTACTATAAGCCATATGTACACGATCATTAGAAGTCATTTGTTTGGACCATGGGAGCCAAAATTAATTCATTTGTGGTACCATGTCCCTCCCCAATTTGTTGAAAAAGGAACTTCTGACTTTGTTTTCTTAAGAAATGATGAAGGTGTTCAACATGTGATTCATTGGCATTTAGTGATGGTCCCCATCGAGACGATGTCTTTTTATGTCAATTTCATGAAGGTTGAGAAGTCTGACAATGTTTGTGGTCCATCATCCATCGATGATGGTAGAGTTACCGATGTTAGTCTTTGGGATGTGGTGTAAGTTTGACAATGTAATATGTTTTCTTTATGTATTATTGTTCCCTTGTAGTCGTTTAAGACAAACTAATGGAATGTTATTAGCATTTTATGTGAATTATTTATTTCCATATTTATTTTGTCAATAACCATAATGAAAAGTGAAAATTAAAACACGACTATGACTTTTGCACCTTTAATCTTGGTATTCTAAGTGTTAGAAAAATGTCATAACCAATGTTTTCTCAAGTATTTAATCCACTAAAGACAATGAAATGAGTTGGGAGGCTATAAAAAGCGAGTTAGGTGTTGTCAAAGTTAGTCAAAAACAACACTAACAACCTTAATGAAGAGTCAAATTTAAGACACGACTATGACTTTTACACCCTTAATGTTGGTGTTCTAAATGTTATAAAAATATTATAACCAATGTTTTCTGAAGTATTTTTTCCACTTAAAACAATGGAATGAATTTGGAAGCCATAATAAGTGAGTTAGGTGTTGTAAAACTTACTCAAAAACAACATCAACAACCTTAATGAAGAGTAAAATTTAAAACACGATTAAGACTTTTGCATCTTTAATCTTGGTGTTATGAATGTTATAAAAATATTATAACCAATGTTTTCTCAAGTATTTTTTTTTACACTTAAGACAATGTAATGAGTTCAGACGCCATAAAAAATAGAGTTACGTGTTTTAATGTAGGTTAACATACTCCATTGGTCCACGTTTTTGTTCAAAAACTCAATTAGGTCCTACGATTCTTTTTAGTTTCAATTAGGTCCATATTTTTGAAAATGCGAAACAAAATGCCTTTTGAAACTTATTACGATTTGGCTAATACCTTCAATCTATCACTAAACTTAGACTGATGATGATGTACCTTTAATTGAAAATAGGAAAATGATACTTTAACTCACCAAATTTAACCTCTTTTTAACCCATATATGTGTCCCATGACATGGAATTAGGATTTTGATTTTAAATTTTTTTTAACTGTTTTGTCGTGGCATTAAACTGATTCAGAAGAGGTGGGACGCGTGAGAAAGAAAGATAGGTTTAGAAACGAAGGGACGGGGAGAAAAGAAGGAGGGTTAGGGTTTCATATGCACCGTCAGTGGCCATTCTTCTTCCATTTCTTCTCCATAACGACGGGGCCAAGGGACTGAGAGACACCCATGTTCTCCTTCATCTCTTCTAGTGAGCCCAAAAAGGAATAGTCGTTGCACAACCAACCCTTGCCGCCGATGTTGGTAGCTGCGTCATCTCTCTTGCTTTCAAAGAAAACTAGGTTTTGCTTCTTCTGTCTTGCTCACAAAGAAAATTGCATCCCGCGTCCTCTCGCCGCTGCGTTGACGAGGATAGTTTTCTCCTATGGCTACAAGCACGCAAGGTCCTACTTGTTCCTCTCTGTTTCATTATTTATTAGTGTGGTTTGGATTCTAATAATATGTTCCATTCTGCATTTTCTTCCCGACTATGGTATAGTTAAATAGGAATAGCTCTATATCATAATTTTACTCATTTATTTTGGAAAATTTGTTCCTTTGTCTTCATGTATAACTCTACAAGATTTGTTTGCAATACGGTGTTTTAAATCTTTACTCTGCATTGATATCATTTTTATGATTCTCCTATACTTTTAGGATTTTGTATTAAGGAAAACATTATGATTCTTCTGTCACACGATATATGTTTTAATATGCTTAAACAAAGCATGGATTAAGTGCTTTCAGCAATTGAACTTACACTTTAAATTAGAGTCATCTACTATGATTCAATGTAAGGAAAGAAAGAATTTGATCAAGTTTATTTTGAATTTTTATTCTTTCATTGTTTTCGGGAGAGTCAATGAACTGAAATCAGAAATTGATGTTTCTGATGATATTGTTATGAAGTTTAAGTAGTTTTGGGCTCACTTCAAAGGTTCACCTCTAAAAGGTGGTATTTTGATACATACATCTGGTATTGCTTGTATCAGTTAAATTCATATCTTTTGAATCCTTTGTTTTCTACCAATATTTACGATTTAATATTATATATAAGAAATTGGAATATAAATTATTTATCACATCATTTTATTTTTTAATCCAACTATGTCCAGACTAGACATGCCAAATTTGGTTAATGCCTGTACATGTTTTCTGGCACTACGCCAAAATTGTCAATAGATAGCGTTTTTTTTGCTAATAGATAGCGCTTTTCAGGCGCTGTCTATTGGAGCGATGTCTATTAATAGACAACGCTTATAAAAAAGCGCTATCTAATGACAGTTTATAGACAGCACTTGGCTCAACAAGCGCTGTCTATGTATCCTCAAGAAGGTGTTGTCTATCATTGCTCTTATAGATAGCATTTGATTCAACAAGCGTTGTTTATGTATTTCTTATAATTTATTTATTTTTTCGTTTATTCTTGCCTATTTTATGGAGGTTTGAAACCTCCTTTATTTACAATTTTTTATAATTACTCATATGCATATATAATTTCTTAATTTAATTAAAAACAATTATAATATAAAATAAATAAAATATATAAATTAGTACACAAAATTTAACCATAATTAATTTTATTGATGATTTAAGATAAAGTACATCAATTAGAAATTACAATGTAAATAAAAAAAATACATAATGTTGAAAATATATAACTATAATCATTGTTCTGCACACTCCTTAAATGATCCTAAACATGTCTTCATCAAACCTATCATGCACAAAACAAAATCATCGGCCAACCCAATGACCTGGTGATCATCTCAAACATGTCTTCATTATACCTATCATCTCCTATGCACAGAATAAAATCAAGGTACATTCCCTTTTAAATTTGCATGGCAGAAAGTATTCGTTTGGCCATTGGTCCCTTGCTCACACCCTACATGCATCACCATATGTATTTGTTAAAGGCTACAAGTAAAATAGTAAAATGATACAAAACACTTGGAATTTCTCAAAAGCAGAACCACAAAGCGAATTTGCTCATCAATTCTACCATGGTGCCTTTACTAGACACTTCAACTACAATAATGGTTTTCAAATGCCTTGATGAAAGATAAGTTTAGCTAACTTGCAGAACAGGTTTTCATGTGGAATTAATTTATGCAAAAATATAAGTGATGAAGCTGCCTGCGAGTGATATCAATATCCCAGAAATAAAATGAATATACAAAAACAACTCATTCCTAGAGAATATTGGTGTACACACCTGTGGTTTAACATCTACGTATTCTGGCCACTCTTGACTATTACTGATTCATTTGCTAGCACACTCTCAAGGTGATTAATAAGTTCCTTAGCTTGGCATGATCCAAAGTCTGAACCTGCATCCTTATAGCAGCAAACAAGTGCAATCTCCTTGTCTTCAATGCTGGATACATCAGTTGTTTCAGTATAAAGTTTCATCACAGGTTCTACAATATGTTTCCAACTACAGTCAGTTTTCTCTTCTGAGTTCATTTTTTTCTTGCATTAGCTGCAAATTACAAAATTGATAGAGAAAATAAGTAGAAGATTGAAGTTATAAACTTGTGATAAAAATTTAAACCAATAATAACCTTACTTTGTGT
>Ga0209589_1006271_pt1 | contig 19781 bp, 16 predicted proteins | sample CowpeawhiteBW_FD_187525 | JGI IMG/M metagenome (GOLD analysis project Ga0209589, IMG submission 187525) | Root nodule microbial communities of legume samples collected from California USA - Cow pea white BW (SPAdes) (version 2) | ecosystem: Host-associated > Plants > Roots > Nodule | place: USA... | reverse complement strand
TGCAAGAGAGTTCTCTGAGTGTTCTCAATAAAAGCTTTGAAAAACCTAGTGTGGGTAGAGCGATAACTTTTCCTGAGAGGTGTTCTAGGAGATTGAGTGCTGCTGCTGTTGCTAGGAAAGCTAAGGTCAAGGTTCTCTGTGTGATTCAGAGAAAGGTGTTCATCTCTAGTGTGATTTAAGAGAAGTGTTTTCTTTCCTTACACTCTTAATATCTGATTGTAAATCTGTTACTTATTAGTGATTTAGTTAATCTCGTTTTTGAGAGATTAACAACTAGACGTAAGGTCTTTTGATCCGAACCAGTATAAATATTTGTGTTCAATCTTCTTCTCTATCTCTTTATTTCATCTATTATTGTGTTTAAAGAAATTACTTATTGATCCAATTGATAAATTTTGGAAAAATTTAAAATATTAATTTTATTTCTTAAAAACCAATTCACCCCCTCTTGGTTTTGTCCGCACACTCAAACATTTCGCTGCGCGATACCAACATCGTCCTTGAAGGCCCCAATCACATCCTCATCGAAAATCCCTACACTTCGCCTTCAAAACCTTCAACAACCAGGCCGAGTACGAAGCCATCCTCGCTGGCCTATCACTAGCGCACGAAGTTGGAGTATGCTCGCCAATATGCAAAACAGATTCCAAGCTCACTGTTGGCTACCTTAATTATGAGTTTCAAATTAAAGATGCAACTCTCCTCCAATACTATCACCTAGTCCACAACATCATGCAATCTGGTTTTGATAGGGTACACATCCAACACATCCTAAGAGGAGAGAATGTACGAGTAGACATCTTGTCCAAACTAGCACTACAAAAAATCTTGAAAATTATGGCATTTTAAATATGGCGGTTATTTAAAACAGCCACTTTTTACAACATAATATGACATTTTTCGAACTACCATATTTTACCTATGATATACGACGGTTTTATCTGTCATTTATTAATAGTGGAAAACTGTCATATTTTATATGTAAAATATGTCAATTTTAACTGCCATATTTTAATAAATCCCATCATAAACATTTTCCTGTTCGAATTAATTAGATTAGTGAATATTGACTATATTGAAGCCTTCGAGCAAATCAGTTTGCACATTGACTGTATTGAAGCCTTCGAGCACACTGCACATAGATTTGAAGCCTTCGAAACCATTTCCCTCGCAGATCTGAAAGGTTGTCGTCGCCTTTCGCTCTTCAATTTCTGGAGCTCACTGTTCGGTTCATTTTGCAGAATATTGTTCGTTTTTGGAGCTCACATTTTCGTTCGTGGTCGCGACGCCATAACCTTTTTCATTCTTCAATTTCTGATGTTCGTTCGTTCGGCTCGTTTGTGAAGCTCGTCGTTAACACTGTTCTATGCGGGAAGTTGTTGGTCTTAGGTTTTGGTAAGTTTAGCAAAATAAATGGTGATTTAAGGTTCTGAGTTTTGAATTTCTCGTTGTTCACTTTACCAATTTCTCATTGTTCTAGTGTTGGGTTAATTTGCTCATTGAGATTTCAGGTTAGATGTTAGTTTTGATCTCATTATTGTTCTGGATTAGAACCATTGTTTTATTTCTTAAGCGTATTTTTGTGCGAGAGAGACCTCTTCTGATCCAAACCTTTTTGTTTCCAATTTCAATCCAATTCGAAGGGGATCTGTGTTTGGTGTTGTTGATGTAATGCAGGTGGGAAGCTCGTTTATCAGAGCACCAAGAAGAGGGCTAGCAGACTCAAGTGCCCCGTTACTGGCAAGAGGATTCAGGGGGTGTGCTTTTTGTTACCTTTTCAATTCCTTCTTTTTCATTGTGGTGTGTAGTTTCAGTGTTTTGTTATTGGCTTATTTTGTTCATCATCTGCACCTGTGCTTGCAACTGCTTCAAATATTCTATCACCTCATCCAACATTGAAGCTTTATCAGTCTGCATAAGTTAAACAAAATCCAAGTCTATATATGTTTATGTAAACCATAATACGTAATATGGAATTCCATAGCAAGCCACGCAAAAGCAGTTAACTATATGATGAATCTATTACTCAACTAGCTAATATTGCTTAATTCTGTTAATTAATTAATCCATAAATATGATGTACTCAACATTGCATGTTTCTTTGCTTTCCCTTGTCTATATATGATATGGTTAAGTGTGGGTTCTTTTTCTTTGTCTTTCTCCCTCATCTTTGCCTTTGATTTGTATGTTTTTGGTGGAAAATGTTTGTTGTTTTAGTGTTTATTGTATAATTGACATGAGGGCCTACCACTGGAAAGGGTTTCCTGTGGAAGTAGTTGGGTGCCTCTTCACTAAATAGCCTCCTGTCAGAGCATGAAAACAAGTAAAATTTTTTAGTGTATCAGGTGTAGCTATATGTAGTGTAAAACTAACTAAATTGATGACATCACATGTTAAGAAATTTTTTGCAGTTTACAAGTTTTGGTATTTTACCAATAATGGGTGGACCATTTGTAAAGGGACAAAGGTAGTAGAATATTGTGTAAATAATTTGAACATTTAAATTTTACTTGAAATGTATGATCAATGACATGAAAGTAGATACCTTATCTACAAGGACGGTACCATAAATAAGAAAAGTCAAGAATAAACAAACAAAAACATATCATATATATTAAAATGTAAGTACGTGCATATAGAGGTCAAAATAATAGATCTAAGAGCTCAAAGTCAAGTTAAAATAATAAAAATTAATATTAATAATAACAATAATATTATGTACATGACTTTTAGAAGAAAAAAAAAATCTTGAGAGAGGTAGGGCCATGTTAATTAACTCCCTTTGTGTGTCCATGACTGCCTATCATTTAGGCCTTGGATTAAAATCAAAGACAAGTTACAAATTAAAATTAAAGTGTAGTTTACGTGAAATTGATAGAATTAATCTATTTAATTACTAGGAAGAATCAGAGAACATGGAAAGCAAAAACATGAGAGAGATCCAGTGTGAAATGGTATTTATAGTGGCTATTGAATCCTCAGGGAACCGTTACTTGAACTCTACGAAAGTGAAAATGGCAAAGAAATATGTTATATTAGTATATAGTATATAGCATCTATTTCTCTCACAGATTTGGGACCAGTAGATACTAAATAATTGGCTCAGATACCACATACACAATATCACGATTTCGATGAAAAAAAAAGTTGAAACAAACAATATCATGATTATTATATTTAAGTATATCTATAAGCATTGCATTATTAGGTGTTTTTTGTATTATAGAAGAATGTTATGTTTCTTGTGTTTTTGATTAAATTTAACCTTTTAGCTTTGAATTCTAAATTTTGCCTGATAATTGCAGATTCCACATTTGAGGCTTGCGGAATACAAGAGGTCAAGGCTACCTAGAAACCGTAGGAGTATAAATCGTGCATATGGAGGAGTTTTTGCTGGAATTGCTGTCAGGGAGAGGTTTGTCTTCACTTTTAACAGCTAGTTATATTTATAATAACTTTTTTCATTTATTACCTAGAAAGTATTTCATTGCAAGTTGAGGAGTCTCATTAAATATTATAAGTTCTTTTACCTTAAATAATTAAGAATCAAATGTTATAATTGACTAAAAAAAGAAAATGGTGTAAAGAAAATAAATTAGTTTTTCTTTACTGTTAGAAAATGGTGTAAAGAAAATAAATTAGTTTTTCTTTTTTATTACCTTGGGAACATTTACAACCGGGTAGAATTAAATTTTTCAATAGTGGGCCTATTTCTTTATTATAATGTGAATTTATAACGTGTGTAGTTTACATCAATATGATAAAGATGGTTTGGATTAAATTCTTATGAATTGTTTGACATGGAATGACAAAGGGGAGGGGACTCATTATTTTTTGCTTTCGAAAGTGATTAATACTAATTGACACAGGCACAAGATTATTTCACAAATTCTTCCTAAAGCTAACTACAAATTAATTTCATCTAATAATTTTATCTAACTGCCAAAAAACTTAATGCATCCTTATTTTTTCATTTAACTTTTGTTTTTTATTATTGCAATAATTTTTTAGTTATTATTAATATGTATAATTTACTTCTCTTTTATAGGCTTAATCTCATAACATTAAACCATTTATTGGATCAAAGATAGTTATCGAGGTAATTTATCACTCTCTATCTTACTCTATTAGTTAAATATTCTTATGTTCTTCGTGTTTTGGATTAAAATATTTTTTTCAAAATAATTGGTAATATAATTAGATAGTCAGCACACTCAAAATTTCTCTCTCTCTCTCTCTCTATTATTGGCCTTCAACCAATATTTGTTATATAATTAAATTTTGTTTTTGTATTTTTTTGTGTAGTCATGCCAATAGATAAATCGTGGATTTCTAAACCACGAAACACCATTGAATATGTAAAAGGATTGAACGTCTTTTTGGATTTTGCTTTTGAACATGGTAATGGTCTTGTCATCAAGTGTCCATGTTCAAAGTGTGGTTTTAAAAAATGGCGAACTAGGGATGTTGTTCAAGAACGCTTAACATGTAGAGCTTTTCCTGAAAACTACAAAAAATGGTATTTTCATGGTGAAGGATCAAGTGTAAGCGAACCTTTGGCTGCTACAAGTGCAAATGTGATTGAAGATATTTTAGAATCTCGAAATCCAATGGAAGATATGTTGAATGATGCCTTTAGGTTTGTGGGGGCATGATGTTAATGATTTTGACGAGGCTATTGAAGATGATGATGTGCAAAATAATATGGTGTGTGATGAAGGAAATACAAACTTTGATGCTCTTTTGAAGGACAATAACCAACCATTATATGAAAGTTGTACAAAGTATTCGAAACTATCATTCATGCTAAAGTTGTATCATATTAAGTGCATGTGTAAAATGAGTGACAAGGCAATGACAATGATTCTAGACTTGCTAAAGGATGCATTTGAACATGCTAAGTTTCCTAACTCCTTGTATGAGGCTAAGAATGTTATTACCAAACTTGGTCTTAATTATGTTAAAATACCAGCTTGCCCAAAAGATTGCATGCTATATTGGGGTGAAGAGAATGAAGGCTTAGAAGAATGTAAAAGGTGCAAGACATCTAAATGGAAAGATAAAAATAAGAAGCAATATGCAAAGATCTTGCGTTACTTTCCATTAAAGTCGAGATTGCAAAGATTGTTTATGTGTTCTAAGACAACTGATTCAATGACATGGCATGCATCCAAAAATAACCAAGACGGATTAATGAGGCATCCTAGAGATTCTGAGGCTTGGAAAACATTTGATCTATTGCATCCAGAATTTGTAAATGATCCTCGGAATGTACGATTAGGATTAGCTACTGATGGTTTCAATCCTTTTGGGAACATGAGTACAAGTCATAGTATATGGCCAGTGGTCCTCATACCATACAATCGCCCTCCTTGGGAGTGTATGAAGCAAACCTCCTTTATCCTCTCTATAATAATTCCTAGTAAACAAATGGCAGGGAATGACATTGATGTCTACTTAGAACCACTAATCAAAGAATTGAAGGAATTATGGTATGATGGAGTGCAAACATTTGACTATTCGAAAAAAGAAATGTTTACACTACGAACGACTTTGATGTGGACAATTAGTGACTTCCCTGGACTAGGAAATTTATCTGGATGGAACACATACTGGTCTTGCTTGCCCTACTTGTAACTTTGATACAAACTCATGTTGGTTGTACAGAGGCAAATTTAGTTTTATGGGACACCGTCGATTTTTACCAAAAGACCATAGATTTAGGTTGAGTCAAACTCTTTTCAATGGAAGTACTGAATTAAGGGATGCACCAAGTTCTTTGTCAAGGTCAGACATATTTAAACAAGTTGAGGGTGTGAATGTTACATTTGGGAAACCATTAGAAACTACAAATGCAAGTAAGAGGGCTCGAGGAAACAATGTTGATGTTGTTGGACCAGATCAATGGAGAAAGAGAAGTATATTTTTTGACCTTCCTTATTGGGAGACCAATTTGTTACGCCATTGTCTAGATGTCATGCATATTGAGAAGAATGTATGTGACAATGTTTTGTACACTTTACTTAATGATCCTAAGAAATCAAAAGATAATATTAAAGCTCGAAAGGTTCTTAAAGAAATGGGTATAAGGAAGGAACTTTGGGCATATGATAAAGGAAGATTTAGGCCAACTTTGTTTTCATTGTTAAAAGAAAAGAAAAAAACATTTTTGCAAACATTGAAAAATGTTAAAATGCCAGATGGATACTCAAGTAACATTTCAAGGTGTATTGACATGAAAAATGGAAAGATCTTTGGCCTAAAAAGTCATGATTGTCATATTCTTATGAAACAATTACTACCTATTGCGATACGTAATGTTTTACCAAACAATGTGACTGTAGTGATAGTAGAGCTATGTTTCTTTTTTCGACAATTATGTGGTAAATCTTTAAGTCAATTAGATCTTGATAAGCTTGAGTCTCGCATGATTCAAACTCTTTGCCACTTGGAAATGTTATTCCCTTCTACATTTTTTACAATCATGGTTCATTTAACTTGTCACCTAGCTGGTGAGGCAAAACTTTGAGGTCCGGTCCATTATCGTTGGATGTATCCCATTGAAAGGTAATTGTGGCTGGCACACCTTTCTATTTTTAATAAGTGTAAAGCTTGTTTATCCTAATTGTGATAACATTTTATAGGTATTTGGGGCACTTGAAATCCTATGTTCGAAACAAGGCACAACCCGAAGGTTCTATTGCTGAAAGATATCTAGCTGAAGATGTTTTAACTTTTTGCTCTCACTATATGGAAGGGATGGAGACAAGAATTAATAGACCTTCACGTGTGGATGATTATTGTAATACAAATTTTCCTCAATTAAGTACCCTATTTCCACCAATTGGTCGAGTAGTAAGTGCCTTTTCAACTTTTGAGCTATCAACCATTGAAAAAACTCAGGCACATCGATATGTGTTATTTAATTGCCCTGAAGTTAAGCCTGATATTGAGTGAGTATTAACATAAACCATACCTCTAATTATTGGGACAATGTGTTTTTTTATATTGTATTATTATTAACATGTTGACATGCTATGTTAAGGAATTTAAAGATTATTTACGAAGGCGGTTTAGAGGGGGAAGAATTTCAAATATGACATAGAAAAGATTGTTAATAAGGATTTCATAAACTGGTTTCCTCAAAGGGTATGAAAAATATGATTTTGAAAATTTTAAATTAATGCTTTGAAAATATGTTGACGTATTTGATAATTATTTTTTTAGATTCAAAACCCAAATATTTCAAGTTCAGTGTCAGATGATCTCAAATATCTAGCTCAAGGTCCAACACCACATGCTAGAAGATTTACTGCCTTCAATGTAAATGGATTCAAATTTAGAACTGAAAGCCGATAAACAGGGAAGAAAACCCAAAATAGTGGAGTTTTCTTAACTTCTTCAACATCATGTGTTGCAAGCAGTGCAGACGATAACATTAGGCAAGCGAATTTGGCCTATTATGGAAAATTAGAAGATATAATTGAGTTAAATTACTATGGTCATTTTAAAGTGACTTTATTCAAATGCAAGTGGGCTGACACCACAAAAGATAGGAGGTTTAAAAAGGATCCGTGGGGTTTCAATTGTATTAATTTTTCATGATTAATTCACATTGGAAACCGTGAGCAGAATGATCCCTACATTGAAGCTTCACAAGCTGAAATGGTGTACTTTGTCAACGATGAGGTGAATAAGGATTGGACAATTGTTGTCCATTTGAAACCAAGAGACGTTTATGATATGGGAGAAAGAGATATCGATGTGTGTGAAGTTGAAGCGTGTCTGCAACAAGACTTAAATCATTTTTTCACTGATTCTGAACAATTGGCACTATTTAGGGATGATAAAGATGATGAATTGTTAAATGGGGACAACAATAATAATGAACTTGATGAAAATTATTCAATGTCAGAGTAATATATAATGGAAATAGTTTGAATACTTCAGCATCATTTTCGACTTGTTTCTACAACGTAGAACAGTGAAATATAATTTCAAATGGCATTTGATCTCATATTTAACCATTTTTTCTAAAAGCATTGGTTTGATGTTTTTACTTGGAGTTTTCATAACATGAAGCTTGTTTCATTTTTATTTGCAGATATGCCTAGACCAAAAAGGATTAAGAACTTGCTTAAGTTAGTTCTTGGAACCTCCAAAGATCAACATATTACATCTAGTTCACAACATTCTGTGTTACAAGCTACCTATGAGCAACCAATACATGAACCTGTACAGCCAAGACAACAACCTGCACAACCAATTCATGAACCTGCACAGCCAAGACAACAACTTGCACAGTCAAGACAACAACCTGCATAACCAAGACAACAACCTACACAAGTAACTTCTCAACCTACACAGCCAAATTCTGAAACTGCACAACCAAGAAAGAAACATGCACAACCAACTTCTCAAGCTTCATTGCCACTAACTCAATTTGGACAGCCAAGAAAGCAACCTAGACAACCAAGACAACAACCTGGACAACCAAGAAAGCTACCTACACAACTAAGAACTCAATATACTCAACCAACTGAACCTACACATCCAACTTTTGAACCAATACAACAAACTTCTGAATCTTCACATGCAACTTCAAAATCTACATAACCAACATTTGAATCTGCACAATCAACATCTCAACATGTAGAACCAAATTCTCAATCTGCTCAACCCACTAATGAATCTGAAGAGGAAAGAATGGGACCAAAAAGAGGAAGACAGTCAAACCACTATTGGGCTGTTGATGCTATAGGTAAGGAATATGTAATTTTAATATTGTATTTTCCTCTTCATTTCTAATTCATGGATTTAATTTTTTTAGACGAGGATGAAGGTACACAAAATCTCGAGCTCAAGGTTAAAGATATTCATAACTTGCTTAATGGATTATGTGTGTTGGTGAACTATGACGATAAATATCAACCAATTGGAGAAGCATCTGCCTTACTTGCTGGAGTTTGTGGCCAACTAGCTCAAAATCACATTTTCTTTCCTATAAGTTTTGAAATATGGACAACTATGCCAAATACTTACAAAGATAAAGTGTGGGAGAGTACATTAAAGGTAATTTGACCTACATGTTGACATCTCTAGTATTAATTTATTTATAGAAAAGTGTGGACTAACTTTTGTATTATTTCAAGGCTCAATTTTGTTTCAAGGTAAATGAAGAATTGGCAAAAAGAGATGTCATGTGTAGAATTGGAAAACTATGGAGGGAGTACAAATGTAAGCTTTGGAATGAATTTTATGATCCACTTCTTAGTAGAAATGACCTCATCAAGAATGTGCCAGAAGGTCATAACATGGATCAATGGGCTATTTTTATTGATTATCGTCTCAAGCCTTCCATAATGGTACAAACTGATTAATTATAATATTTTCAATAAGTTTGAGTTTAAATTTGCAAAAATTGATTTCCTTTTCATTTTGTAGAATATGTGTAATAGAAACAAAGATATAAGGAAAAGACAAACAATTCCTGACACTGGTGGTGGTATGTCTTTGTCAAGAAGAAGGGATAATTTGGTATCTTTTTACTGATATATATGTTGTTCTCAGTTATAATATATTCTGATTTTTTTACTTACAATATGTTTTTTTTTAACATAGAAAAATGAGACTGGTAAGAATATTGGGCGAGTTGAAATGTGGAAAATAACACATAAGAGAAAAAATGGCACCTATGTGAATGATGAGGCCATGGAGATTGGGGTAACTTTATTCCTTCTTATTTCTCAACATCATGTGTTTTTATTTTATTATTTATTATATTAAAATCTGAGCACAATGGGTATGAATACTATAGGGAAGTTATTATTTATTAGCTTTGCTTAGTAAGCTATTGAGTTATTTATTGTAAGCATGGTCAGTAATATACGGAGAAAAATTGAAAACTGTCACACACCAAATGAGGCGATGGAAGCCATTATGGTTAGTGTTGAAATAAGGGGCATATAAACTCTCTTGTACACACTGCTGCCATTGTTTGGATTATGAGTCGTAACATTTGTATTGAAAGATGCATTAAACATTTCCAAAAGATAACCTTTTAAAGTATCTCTCATGGAACAAAGCCTTTTATTGAATAGCACAATAAACCAAAATATCAAAGAAAGCACTACATGACTAAATTAGATTGATTTACATTTGATAGCCATAATATTGGCTCGGTTAAGTTGTGTTCCCTATCCTAAAAGATTGTAATTTACACATCAAATATGGAGAAAAATTCCAACCCATGTGTGTTTTAAATTTTAATTAATATATTCATTATTTGATTCATTTATTTGATATGACTTGGTAATCTAGAATTTTACTTAGATCTTCATTTTCAATATCAATTTAGTAGAAAATCATGATTCATGACATATCAACTAGAGTATTATTAAAACAGAGAAATAATTACATAACAAATAGTTTAATGGAGTCCATGAGGTCAACACTGATGCATAGATAAACTAAACATGTAATGCAATTGTAGCCTTATAGAAAGATAAAATATATCCTACTTTAAGCCAAATAATTTGATCATGTCATGCGAAGTTTCTATTTGTAAGTTGTTATATTATATATCATTGTATTGTTAAATTTCTGTTTGTAAAATGTCCCTAGTACTAAGTACTAATCTGCAACATACCAATAAACTTACCTTAATGTTAAATCTAGCCTGAACTACAATTCCATTTTTTGTAGGAAAAAATTGATGATTTGATGATGCAAAATTCAGAAACTGCATTAGATATATCTCCATATGATCCGATTGGTATTATATTTGGAAAAGAGCATGCAGGTCAAGTTAGAGGATTCTCACATGGAGCTTGTCCTACCCTTGCTTTTAAAAAGTCTACTACAAGATTAAGTGGTATGAATTTTGCTTCATCTAGTGGAACTTCTCCAAATACAAATGACAAGTTTGTGAGGATATAAAATGAGCTTGAAACTATGAAAATCCAAATGTAAGCATTACTTGCCTACATTGCTTCTAAAGAAGATGTTCCAGAATACCTAGCTTCTATTGCTGCAAGTTTTCCACGTACCTTAGTTAATGAGGTGTAATTTACTTAAGTAAATGACTTAAAGTTGTTTTATTTCTTTCTTAAGTTATTTCAATAAAACATTACTTATATGTTTTATTTGTTGCAGGTACCAGATATTGGAAGCAGTGTGCCAGCTGCAAATGACAATGTAGGATCAAGTGGAGCAAGCAAGACAAATTGATATTTTGATGTTGATAATGTCTTGATATGTGTATTGTCTTTATTTTGGATATTGACATATGTATTGTCTTTTTTTTTTGGATATTGACATGGATAAGTAATTGTGTTCAAATGATGAAAATACTTTGTTATCTAAAATCATCTATAAAATTAATTTTGACTAATTTTTTGTGTACTTTTATAAGTTTATATTTTTGTATTTATTATTGAACAGGCTTATTATATTATGAAATCATAAATGTATGTCAATAATTATAAATAATATATTATTTTTAGATTATGATAGTTGAAAATATCATAATATAATGAAATAATGGCATTTTAGGCACCACAATTTACATTGAGACTGTGCTTTCAATGAGCTAATTGCGACAGTTTTAAATGCCGTTATTTATGTCTACAAAATGCCATTTTATACAATGCATCATATGGCGGTTGCTACGGCAGTTCATTACAAACCGCCACAATTTACTTTGTGGCGATAACATGTACGACGATTTTTGGAACCACCACTAGCGTAAATTATGGTGGTTCAAAATGCCGTATGTAACAAAAAAAAAATCATCGTAACTTACATCATTTTTTGTAGTGTAGCAAGTACTAAACTTAAAGGAAGGCATAAATCCCTCCCGCAACAGATGTTATTTGCACCATCAACAACAAACATCTACCTCAACCTGGGCCACACTAACAATTGGACAACTCCCTACATACAATACCTCAAAACCGGAAACCCTCCACCCAACACCGACAAGGGATGGCTGGTAAAAGCAGCACGAAACACAATGATAGGTTACGAGTTATACAAACGTGGATATGAACAACCCTTGCTTAAATGTGTCACAAAGGAGCAAGTTGAATATATACTTAGAGAAATACATGAAGGAATATGGGGCTACCATTCAGGTGCGTGGACCATGACTACCAGAATACTTAGAGTCGGCTACTTCTGGCCAACCATGGAGGCGGACTGTCAAGCCTTCGTCAAGAAATGCATACCATGTCAGAAACATGGCAATCTCATTCATCAAAAACAAGAACAATTGCACTCCATACTCTCCATGTGGCCATTCGCAAAATGGGTAATGAACATCTTGAGACCATTCACCCTAGGGAAAGGACAAGTGAAATTCCTCATAGTTGGCATTGACTATTTCACGAAATGGATGGAGGCTAAGCCAAGCCATTGGCCACAATCACCAACAAGTCCAACAATTTGTATGGAAGGACATCATATGCTGTAATGGAGTCCTACACACTATCATAACTGACAATGGCCTGCAATTCATAGATAAGGAACTCGTCAAATTCTACACCGGATTAGGAATCAAACACATCACCAACTCAGTGGAACACCCACAAATCAATGGACAAGCTGAGGCCGCCAAAAAGGTCATACTGGTCGAGTTGCGAAAAAGATTAGATGTCGCAAAAGGTCGATGGCCACAGGATTTGTTGGAAGTATTATGGGCCTATAGATGCACCCCTCAATTTATCACCAACGAATCCCCCTTCAGCTTGTTCTACAGGGCGAAAGCAATGATACCAGTCGAGATTAGAGAACCTTCCTTACACTGGCAAGTATACGACCACAACCAGAACCAACAGAACCTATGCACCCACCTATACCTGTTAACTAAGTTACGAGTAAAAGCATAAATCCAGAGTATAACGGTAAAACCGAGGGCAGCCAAAAAATACAACTCAAACATATGTCCACGAACGTTCATCAAAGGGGGCCTAGTTTGGAGAATGGCCAGTAGTGCAAGAAAGAAGGATGGCAAGTTCTCAGCCAATTGAGATGGTTCATATCGAATACGAGAGGATGCAGGAGGAGGCGCCTACAAGCTCGAGCAACTATCAAGAGAAGAGATACCGAACACGTGGAATGTATCTCACTTAAAGTTCTACTTTAGTTAAATTCTGACAATGTAATGAACACAGTTTGTAACACTAGCTGTACTCTTTTTCCTCACCTTGCATTTTTTTCCCTAAGGAGGGTTTTGGCCAAGGAGTTTTTAACCAGGCACCCAAACTTCATGAATAAAAGCAAAGGGTTTTTCTTCCACTCAACAGATTTGCAGATTACTTCTTAAGTTCCCCACCACTTACCAAAGTAAGCGACTTGGGTCGAACACAACTTATTAAGTTTCTTTCTTAAGTTCCCCACCACTTACCAAAGTAAGCGGCCTAGGTCGAACATCAATTATTAAGTTTATTTCTTTAAGTTCCCCACCACTTACCAAAGTAAGCGGCTTAGGTCAAACATCAATTATTAAGCTTCTTTATTAAGTTTTCCACCACTTACCAAAGTAAGCGGCCTGGGTCGAACATCAATTATTAAGTTTATTTCTTTAAGTTCCCCACCACTTACCAAAGTAAGCGGTTTGGGTCAAACATCAATTATTAAGTTTCTTTCTTAAGTTTCCCACTACTTACCAAAGTAAGTGGCCTGGGTCGAACACCAATTCTTAAAATTATTTCTTAGGTTCCCCATCACTTACCAAAGTAAACGGCCTAGGTCAAACACAGCTTGTCATGTTTATTTCTTAAAACTCCCCCATCGCTTACTAAAGTAAGCGACCCTGGGTCGAATATCAATATTATTGCGTTGTTTTCTAAAAAATTGTTAAGTGATTTTCTAAATTCCCCACCACTTACCCAAGTAGGCAGCCTGGGTCGAACATCAACGTTTTTTACGTCATTTTCTCAAATTCTTGATTATTTTCTAAAAACTTTCCCACCAATTAATGAAGTACACGGTCTATGACGCCAATATCAAACAGTTGTAACAAGTCCAAATCAACATAATCATCAAACAACGCGTGCCTATAACACGAGCTAGTGGCATTATACAACGCGATAGGTACATAAAGCGCATTCATCCGACAAATATATATAAAGCATTCATCATATTAAAAGAACAAGAGAAAAATGTACGAATTATTACAAACTTAGGATGAAAAAAGAAAATCAAATATTCAGGTCCATAAATCCTAAGTCTATATCTAATCCATGTTCACTTCCACGGTCGTGGCCTCCTCAGGGTTCACATCGGGTTCATCCGCCACCTTTTCAGCTTCTTCCTTTGGGCTTGAGTCCATTTCGTTCACGAGTTGCCCATCAACCACATCTTTATTTACGTCAAACTTGGTGTCAGACACATCTATATCTTTGTGGAAGAAGGTAGCTTGCCTCAAACCCTTCTAGAAGCTTTTAATATGCTCCTGAATGACATGACCCTTCAGGTCTTCCAGTTCACTCTCAAGCCCATCATGTTTCTCTTTCAGTTCATTATAATCGGTCTTCAGGTCACTTATCTTTTCATTAAGCTTTTTCTCAAAATGTAGACATCTACCCTCCATGACCCCAACTGTTTCCTCTCCTCTAGCCACTCCTCCTTCTCCTTCTTCCAAGCCGCCTTCTTCTCTGTGTGCTTGTCGGCTTGGACCTTCACCTCCTCTTTAAGGTCCTCTACCTTGGACCAATTATCCTCCTTCAACTCTCTCTAATACAAGCTACCCACTCTGTGTCCCAAGATCAAGTCCTTACTGCTAAACTCTAGCATAGCCTTGACCATGGCATTGGGTTCCATGTTGTCGATAGAATTAACTAGAGACTTCGCCAGATTAATCTCAATATCATGCCGGACGATAGTCTCCGGCAACTCGATCAGCTTGACCTCAGGCTTCTTTCCACCAGAAGAGAATCTCGGCCCCAACATGGTAGCCCTCACCCTCTTAACATCTTTGCCACCACCCTGCTTGGCGGGCACCTCCGCCTTCCTCTTCGTACCTCTATGGATATGCACCTCCACCAGAGGATCTTGCAAGTTAGGAACCTTTGTGTTCCCAGTGCTTTTGGCTTTCGCAGCCTTCTCTTTCCGCAATGCCTGAAACAAATTCAAATTTTTCTTCCCCAATTGAGCCATATGACCTGTAGTAGCGGTAAACACCGGTTAGTTTCCTAAAAAACAACAATGGGATGCATGGATAAATAAACTCTAACTAAGCCCTTAGTGGGCATCTTGTCATTAAACTTCATCAAGGTCTCCACCACCTCCCTATCAACTACTGACAACTTCTCCCTTTTCATATCCTTATAACGTCGGGGGTTGTCGGTCCAACTGAATGGGAACTTCATACTCCCTTCGTCGTTATAAAAGTAGGAACATCTTGGCTCCTTTACTACCACTTTAAAGAAACCATCTTTAAAGTGCTTAAATGATTGAGTAAAAGCCTCCAATCTGCTTATTCCTAGCCGACTTATCAACAACATCCAAGTAGTTGGACTCTTGGGTCGAGTATCATAAAAATATAACAAAGATTGTGGAGACGGTTGCAAATACAATGACTGGCACAACACTCGGAAAGCCTGCAGATATGCCTAGCTTTTAGGATCCAGCTAGGTAGCGTCAACATTCAACAATCGTAATACCCTCATTGTGAAATCCTCAAAGGGCAACCTCACGTACATCTGCGTGAAGTGGCATATATACATGTAGAAAAACCCCTCTGAAGCTCCCTCCTGGTCGTGGCATATGCAGTCAATCGCGCACACCCTGTCTAAGGCCACAATATCCCGCCTAATATTCCTCTCTAAAACAGGTATGCAGTTTAGCCAATATTTTAGCAGCCGGGACTATCTGAACAAAGAATGCTAGGTTCTCACATCCTTGACCACCCAACCATATCTAGATCTTGCGGCAAGCTGCTTTCTACTATCTCCTCTGGCAGATCCTCCCTTGTCTCAATAGTCACCTCCATGGGGATCCTCCCTTCACCGGTCAACTGGCCATTAACCTCACTCCCTGACCGATCACTACCTACTTCTCCTGAATGTTCACTCCTACTACCCAGACTAGATGATGACACACTACCGCTAGCACTTGACATACCTTTTCAAAATTTAAGATAACGGTAGAGACAATGAATATATCAGACATATTTCATGCACACAAATCACTTTTCTCAAACTTTTGCAAATGAAACAAGATGAACAAATATTTCTAACCACCTGTATTTATAATCAACGTTTGAGCCACTATAAATTTTTCCCGCCCAAATAATGAGCACACCAAACGTCACGACGAATGCGAAGCGTCACAGGTCTAAAAGTGGCTGCGCAAATCCCTCTGATAGTACCCCTGACAACTGTCGCCACTTCACCTACCTCCATCACTTTTGACATAGTCTTAGCAATGTTCATCACATCTCAAGATTGGGGGACTACTATACCATACCATACCAAGAAGTAATTTTTTCTTGTCGAGAACTATGAAAACCAACAGACAGATTGTCACATAACTTGCATCACCAAAGATCACCAGACCGGCATGTTGAACATACATCACTAGCACTGATGCAACTCGTTACTTACTCCAAATTGATAAGCATCCAAACCTTCGACGTGATATATATCTCTCGCCAAAGGCTAGGGGACTGATGTACTATACCTAGGCGAACTTGGATAACCATACAACCTAAACCGCCTACCTATAGTCTTATAATAAAAATAGTAAATGGATAGTCAACTAAACAAGATTACATAGCGGCCTAGGCCACCTACTATAAAATGTCACATTGTAATATATAGTTTTTAACTTCGAATTTAGGCCTCTCACAGATGCTCAGAACTTGGGCTCAGCCCAGGTCATAGAGAATCTGAATATTGGCCCAAAATGAATCAAGAGGGGCCAAACCCACAAGAAGGGGCAGACACATTAATGACTTTATAAATATGTGTGGATCCCAACAATTAAAGGTATGCTTTCATTAATTCCCTAATCTGAGATTTGACTTTTGAGAGCCTTTTGCTGACTTGATCGTCAGAGCCCTTTCCGCAGGTAACCCCTTAAGGGTCCAAACCGCCTACGTTATGAGACGACATGTACAAGACAAGAAGGAGCCGGCTTGAGAGGTTAAGGATTAGGGTAAGGCATTACTTGTGTTCCCTGACATCTCTTATTTGTTTTCGCAGAAACAATAATTATTTCTTTCTCGAGAATATTAGCCATTTATAAGCCCATAAAAGATATATATACTCACTACCTAACCTTGGCAATGCCGAGTAGGTATCGGATAGTCCCAAGCAATGGCAGATCTTCATCAAAATTTTTGGGGGAGCCAAAATAATATACTCAAAATTTATATATTTAATATTATTGTGACTAATTCAATAAAAGTGAATACATAATCAAGTATATTTATAATTATCAAAGAAATTACACATATATAAAGGAATGTCTATCGTTTTTTCATATTTTTGAACTCATGGTAATTAAATTATAATTAAATTTTTCAGTTAACTTTTTTCGATGTAAATAACGATATTATCTGCAAAATATTCATCTTCCATTTTATTAACGTGCATTTGATTTAAAAAATATTCACAAGCTTTCATTTCATTGTTATGCAATAAACAACCATATTATCATGTTTTCATCTTCACTAGTAGTTTCTCTATCAATTTTAAAAAATAAATTTATTCTTTTGTTTTTCATTAATATACCAATTCAAAAAATAAGTTTAAGACTAACAAATAATTTATCATAATCTAATCAAAAGTTGAGAGACATAATTACTAAAAAAATAACTAACATAATCAAGTTACAATTAAAAATTGACTATGAAAAATCACATAGTACATTGTTTTTTCTTCTATATTAATATAAAATAAATATACAAAAAGGTCATGTGATAAAAAATAATGCTAAATGTTAAACAAATAGTTCATTATCAAGTGAGACAAAAGAAAGTTACCTTATTTATTTATTTAATACTGGAAGAAAAAATATGAAAAAATGAGGATAGAAATACTGATTTTATGTCTAACTTTTTTTTAGTAACAAAAGAAAATAAATAAGCATGAGAGAAGAATACAACGTATGAAAAACTCAAAAAACAATGAAAGAGAAAATAAAAAATATCTTAATAATTTTTTTTATATATTTGATTTTATATTTTATTATTTATTATTGTACTTTATAAAATAAATAAAAAAAATACTTAATTTAATTTTTATTAATTTTGAATATAATATTATTTAATTTTAAAAAAATACAAATCATTTAAAAAAATTTAAAAATTTATATAATTTTAAAAAATTAAATAAAAAATAATGAAAAAAAAGTAAAAAAAAATTGGGGGAGAGGGGGTCGTGGCCCCTACATGCCCTTCCAACCTCCGCCACTGGTCCCAAGTTTGGCCTATGAATGTCATAGTCCAATGCACTATTCTGAACTATCCATATATTCACATATTTGGTAAAACTTCCTTAAACCCCACCATGGTCCCTGCCTTTCATCCCGCAGTGTACCAAACTATGACTTCCCAAATACAAACACTCTAACACTGGTCTAATCTCAACTTATTGAAACCAGACTTAATTGACATACTCTTGGATATTTTCAAAGGTCATGAAATGTGGATGACTATCAAATCATGTCATTGTATAAACTATACACAAAGAATATAAAATGTACATGTAATTTTCTTATATCCAAGCTCACTGAATAAAATAATATTTACTTTTACTTTACATTTATTTATTTATTTAATTATAAAATAATGATAAAATAAGAATCAAAGCAAGAACTTTAAATAAATAATTAGATGAGGATTAAAAGGTTATAAATTAATATAATAATAAAAATATAAATTAAATAGGACACGTGCGTAACTAGAGATATATTAAATGAAATAAATAAAAAAAGACTAGTTCATAACTAGAGATAAAATAAATAAACAAGATTAGTGCATAATTGGAGATAAATAAATTAAAATAAATAAATAGGACTAGTACATAACTAAAGATTAAATGAAATAAAATAAATAAACAGATCAGTACATATTTGGAGATAAATAAAATAAAATAAATAAATAGGACCAGTGCATAACTAGAGATAAAGTAAATAAAATAAATACACAAGACTAGTGCATAACTGGAGATTAAATAAAATAAATAAACAAGATCAATGCATAACTGGAGATAAATAAAATAAAATAAATAAACAGAACCAGTGCATAATTGGAGATAAATAAATAAAATAAATAAACAGAACTAGTACATAACTGGAGATTAAATAAAATAAATTAAATAAACAAGACTAGTACATAACTAGAGATAGATTAAATATACAAGATTAGTGCATAACTGAAGATAAATTAAATAAAATAAAGGAACAAATCATTACATAACTGGAGATAAATTAAATAAATATAAGAGGATAATAAATGAAAATAAGTGAAATGAAAATAAACAAAATCATATATGATTCAAAATAAATAAGAGATTAATATAACACTCATGAGTTTATCAAGATTAATATAAAAAGAGTTTAACATCACTCCCCCTTGCCTTATTGATTCAAGGGCACACTAGTAATAATAATATTTGAAGATTTGAAGAGGACTAGGATCTCTTCAAATCTTTTGATCTAAACTTTTTCTCTCTATATTCTCTTTCTCTCTTTGTTTCTCTTTCTCTTTCTCCTTTCTTTCTCTCTCACTTTTCTTTCTCACTTTCTCACGTTACTTCTCTCATCCATATATA
>Ga0209589_1006269_pt1 | contig 19786 bp, 8 predicted proteins | sample CowpeawhiteBW_FD_187525 | JGI IMG/M metagenome (GOLD analysis project Ga0209589, IMG submission 187525) | Root nodule microbial communities of legume samples collected from California USA - Cow pea white BW (SPAdes) (version 2) | ecosystem: Host-associated > Plants > Roots > Nodule | place: USA... | reverse complement strand
TGTCTTGTGTTGTATGTTTCCTTTTGCGATGATCACCTATTCGGTGGGAGCAGATGTGGTTGCAGTGTCAAAGGCACTTCTGGAGGATGAAGAGCCATCGTGTTAGTGTTGAAGAGGAGGTTTCCAGTGGGAGCTTTAGCAGTGGTCAGTAGTACAGAGTTTATTAGTTTAGTTTAAGTGTATAAGTGATATATTTTTATAGTCATACCTTTTGTAAGACTGTATTAATATATTGGGTACACTGGATTATCTGTTTTGGAACTATGATGAAACTCCCTATTTTTATTAGTTTTAAGCTGCTGAAATTGGGATGTTACACAAAACCTATTTATTATTTTAATTTAATTAAAATTATTTAAAAATAAGTCTTTAAAGTATAAACTCATAAAAAGCAATTTTGAAGTATAATTAAGATAAAACTGTACACAAAAATACTAATACTAACTCAAATAAAGTAGGTCTTCCTGAAAATCAAATTTAAATAAGTTGTAATAAAGTATAATTTTTAAAATTAACATTTTTAAAAATAATTTCAACTTCATAGGTTTAAATACAAAATACAAATATATAAAATTAAATTTTGAAAATTTCTTCAATAATTTATATTTATCTCACTAATAAGTTATCTTCAATAATTAAACATTAAATAAAACTCACGGATTGCCAGATAATACATTGAATATCATAATACTTTACTCATTTATAAAAAAAATAAGATAATTAAAATACTCATTCATTATTTAGAAGACAAATATTTTAAAATATATTCATTTAATATCCATTATGAATTTTACTAATAAATATTCAGCGATACCAATTTTTTTGTTTTCACTAGGTAAGACAGAAAATAAATAAATAATGAAATAAGAGGATGAGTCATTTAAATTTGTTTTTGAAATACATTGATTATGCAAAATAATGCGATTAAGATGAGTACAAAAACTAGGTGCCGACCAAAGGCGATTGAAGGTTGGTAGCACGTTGAAGCACCGAAAAAGGTTTGAAGCATGGCATCTGATATGGAATGCATGCGTGGGATAAGATACCATTAGGCGACACCACATATCTCGCAAATAAATAACACCATCATACCATTGCGTATCATATTATTGCGAATATTTTTTCTATCATTACCAATCAGTATCACGCTATTAGATACGGACATTAATATTTATCAAAACTTTCACAAACATCAAATGTATTTCACAATTGTTTCTTAGTTAGACATTCTCTTCACTTGCGTAAACAACGGATATGTCTGTAGATATTCCCACTACCATATGAATTGATTTTCAGGTAAAGATAAATTCAGATTAAATATAAAAAGGTTTATTTTAACATTGTGTGTGTAGTATTAATCCATTTGATTACACACTTTAAAAATTTTATTTCTTCTTTTTATCAACAAATAAACTAAAATAGAATAAGAGATGTTTAAACTTTTATAAGAAAAACCACAAAAAAAATATGATAATATTTATTTATTATACATGGTAACATAACCAATAGATAATTTTTAGAATTTATATCTTATAAACCAAACGAATCTCTTTTACTTTCTTCTAATAATATCTAATTTTAATTTTGATTTAGTAATATATTTTAAGGTAATCATAATATTTATATCAGCATGATTAATATATTAAATATATTATATTTTTTATCAGTTAAAAAATAATTAGTACAAGAGTAGTTATGTATTTAAAGAGGTGTATCAAGTAGCTCCAGAGTTTACTCTTCCTCCAATCCTTCATATCACTAGTCTTTTTTACTACACAAGTCGAGATGTTCTCTTCCAATGAAGATGGTATGACCTAGGTGAGGGAGCCTGCAAAGACATTTTGGCGATCAAATTAGTTACTGACAGTAACAGTGGGATTGCAATAAATTAGATAATTGACTTATCTCGTGAGCAGTGTTATTTATACTACTTGGATAGGACCTACTTGTCAGGCCTAGGGTTCGTAGGATTAACTCATCTTAAGGTTTTCTAATGCTCTTACATGTCCTTAATCACTCTGTGATTTGTGCATTTGCTTAGGTGGATTCATATTGTAGTAGTGACATACATGTCTATAGTCTCTTAGTGCATGCTGAGGTGTCTTCAACCTATACACATATATACTGGATCGAGATGTTCTCGACCTATGCGTACGGTCCTAGTGTGTTGGCCTTCACCAACCATGGTGTACAAGTCTATATATCCTCAGGTGCTTTTTTATGGCGGTTGTCAAGGACCCTCCTGCATTGAATCCTCTTGCAATGGTGTTAATGGTGCCCCTCAAAGGGGGTTTGGGATCAAGTTGTTGATTTCACCTTTTGTTGGTTGATCTCGTATATTACGGTCGCTATAATCATTCTCACGTCTGTAAGAATCTCTCCTCCTATCCTCGTGCCTTTTAGGCTCTATTTGACTTGTCTTCCCCTTATGGGAAATAAAACATTGCAAGTGTCTAGCTTGAATAATTTCCTCAATCTTATCTTTAAGTGTGGTGCACTAATTAGTATTATGACCAAAGTTTCAATGATATCAACATTCCCAAGTAGTGCCTGCATTAGGAGGTGAGTTTGCCTTCCTCAGGGTAGTGATGAGGTCAACATGCAAAGCCTCCTCTAGCACTCGAGACTTGGGAGCACTCAAGGAGGTGTACCTTGTGAACCTTGGTGTTTTGGATAAAGAAGATATAGAAGTGGATGTTATCTCTGTCTGGTTTCTTGTCAGGCATATTTTCGACTCTGACTATTGGTTTTGAACTCCTTCAATTCCTCTAGTCTTATATATGTGCCTAATCTTTATCACATCTCATCCATCCTCAATGCTCGTCTCTTAAACATGTTGTCCACGAAAGGAGTAGGTCATACAACAGTCACCATGTGGTGGAGAGAAACTTTGAGGCTAAGGTTGGGAATGTTGAGTGCTACTTTGTCGAAGTGTTCGATGAACATTCTCAATGATTCTCCTTTTTCTTGGCGTATGTTAATTAGGGTTATGGAAGTGAGATGGTGAGGTATGCTTGTGGCGAATTATGTCCTAAAGTGGGAGACTAAAGTATCAAAGCAATCTATGGAAAAATGAGGGAGCTTTATGAACAATGTGAGGTTTATGCCTTTAAGGAAAGTGGGGAACACTTTGCATATGACCACATTTTTAGTTAAATACTAGCTAACATGGAATGTAGGCATGTATATGGTCGTCCGGGTAAGTATTGCCATCATACTTATCCATGTGAAGCACCTTCCACCCTGGGCAAAGAGGTGTCTCCACAATACCATCTATGAAAGGATGCCTCCTTGAGCCCAAGAGCATTATGGATGGTTGGTCGTACCAGTTGTATGTTGGTTGGTTCCTTACTTAACCGTCTCGGACGTCTCGGAGTGAGTCAGAGGTTTGACTCCTCCCTCTTCTTCCTCATACCCCAATCTCCTCTTCAACACCCTTATTGCCTTTATGTCTTCGGCACCTCATTTCCTTAGTTTTACCAGTTCTACTTGCAGCTTGGCAATCATTACCATGGAATACAGTCCTTCATGCGCTTATTTACGTCAATTGCTTGTTATGTCCCTAGTAGATACCATGCTTGCAAATTCAACTCGGCCCCACAATGGGTGTCAAATGTTCCTACTGGGATGATATGTACCCAAATAGACTCAAATCTTCTATATGGGCTGAGGTGTATCAAGTAGCTATAGGTTCCACTCTTCCTCTAATCCTTCAAATCACTAGCCTTCCTTACTACACTAGTCGATATGTTCTCTTTTGATGTGGATTGTATGACCTTAGTAGAGGAGCCTATAAAGAAACTTTGACATTGAAGTTAGTTACTAGTAGTAACAACGAGATTGCAATAGATGAGATCATTGACTTACCTTGTGAATATAGTTTATTTATACTACCAAAATAGAACTTGCTCTTTGGGCCTAGTGTCCTTAATCATTCAGTGATTTATCTTTTTTCCTAGGTGGATCCGTAATGCAGTGTCATTAAAATTTCTAGTTTCTTAGTTCATGTTGTGGTGTCTTCAACCTACACATATATATTGGACTAAGATGTTCTCGACCTATGCATATACAATATATACATATAATTCATATAATGTATAAAAAAGGAGAAAAATTAAAATAAAAAATTGAGAAAATAAGTCATCAATAAAATGTTTTTTTCGTTATTCTTATTCTAAATAAGCTCGGGTTAGACATCACTGTCATTATATGAAAATTTTGTTAAAAGATAAAAACATAGAAACATATAGAGATCATATCAAACTCATGATAAAATGATATTGCACACATATAAACAAAATTACCTATTATAAAAGAAAGTAAGTAAATAATTTATTGATGGAAAATAGTAATACAACACCAAACATCAGTAATCAAATATCACATCATGAATCTCACATTCCAAAAAAAACTTATAAAACTCATTATTTTTATAAGTCCTATAAGATTTCCTTATATTTTAAATTAAATTATCATCATTTTCGATAATAAAATCATCCCTCTCATCAAATATATTAATCTATTTAAAAATTAATTTTCAATCTTTCTTTATATATTAAAGGATTAGAAACTGTCTTAAAACAACTTATTATACTTCACAAATTTATCCTACAAAAATTCTCCATTCAACAGCATATTATACAGCATATCATGTTATAATATCTTAAATATACGTTAATATATATTAGTTAAATTACACACACACACACACATATATATATATATATATATTTATATTTATATTTATATTGTATAAATAAAATGATAAGTAATATAATAATATTTAAATACTCAATTTCTTTTTTATTTGATTTGAATGGTCGCTCATATTCTGGAAAAAGAAATATTGGAAATAATCTAAATAAAACAATTTCTTATTTGGAAGTTTAATTTTTAGTTAAATTTTTTATCAGTTGCATTGTGAACCGTTGGATTCACTTGATTGCTGAAAATAATAATAGTATCTTTGTTACTATTTTTATTACTTCAATTACTATATGCTTTCTGTTACGTCATCCTTTGCGTCAACCTTTGAGACTTTTATTCTCCCTGTCTCCTCCAGTTTCATGCACCGCTTCTCCGATATAAAGTACCCCATATTTTTATTTTCTTCTTTCATTATTGCATGTTTACTTCTTAAATAGCAACATGATGCAGACAAAAAATAATAATAGTGTACTTAGACGAAAAGAAACGATAGATTGCTCACACATTGAAAATAGATAAATCAATGACAGGTATAATCTATTTATTATACTAATTTGATCGATGATATTTTCGTAATAAAAATATTAGTTATTACGAAAAAAAATAAATTTGACATCATAAATAAAGAGAATAAATTTATTATCATTACAAAAATAATTATTTTTAGTGGAGGTTATATTTGACATTTTCGGGGGTTTTAACCCCACTAAGAGCGTTTCTCGCGATTTGCTATTTCTCATAAGAGTCACCGTAACTAACAGATTACTAAGGTTTTTAACAACCCTTGCTAATGCGTAACTTACTGAAGTTTTTTAAATCTCAATAGTGTTTGAGGTTTCTGAAATCCCCACTACTACCTAGGAGTGTTGAAAAAATCTCAATAGTGTTTGAGGTTTCTGAAATCCCCACTACTACCTAGGAGTGTTGAAAACCCTCGCCAGTGCCTGGAGTTTTGCAAATCCCCCACTATTACTTGGGATTTTTAAAAACTCCTGCAATGGAGTTTTTGAACCCCCGCTTCTGCCATGTTGAGGCACAAGAAGATTTGTGGGTATCAGTGGCAATCAATGAGGAGGAAAGTTGAACTCGAAGGAAAATTGTTTGAATAAGTTTTATTGCATGAATAGAAGAGGATGATAATAGTATCTACAAATACAAATTTTGTTGTGCAGCAAACATAAACAATTTGTAAAACTTGTTCAACCTGGTATTTGATCGGGTTTGTACAATGGAAGATAGAAAACAGGGAAGAAATAAAAGACAATAACTATAAACTTATGAAGTTGAAGAACGAAAGTTTAAAAAGATGATGGGTGTCACAAAGTAGGGAATCCATGAGAAATTACGCCTAACGCTGGCCAAAGGGCAGTGGCCAAAGGGCATTTGGCCTGTCTTATTGCCTCCAATCTTCACCAGCATAAATTGCATGATCTCCGAGCTCCACCTCAATTTGAAGTAACTGCATCAAGAGTCAAATAGTAAATGTTATGTTTTCTATTCTTTGTTAGAATTTACCAAAACAAATGACAATATTTACAAGATGAACTTCATACGTACAGGAGAGCCAGGAATAAATTAAGTTTGACCTACTTTTTTTCTTGGATTCTACTTTTATAAGTAGAATAAGCTATACAAGTTCAACATTTTATGCATTATTTATTCAATTCAAAAGGCTATTTTTAATTTTAACAGCTTCTGTGATATTGTTAATGACATAGTTTTTCCTTTTAAGAGAAACCTAAACAAAACAAACTAAACATTACCTTAAACAAATAAAAAACCTGACTAGAAATTCTCTTTTAGTTACAAGCAGAACAAGCAACATCAACATGGATCGTAAAGATGATTATTCTGACGAAAACAAAAGGACCTCAGGTAATCCCAATGTTCTTGTTGTTAAAATCTTAATAAAACTCAAAACTGTTTACTATTTAAAAAAGTGTAGAAATTGTGATAAAAGAAGATTTCAAGGTGAAGTTATGCCAAAACTTCAAGCCAAAGAAATATTTATAGAGAAAGTAGTATACCATTGGTTCAATGAAGTCTATCAGGAGCAAAGCAAACCTGCATAAGATTACTTTTAACATGCAATTAATCATAAAGAATAAAGAAACATCTACAAATGCCACAAAAATATACCACCTACCAAATAAAACAGACACCTTACAATAAACTGGTGCATTGACGGAATGTAAGTTGGTAAATAATCTGGAAGCATGACAATAATGCAATAAAATCATCAGCATAAGAATCAGAAAGACACCTGGTTGTACTTTTCTAGTCGCTCTCCTCTGTAAGGAGCACCTGATTTTTAATCTCACAATTTCTACAATGCTTACCCTTAAACACTAGGAATTACTCCAAACTTTTAGTTCCCTTTTCCATTGGGTTCTCTCTATTCGCCCTGGATAAGTTCCATATTAATTGGTATCAGATTTTTGGTGTTGGGCTCATACCAAGGCAGCTGCAACATGGACTCAACTTAGTGTTTAAGAGATTGAACGTTCTTTGACAAAGAAGATTAATGAGATCCAATGCAGAAATATAAGAGAAACAGGATCAAGTAACCACTTATCTCTTGGAGCTCTAAAAAATGTTCTGTAATCAAGCTTAGTTAACGTCTCTCTCAACAAAAGGTTGTCAACTCCTAACCTAGGCATGCCCCAAACAGGAATTCGTGTAAGCCTATAGGTCTTACCCAGAAACAACCAACTCCTGCACAAAACTATTATTCAACTAGGATTTTCCCAAGTTTCATAAATATGTATTAGCTTGAGATTTAAAAAAAAAAAAATTAGATGGAATCTTTAGTTGCTTAAATATCTCAATAGTTAGCTGAAAATAACATTAGTACTAACAAAAACCATGTAAGATAAGATTAATAAAACCCACCCATTTATATTAATTTTTAGAGTGTAATCGCATGAAAGTAACTTAATCTATTAATGTACTATCTCTTCAACAATGACTTGTCACTCAACTTATTTTAAATTTATAGTTGAAATTCTATGGAATTAATTCTGCATATAATTTTTGTAACTTCAAACCACTTCCTTTTCGATTTAAATATGCAAACTTTAGATTCTAAGTTATATGTTTATATTTCACCTGAATTTAAAAATATTTGTGATGGGAAACCAAAAAGGAAACTAGGTACGCACAAACCAAGTGAAAAGCAAATAATGCTTCTATAACATCATGTATGAGTTTATCATATTTCCAACAATCGATGTTTTATGATTGTAGCAGACTACCTGACACAAAAGGATAAGTTTAACTGAGAACATAAACCATTAAAAAATCTCATATATTTCTTGTGGTTTCTACCAAAACCTCTGCAATTTATCGGAGGTTTAAAAAACCTCTATTATGTATATTTATTATCGGAGGTTATTCTAACTCTACCTAGAAAACCTCTGCTAAAATTAGTATTTCTTGTAGTATATGATAGGTGTAATGGAATTGTCATATTTGATGAAATATGGTGGTATAAATGTAATTATAATAAAAAAATTATTATGATAGGTAAAAGAACAAGTAGTATAATAACTAAAGAGTGCAAATTTATTATGACATGTTGATGAGTGTGTACTTTTATCCTCGTTTAACGTTTAATTCTTAATTTTTAATTAAATTTTGTTTTTAAAAGATTGATTTAATTGAGATTTTTTATGATTGGGTTTATTAAGCAGGGGATACAAAAGGATGTTAAAAATAGTTTTTTAATTGCATAAATGTTCTTTGGATATTTTGAGGTGTGTTAGTGCAGCTGTAGCTAAGTTGAACTCATGGAGGTGTGAAAATATATTGATTAAAGCTTTGTGATCTAAATCCAAGAATATGAAATTATCAAGTTCACAAAAATCCAAACCAAACGGGAGGGAAATGGGCAACAAAAATTGGACCTTCCGATTTTCTTTACCTTTATGATAAAAGATAATTTGGGAAAAATATAATTTTAGATATTTTATGTTATATTTTTAAATAATTATCTTATTTAATTATATCATATAATATAAAAAGATAATAACTACCAAATCTTTTTTAAATATAACAAGATCTTCTTAAATCTTTTTAGATCCACAACAAACAAATATATCTTGAAGATATTGGATTATTTAGAAGATAATTTGAGCAGATTGCAAAGGGTTAATTTGAAAAATTAATACAAATATTAGTTGGTGATAATTTATCATATATATTTAAGTAATTAATTAATTTAATTATATTAGATATTGATATTATCAACCAACTATATTTGTCAAATAGTCTATATATCTCCAAATATTTTTAAATATTTATCTTTATCTTTATCTTTATTTTAAAAGATATTTTGAGAGATTTTAGCAACAAAAAAACTCAATCCAAGTTTTATATAAAGAAACCAAGGGAAAGAAGAAAGGACAAGCTCGTCACTTCAGAATTTAGGAACCCTTTTGCGAGGCCTAATTTCATCCTCCGTCTCTACTTTTTTCTTTTATTTTTATTTTACTTTTGCATCCCATGAAATAATTTCTTTGTTCTTTTCATTATTGTTGAGGTTTTAATTCCTCTATGCCTTTTATCTTTGAATCACGTGAAAAGTAATGGTTTTTACATCATAGCTAATTAGTGAGATGTTTCAATCTATATGTGTAAAACCCTCTTTTATTCTGCCCTAATTTTTAAAGGGCTGCCCCTAATCTTATGGGCCTAAGGGCTGGCCCACAGGGTGTCTAAGGCCCCTAAGGCAGTCAAACCCCTCTCACTTCTGTCATTCTTGCAGAAACAGTACTCTCACACTTTCCTTTACCCCATAGAGGCTCTGCTAGGGTTTAGTCCCAATCTTGGTCAAGCTAGCTCTAAACTCAGCTCGTCTTCACTTCTTAGATCTGCTCTTGGAGCTACCGGTCCCGTTGGTTTAAGAGTCGAAGCCCGATATTAGCTCCTTTCCAGGTAAGGGAAGCTAGGATTTTTTTTATGCTTTTATAAATAATGTGCCTATTTTGGTTTTGTTGGTTGCTCTTAATGATTTTTTGTGCTTTTGATGGTGTGAAAATAATTTGTGTATTGTTTATGGATGGATTTTTGGCTTGGCATGCGTGAGAGCAGGTGAGATCTGCTATGCTCGCCTAAGCGAGCTATTTTTTGCCCAAACGAGAAGCTCTCGCCTAAGCGAGGAGCTCTCGCCTAAGCAAGAATGGCAGTAACTCGCCCCCCTTTGGTTTCGAGTGCTCGCCTGAGCGAAGGCCTCTCGCTTGAGCGAGATGGGCTAGCTTGAGCGAGAACTCGAAGTCCTCTCTATTTTCAATCTCGCTTAAGCAAAAGCTTTTCGCTTAAGCGAGAGACCCTTGTCGCCTAAGCCAGAGACCCATGTCGCCTGAGCGAGAGCTCCTTAGCTTGAGCGAGATTGATGACAGAGTTGTTTAAATACTTGTATGCTCCTATGATTGATTTGTTTACCCTTTTAAAGCATGAAAATATGATGCCAATGTTTTATGCAACGGGTTTGTGTTTTCTTTAGTTTTTGTTGTTTGGGATTTTGTGTTCTTACATATTGAAACCAGTGAAAAGCTGTCAGTTTAGCTTAAGCGAGAGATTTTAGCTTAAGCGAGAATTTCAAGCTTAAGCGAGACCAGTCTAGCTTAAGCGAGATCAGTCTAGCTTAAGCGAGAATTTCTTGCTTAAGCGAGATCAGTCTAGCTTAAGCGAGAATTGCTACAAAATTTTAATTCCTTACTTTAACTTAAAGTTGTGGATTGATTCATTTACTTTTAAAAGCATGAATTGGGCGAATGTGTATGAGTAGAATGGGTTATGGTCTGTGATTGATAAGTTTAACATGACCTTGGCATGTGGCATATATGAGATGGTTGGTAATTAAAGTGACATGGTATTGGTATGAGATGAAATTCTATATTCATGGTTTGGGAAGGATGAGTTGGTATCGATTCTACATTCGAATATGAATGAGTATGGTTTATAAAGGTTGGTTTGAGATTATTTGCATGATAAATATTATTCGATTGTTTGAGCATGATTGGTCGAGGGTCAGTGCATAATTCCTTGAGATCTCTAGGTCGGGACGTAATTCCATGGCCCCTGTTAGTGGGTGTCCATGGTGGTGCCCCATTTGTATAATTTGGTAAGGATTCAAGGTAAGGTTGTATCCTAACACTCTAAGGAGTCAGTTAGTCTCACTTAGAGCGAACTGACTCTTGTGGTGAGATTAGCAAGAGGCTTGAAACTCACTAAGGGCTAACCTTGTGTGTGAGAGATTGATTTGAATCCGACCAGATTATATGTATCCGGATGAGTCGAGTCGAGTCTTAGTGTATTGATTGGAAGATCATAACATGCTTGGATGATGTATGTATATTGGACTGTGAAAGTATATATGATTGCATGATAAAACTAATTTTGGCTCTAACTTACCCTTCTGTTGTTTGTTGTATATTCTGTGGTGTGGTCTTTTCTTTTGCAATGATCATCAACTTGTTGATGTGAGCAGAGGTGAGAACTCCCCATAATCACCAAGGTGATGGAGGTTCCGCTGCATAGTCTGCTTGGACTGGATCTAGGTTTATTTGGACATTCCTTTAGGGCTATGGCCCGTGTACCGCTGGTCTTTAGGCTTAAAATTCTAAATGTTGATGATTTATATTTTATACTTTGTTATGGCATCGTAGTGTGCCATTTTCTTATTCGGGTTTTCTCTTGGATAATCGTGAGGAGTAGTGTCTACACTCCAGGACTTTGTTTCTAATACTATTCTGCGTGACATTCCTATAATTAGCGTTATTAATTAAATGGGGTGTTACATTTATGGTATCAGAGTAGTTCGTCCTTAGGATGACCTGAGGTTGTGGGTTTGTCGTGCCTCACAAGCGTGAGTAGTCATGTCTAGTCAAGTGTGTCAGTTAAACCAAAAGTTTTAAGAACGGAAGAACGTCTTGATAAAGTAATGAGGGTGCACACTCATGACTAGATTAAAGGTTGTTTTTCCTTTCTTAATTCTACTGGCTAGGAAAGAAGGGTGACAGACGAAAAGGTTTGGTTGTTTGTAGATGATGAAGTGTTGCTTCGTATGTTCTAGTTTTGTTTTGTTATGCCTCTGTACTCTGTGTCTGGTACCTATAGGAATAAGGGAATGCAAATCCAATGTCAACTTGGCTTGCTTTCCTTTACAAGTGTTGGATGAGGTCTCTGAGACAACTTTTTGCCTCAAAGATAGGAAGTTGATGTAGGATGTATATAATTGAGCAAGGAAAGCCAAGACTTGGGTTAATATACTGGAGAAGATGCTAGAGTTCATGAAATAACGTTTGGTCAGAGGGGGCTTTAAGGATAGACTCTCGGAAACAGATACTATAAGTTTTCTAAAAGGAGTTGAATCCAAAGATTTAGAACACTAAAAGGTATCAGTGCATGCAAGTGCCATGTAAGACCCGTGAAATTTAATTAATTAATTAATAAATGCGGTTAGTGGAAGCCTTTATGGTATTTAATGTTAGGTTTATAATGTGGAAAAGTATTAGCTTAAGTGGTTAAGAGTACTTAATTGTGTGAAAGGACTTGGGTTCAAGTCCTATGTATGCCATTCTATACTATTTATTTTATTATTATTTTTAATAATATGCTTGATTATAATGAGTGATAATTTAATCATATTTTTATAGGAATTATCACAAAACATGAATTAGCTAAAGGGTTGTGCATTGGTTTGACATTGGCATGATTATGGGTTTAAACCTTGGTGAATCCACATTAAACTTTCTTTTTGCCAAAATTTCTTTTGGCATGAATGTGAAAGGGCAAGGAAATCCTAGAAGCCAAGAGGGGCTGGAAAACTCATGAAGTAATGACTTTTGAAAGGCAATTACATCTCTTAATGATGGAAATCCGTTTTCTAACATTAACCACCATTATGCCATGTTTAAAGAGACCATTAAGGGAAAGTGGGAGAGTTTTCTTGACTAGTTTTTGTGAGGGTTGTGAGGGGTGCATTAACAGAGCATACATTGTGCTAATTGAGATAAAGGGAAGGCTGCTACGTGTGGTTGAGTGGAGGCAAGGGAGAAAATCATTGTGGAACCAAGGCAAAACGTGAGCAATCAATTTAAAAGCGAGGAATCCAGGTTAGGGGTGCTGAACTCGTAACTTATTTGTAATTGGTTAATAATTGATGTATGAAATGAGTATGCATTGTTTTTGGTTACCAAATATCTCGAATTCTAGATTTCTGGAAAATTCCAGAAATCGCTTGGCAGCTTTGAATGAGCCGCCAGGTGGCACATACAATTTTGCTTGTTTTCTGGGTTCCAGATGAGTAACCGCCTGGCGGTATGAGCCTGACCACCAGGCGACACATGTGTGCCAATCCAGTTTCTGGGTTTTTGATGAACTGCCTGGCGGTGATGATTACCCGCCAGGCGACGCGAGTCAATTTGGCTCGATTTTAGTGTTTTGGGGTTTTTGGGTTGATTCTGTTCAGGGGAAAAGATAGTGCCAACTATTTGGAAATTATTGGAAGCCTGAATTCGTTGAAGTATATAAAATTGAAGGTTCGATTGAGTAAAAATTGCAAGAATATAAATTTTTGGGTTGATAAATTGGGGATTTCTTAGTCGCACTAGATTAAGTGGTAAGGTTAGTGAAATTTCGTATATGAAGAAGTCTTATGAAGGAATAATGAATATAAACATATGAATGTAGCCTATTGGATGGTAAATCGAGTGGAAGAAGAATTGTAGGGGATTGGATAAGATTCGCAAGTGCTGAGGAAGATTCTGGGTTCTTGGAACAATAGGAACCACCTGGCGGCACCCAATTGGGTGCCGCCAGGCGCCACACCAGAGGTACGTGGTGTTCTATTCATGAAACACATTGTTTTTTGTACTTTTCGCGCAACAGGAACCGCTGGGTGGTGGTTTAGTACCGCCAGGCACCATCTTCCTCATTTTTGGGCGCTAAGCGCCATCATTTTTCCGGTTTGCGCAATTTTCGTAAAACTGCATTTCCCGATTCGTTAACCGTCCGATTTAGGTGAAATTTTGACAGGTGGTCCATAACATGTGGTTCTTCACTTTGACCGGTGGAGATTGGATTTGGAGGCCAGTAGCTAGAGATATATGTTACTCAATATTGCTGATTTTGGAGTCATTAAAATGCATATATAACCTCTTGGTAATTCCTTGTAACTTCTAATGAAGCATGATTGGGTTATGTGGTAAGTCTCTATCAATTTGAATGTTCCTTTGGGTTAGTCACATGTGGAGAATTTGTTATTGATGAAGGAGGGTGTGTCAATATTAATTGCATTGGTGCATAGGATCATGTGCTTAAATCGTTAGAGTGTTGTTGCTTATATTTGTTTGAGCATGCATTATTCATAAGTTAGAATTGAATGTTAGCATGGATTTAAAAGGGGAATATATATATATATATATATATATATATATATATATATATATATGAAATGTTAACGGATTGATTTTACTTGTTCTGGGTGCTTAAAAACTAGTATTGTGCAAGTATTGGTATAGTGCCTAGCGGTGGTGTTTGACCGCCAGGCGATAGCTACAAAACCAGTAGAGAATTGAAGCGTGTAGCGCTTGGCGATAAGGGTTGTCCCGCCATGTGATACTTGTAGAAACAATAGCATTAGAGGCGTTTGGCGCCTAGCGGCACGTGTCCCCCGCCAAGTGGTCTGGAAGCCTTTGCGCTTGGCAACTCGTGTGGAGTGCCAAGCGATTTTTGATGAAGCAGACATTGTGTTTTGCTTGCTTTGGATGTGCGTGGTCTACGAGACTTTGGGCGATATCTCAAGGGTCAGATGTTAGAGTATTCCTATAGTTGTGGCTCAGGATGGAGGGTCATATGATCATTCTTTGAGTTGTGGCTCGAAATAGCGAGTGTTCCTGCATGTGTTCTACAAGTGGTGGCTTGTAGGTTGGACAACAACGATAGCTTGAGATTATCAACCAAAGACGTAGAACATGGATTACATGGTGGTGACTATGTGTGATGAGACCAAAGGATGGAGTTCCTTTAATGTGTGTGTTTTGTTATATAAATTGTTGCATATGTTTATATTCCTTTAGCTCATCCTATCTGCGTGTGTTTGGCGATGATCGTGTATGCGGTACATGGGAGCAGATGATGTTGTAGGTGGTACTGGTCCAACGTAGAGCCGGAGCATGGGCTAGTTGGGAAACTTTATGACAACATTTTATCATTTTTATGAGTTTTAAGAATTTTCTTGTAATCATTTGAATTACAGAACTTGGCTTTATAATGAGACTGAGTTGATAATGTATTGTGTTTAATAAATATTTCGATTAGACTTGGTTTTATTAGTGTAATAAAGTTTTAAATTCCCGCAGTTTTAGGGAAACGATTTATAATAAATGAAGTATTATTATTATGTTTTTGTTTTATTATTTAAATTCGAAATATCCGGACAGGATGTTACAGGCCACATCGTTTGAGGAAAATCAACTTGATTCTACATCCCGACAATGTTGAAGTTCAGAGTCATGCAAAGACATAGTGTTAGGAGAAGTGTCATTGAATATAGTCATATGGTCACACCTAGCGCTTCTTGGAGTGGTGGAGGAGGAACAATTGGCAAATTCTAGGTTACAGAAAGTGGAGAGATTGCTTGGCAACGAGAAAGCTAGGAAGGGAGGAGACCGTGAAGTGCGAAAAGATAACGAACCTTTAGTGAGAGGCTGAGATGGATAGGGGTTTACTGATCAATCAGGAAAGGTGACGTTCCTAAGTAGGGGAAAAAAGAATTTATGGTTAGGGAAGAAGTGACATAAGGGATTCATACTAAGATTAATAGTCAGCAGGTGAGGATGGATCTTTTCAAATTGTTAGTGGGATGTTTCAAGGAAAAGTAGTCCCCATGAGCAGGACATTTGACCTTGGGTATAAAGTGGAAGGTTTCACGCACCAGAAGGAGGGGATGGAAAGAAAAGTTTTGAGTGCTTGACAGGGTGTCTACGATGGTTGATGCTAAAGTGGTTAGCACGAATAAATCTCATCCAGAGATGCACCTTACAAAGAGATGCTTGGACTAAGAGCCAGATTTCTTGGGATCATGTACTCCTTTGTGTCGCCAGTATGATAAAGGAGTCATGGTTGTCTTTAAGAAGGGTTGTAGTTGAGATGATGGTTTCTGCTACAATTGCAACCAAGTGGAGACTCGCTCGGGTGTGATGCCTCATGGTGATCAAAGTATAAAAATTCAAACCTAATTTGAATTCTTCCCTTGGCAAGGTTGGAACATAGTCTCAAGGGTGAATCAATTTTTTTCTCAATCTCGCTCCGATGAGCTGGGACAACCAACGAGGTGATGTTCTTAGATTAAAAAGAGATGAGTCAGTGATTGCGTATGAAGTATGGATCAAGCTAAATAGTGGGGGCAGAGCTTCATGTGAATCAAAGACATCTGACGAAGGAAAATGAATAATAGACGAAGAGGATCTAAATGGTAAAAGGATTATAGACGTGTTCTGAAACAAGTACTAGAGTTTTGACCTTGGTGTGGTGGAGTTAACTTTTGTGTGGGTGTCTGAGGAAGAACCGGTGACAATAGTTCCTAATGGAACGATTACTACTATGAAATTGAAGTAAATACAGAAGTGGAGGAGATGTTGGAGAAGTAGTGGCTTATACTAAGTATAACCATAAGGATGACTGCAAGTTTGGGTGAATCTTAGAGGAGAGGTAGTGGTAGGATAGATTGTTCAAGGGTAAATGTTGGATAATGGAAGATTGGCTTCTCGGGCCTATGGTTGTAAAGAGTGGAAACATGATGAAGTTAAGGAATTTCAAGGCTTAACGGTGAGTTTCCAAGTGCAAACAGAGTCTTTAGAATGTCCAAGGAGGGTATTGACAAAGGTTGAAGTGACTAGTAGGACATATGGTTTAAAAAGGGTGGATACGATGTTGAGAAAATGGGACGTTAAGACTATAAAGGGGTGAGTCCAAAGGGTTTTGCAAGTTCCATAGAGGTTTTGGAGGAAGGTTTCTCAGCGATGATTGCCTCCTTGTCATGGCAGATATGAAAGGAGCATCATTTTGAGTGAACGAATGAGTGACTTGTGTGTTGATCAGAGTGGCGCGGCAAGATGGTGGGAAGTGATACCTGTGAAGGGTCAAAGGTGCATGGAAAGAACTATCTTACTCATGACCTAGTGATTTCTACGACAACCAGTTCTTCATGAACAGTGAAAGTGTCGTTCTTACGAGTATTAAGTAAGGATGTTCAGTGATCATTTAAAGTTGGAATTATGGAGTTACTCAGAGAAAGTTGGGCAAGAGAAGTAGGAGATGGTTTGAGTTATGATTTCAAGTTAGGGTACCAACCTGAAAGTAAGGAAGTAAGGGTAGGTGCTTAGCCAAAGAAGGGAACTCAAGATCAAGGTTTAAAGAGGTGCGAGTAAGGAGTTGGTGGAGAAGTAAGTGTCTGAGTTGGGAGGAGAAGATGTGAAGAGATTTCATTGGTCTAGTCATCTGACTAGAACTAATGAATCTCTCAACAAGGTTGGGGGAAAAAAGCAATTCAGAAAAATCATAGTTTGAGAAGTATCTTAGAATTGATAGGCATGAATCACACTAGAAATTTGGAATGAATCACACTAGAAATTTCAAGTCAAGAAAAGACATGGTTCTAAGGCTTTTGAGGAAGGATGATTATGAGTTAGTAAATCAGAAATGAAGGTGAGATGCTGAAATGAATTTGGTGGTTGTGATAGAGGAAAGTTTAATTTGGAAATGGAATGACTTGGTTGTGGACTTGTTACCATTGATTGAAGTCAGTCAAGGAGGCTAGATGTTATGAGTGTCGTTATGCATAAAAGTGGTCAAGAGTGTTGATGGTGAGGCAGTAGGCCAAAACTCAATCGTGATCAAGTCAGTGGAGTGATGCATAAAGGAGTGGACAAGGTGACGGGGAGTGGTAACGAACATGCTTTAGTTTGAGACTTAAAGTGATCTGAGACTTTGATAAACACCTACAAGAGGTAGTGGAGAGCATATGGTGGATGGGTCAGTATATCAGATACAAGTTAGTTGGCCAAGTATGAAGGAGCATTCAAGTTTTAAGGTTCCAAGTTGGAAGTTAGTTCGAGCGTAGTGACTAAACCAACCTACATTGTTGAACATATATCGCATAGCACAAAGGCAAAGTTTCTAGGTGGTGATTGTCGTAAGGCGTGAGGAAAACGTAGTTTTCTTCCTATCCCATCGGTGAATTTTCGAAGCCGAAAATTTTTGTTGTTGGGGAGAATGTAAAACTCTATTTTATTCTATCCTAATTTTTAAAGGGATGCCCCTAATCTTATGGGCCTAAGGGCTGGCCCATAGGGTGTCCAAGGCCCCTAAGGTAGTCAAACCCCTCTCACTTCTGTCATTCTTGCAGAAATAGTACTCTCACACTTTCCTTTACCCCCACAGAGGCTCTGCTAGGGTTTAGCCCCAATCTTGGTCAAGCTAGCTCTAAACTCAGCTCGTCTTCACCTCTTAGATCTACTCTTGGAGCTGTCGGTCCCGTTGGGTTAAGAGTCGAAGCCTGATATTAGCTCCTTTCTATGTAAGGGAAGCTAGGATTTTTTTTTATGCTTTTATAAATAATGTGCATGTTTTGGTTCTGTTGGGTGCTCTTGATGATTTGATGTGCTTTTGATGGTGTGAAAATAATTTGTGTATTGTTTATGGATGGATTTTTGGCTTGGCATGCGTGAGAGCAAGTGAGATCTGCTATGCTTGCCTAAGTGATCTATTTTTTGTCCAAACGAGAAGCTCTCGCCTAAGCAATGAGCTTTCGCCTAAGCGAGGAGCTCTCGCCTAAGCGAGAATGGCAATAACTCGCCCCCCCTTTGGTTTCGAGTGCTCGCCTGAGCGAAGGCTTCTCGCTTGAGCGAGATGGGCTAGCTTGAACGAGAACTCGAAGTCCTCTCTGTTTTCAATCTCGCTTAAGCAAAAGCTTTTCGCTTGAGCGAGAGACCCATGTCGCCTACGCGAGAGCTTCTTAGCTTGAGCGAGATTGACGACAGAGTTGTTTAAATACTTGTATGCTCCCATGATTGATTTGTTTACCCTTTTAAAGCATGAAAATATGATGCCAACGTTTTATGCAACAGGTTTGTGTTTTCTTTAGTTTTTGTTGTTTGGGATTTTGTGTTCTTACATGTTGAAACTAGTGAAAAGCTATCAGTTTAGCTTAAGCGAGAGATTTTAGCTTAAGCGAGATCAGTCTAGCTTAAGCGAGATTTGTTGCAGAATTTTAATTCCTTACTTTAACTTGAACTTGTGGATTGATTCAATTACTTTTAAAAGCATGAATTGGGCGAATGGATTGGTTAACCATTTTGTATAGTTTTTATAACAACTAATTTGTTAAAAATCAATTCCATGTTCTTTGGGAGACGACTTTAAGTTACTTTACCCTTTCTATTTTGTTGACTACTCTTTAAACAATACTGAAGTTGTTATAAATAAGTAATATTAATTTGATCGCATCAACGGTAGTGTTATCAAATTTGGCGTGTGCAGTGTTATCAAATTTGGCGTGTGCAGTAGGCATGTCATAATAAGTGAAGTTATTGTGTCTCATTTTAGAAGACTTGTCATCGTATATTTAATTTTTTTTCCACTCGCGGTGAAGCAGCCACTCCACCATAAATCTTACTCTCGCGCTCTCCTCTTTCATATTAGTCTTCCATCATCAATTTCATTGTCACTCGCGAAGCAAACTCATCTTCATGCAATCTCGTCTTCCATTTTTTGTTCGTTCTCCACCCCTCAAACAACAATCTCGTCTTCTTCATAACTTATTTCAAGTTTGTTTTTATGTTTTTCTTAAACCAAACAAGTTTATTTTTATTGTAACTTTTACAAAAAAATTTAACGTTTCAATTTCCATTCATCCAAATTTTACTTTATTTCTTTCTTTTTTTTCATGCCATTTAAATGTGTTTCCTTATTTTTTTTAATGTTAATACAATAATAGTTAAATATTTCTTATGATCGATTTGTGATTTTATATGAATATATATATATATATATATATATATATATTTATATATAT
>Ga0209589_1006266_pt1 | contig 19789 bp, 11 predicted proteins | sample CowpeawhiteBW_FD_187525 | JGI IMG/M metagenome (GOLD analysis project Ga0209589, IMG submission 187525) | Root nodule microbial communities of legume samples collected from California USA - Cow pea white BW (SPAdes) (version 2) | ecosystem: Host-associated > Plants > Roots > Nodule | place: USA... | reverse complement strand
TATATATATATATATATATATATATATATATATATATATTATTTCCATATATTTTTTCACTCTTCTTATATTGAACCATTTTTGGATGAGAAATGTATTTAATTTAAGTTTTATGTTAAATAAGTAAAAAAGTTGAGTAATATATAGAGAAAAAATTTACAAATTTATTATTTTAATATTGAAAACATTTCCAGATTTTTTATATAATTTGAATTCATATTTTCTTAATTGTATATAAATTTTTAAATTTTTAAGATTTTTAAAATAAGAAAATAAAATTAGGCTAAGAATGAATGAGTGAAGTAGGTCAACATTCCACCAATTTGGGTTTTTCATTCTATATTTGATTTGGGCATCTGTGATTGCTCTTGTTAATTTGAGTTGGCTTCAATTTTTCTTTTATTCACAATTATTTCGCTTGCATTTGGTTTGTTGCGAAATATGGTAAAGAAAAAAAAAATACTCAGAAACTGTTTCTCAAACAAGAAACAAATATTTAGTTGAAGAAGTATATGTGAAAGATAGGACTGAAACGTAGGTAATGAAAAATCTTAATTTTTTGGATAGCAACGGATATCGAGGGATAAAATTCATAGATCAATAATTTGATCAGAAGAATTATGTAAAGTAATTTGACTTTATATTCTAATAAAATAAGATAATAAGTTCTCCTTTTATAACATATCTTTTATATATGTTATATATTTTATATCTCATATTTTTATAATTTTTAAAAATTTTAAATATTTATAATATTTCATACTCTAATTATATTATATAATTCCTCATATTTCATATGTAATATAATTTTTAAAATTTGATAAATTCGTATCTCAATTATATTTATATTAAACTTTTAAGAATAAAGTGTGAATTTAAGTGAATATTTATTACGTATATAATTGATATTTTAATATCCAGTTCATAAATAAATGGTTGTTGGTATATTATCTGCTGATATTTCTTATCTTAAAATATTAAAATTAAAATGTATATTTAATTTAATATTTTTTAATTTAATTTTAAAAATTTATAAAATATTTTGATTTTAAATATGGAGATATCAATGTCCGTCCCGGATTAAAATATAAAACCCAATGATAAGTGCGAGAGTGAGAGACGAGTCCAGATTTTCTATTGATTTTTTTGTGTTGTCCTCTTTGCTGAACATTAAAAATACATTGTATTAATATTTAAAATATTTTTTCAATATAGTTATATTTTAAAATGTCAAAATTAATAATAATCAATATATTATAAATACACAAAACAAATCCAGTAAAAATTCCAAATTCTTGAGATACCTACCACTAAAATGAATTCTAACGATTATGATTTATTGGTTTTAAAATGAGTGGATAGAATTCTCTAGAAAACTTCACCCGAGATGACTAATCAAAGGTGTGATGGAACAATCCAAGGTAATGTAAACTTAAAAAATCCTTAATACAATAGACTTATTATATCTGTTTTTATTAACACTTTTATTACATAATTTAATTTATATTTTTATTAAATATCTTAATTAAATATTTTATTATTAACAAGTTATGAAATAATAAATAAAGAACGGTGTCAAATTGTATTTTTCCACTATTCAATTCATATTTTAAATTAATTATGACTATTTTAACATATATTGGATTAATAGAATATTTTAACATATTTACAAAATTTAAAAATGGTCTTTAATCTTAATATTAAAAATAAAGTATATGTTTTAAACTGTAAGTTATATTGATAAAATTAATTTTAGTTTACAATTATAGTAATTTTAAGAAATATTTTGCAATATGTATTTTAAAAATAATATTATTTTCATTTTTATGTTTTGAATTATTATCATTTTAAAAAATAAACCCACTCATAAGTTTACGGATTAGTTTGACTAAGCTCATTTAATCCACTATCTATGTAATCTCAACCAAAATATCAATTTGAATTAAGTTGCAATATTTTGGCGAGACTCAATCGTTTAAAGACCAATTTGACCTGATCAATTTAATGAAAATACTAGTCTTGGACATTTAAAAATAATATGATTAACTCTATGGATATATACATACAAGGGTTTAATTTAATCATTCACAATATTATTAATATATGTGATCAGATCTCTACACAAACAAATCACATGAGCATGATAACAAAATTACACAGGTAATGCCACAAGAACACATTGCTCGAGCATTCCCATCATAAAAAAATAAAATAAAGAAAAAGAACTTATAAACATTACAAGAGTATTTTGTTTGGACTGGCTTCTAGGATTTCTATTTATAAAATGAACATTACATATCATCTAAAGTATTCAAACTATAATTATCATATTCTTCTGTATTTTGGATATTTTCCATGACAAGGTTTGATTAGATGGTACAAATATGCCTTGCGAATAAAAATAAAAAAGTATAATAGAAAAAAGAAGAAAAAGATGATTTGAAGACAGAGTTTATAGATTCGCGCAAAAACTTCACTATTTGAGCGGAAAAGGCGGAATATGCAATACATGTATAAACAGAGAGAAGGTATAAACTTTTTGCACAAGTTGTGGAGGAGTGGACATGAAGTCCTTTAGATAAAGAACATTATGTTTTGTAGGTCAGCATGCAGCGTGTAAAATCCCTGTTCAAATGAAGTGGTTCGTGAAAGTGAGGAAGCATCTTTTGCTTGCTTTGGAGATTGCATCCCAATCCTTGCTTCATGGTATAATCGTCCTCTATAAGCAGCAAGGTCAGCATAATAAACAGGAGGAACTAAAGAAACAGGTTTAGTGCACTTGGCAAAGGTGAAGCACATCTCGTATATGAGCTTCTGTAATTCATCAGATGTAAACTTGTGCTCGTCCCATAAAACATGGTAATGAGTAGGTTTGCTTGTACCTAGGTTTCCATAGTAACTACAAAGGTAGAAGTCAAACTCAAAAGGGTGAATAACTTTTGTGTCCACAACTGTTCCTGGTAAAATATTGCCACTAGAAGATCCATCCCTCCATCCCTCTGGAAAAAATCGAGTTTGATGTCGTTTTTGTGCCACAATAAGAGTGATTGTTGGAAAGTAGTTTACTCTTTGAAATGCTCTCTTCAAATCGAGAAGTTCTTCGTTAAGAACCATGTCAAACTGGTACTCACTCACCCCGTCACGGAAAATAACAATTCTTTCAGGCCTGACTCTGTTCATACTCCTATAGCATGAAACAAGCTCGAGGCAAACATCCCCAAAGCTCAGTATTTTCTCACTTCGATTGTATTGTGGGCATACACGTGCAGCATAACGATTTGCAGCAGGCCAGTTAACAGTGGCGACCACAGCAGCAATTGATGGACTCCTGGTGTCTTGATAACCAGGATGGTTGACATCAGCCCCTAAAAACATCACATGTCCTTCACCCACAAAGTAAGGGAGTCCATTACTGAGCTCCACGTTGCTGCCTCCGAGTTTGGCATTGATCTTGAGAGCCAGATTAGTATAAAATTTGTCCTCTGCTTCATTAGCACCGTTAGACAAGCAGCATTGTGTTACTATCCCAAGTTTGGTCTCAGAAATCCATTTGAGGTACTTGTAACCAGAACTTTTTTTAGACATTACACACAGAAGAAATTGCAGGTGTACTTGGTTATATTTACAAATGTTGTTAATTTTCTCAAGTAACTCGGATAGTAAATCATAACTCGCGAGTATCTTCATTGAAGATTCTTCATACCAAATGGGCTCCTGCATGTATATACCCAATTTCTTGTATTTGCCTATAAGCTTTTGAATGAAATCCTTGCCTCTTAATTTGTACCTAAATGGCCCAAGACTAGTGAAATCAATAATGCCCCAATGCTCAACTGGTTTACCTTCCACCATTGATCTTCCAGCAAGATTCCAGTGACATTTCTCCAGATCCACTGTTAATTTAATGGTCTTCCCATTTGGATCACCTAACTTTAATTCTGGAGGGCCAAGTACACGTCCTACAATAGTTGTCATAGTTGTGTTGACACTCATTCCAAAATTTTGAGTAAAACCACCCCTGCCAAATGAAAACACATTAGACGTGTCTCCTACAAATTAGAAGATGAAGATAGGGTTTCAATTATATAACCACGGATATATTAACAAAAGCATTACAAGGTAACGAATACAAATATATGCAGGTTTGTAGTCATACATGCAAACTAGAACAATTGCTACACAGCTGAGCATCCTGTTGATAATTTCCTGGTTTGAAATTAACCACTGTCACAATATTTAGAAAATTAACTTCAGATGTATTTCATCTGGAATTTAAAACGTAATTTTCCTAATTTCCTGAGGGGTCTAGCATTAGCAGTGTGATTCATGTCACTTAACTACAAGTAGAACGGTCAATTTTATTGTACTTCAAGGAACACTGTCAAAAAATAATATTCTCTCCTGTCTTTCAAAGAAAGCCAAGCCTCTTCATTTTCCTGGTATTAATAGGTTGAATCAAGTGTAAGTGTTTTCCGCTACCAACTAAGGTTTTCCATCCTAGTATTATGTTTCTTGTTTAAACTACCCAAAGAATTCACCAACTTCCACGTTGGCAGTTAGTACCACCAGAGCATATGGACCAAACTTGTTGAGGGTCTTGCACATAGCACCTGGTAGATATTCCATGCTTGGTTGACATGTTTTTCACACAAAGTATGAAGTTAAGGGGATCATTTTCACCTTTTAAAACCCTATGCCTAATCTGCTCTGAATTGTAGAAACAAGTACATGTGACCTAAATCCATCATTGACATCACATGTAACTGTACTGTAACTAAGAATCCAGGAATTTAATAATGCAAGTTCCACATGGCATACACATAAAGAAGAAATGCAATTGGAATAACATTCCCTTACCTGCAAGGTCCATCACTAGACTGCACCATCTTATGTATTGCACACTCCCTCTCGTTTGGGTGAGCTAGTGACATTGTTTTCAATGTATTTGCAGAAATACTACCCAGACGCTCTTTGGGATATCTTTGGCCCTCAACTAGAACACAGAACTCCATGGGTACATAGTTCTTCTTGTCTTTCCCTAAATCTAAACAAGGAATATCTTTGTACATAATTTCCTTGCCATATTTGTCTTTAAAAAAGGTAAGAAGACTAACATCCATTGGGCGATTCCATCCACCGGTATTGTCAATGGGAAAAGTGACATACCTTGTAATCATAGGAGTTAATCTTGAAATAATGTATTTCCGATTGCTTTTACGATGAGTCACGCTGACTTTCAATCCAACAAGTGCGTCCTCAACACATTTCCTAAATTTTTCGAATTCATCCAATTTAAAGTTATCAATACACTCATGCAAGAAATCCAAGACTGGCATTCCCTTCCGAAAAGCCAAAACTGAGTAGTCTACACATAAGGACAGACCCTGAGATGTAGGCTTTAAACTATGCTGAAATCCCCCAACAGCAATTATTCCATGGTGAAGATCCTTCATTACTACAGGAGGATTTGTGGGATAATAGCGTCCTCCTACGGAAACAGTTCGTCTAGCAGGATTCTCTTTCACCACCACATCCATACCTTGTAAAATATCCCTAGGATTGGAGAGGTTATGCCCACTAAGATAGTCCATTAACTTGCAAAGTCTGAGTTTATTAACAAGAGTTAATGTAACAATATACGAAATAATCTTTTCGTCCTCCCCATCAGTGATCTCCACAGTAAAGGTCTCTTCTGGTAACTGTACTGCACTATAAATATTTTTTGCACCGTCATGTGCAGTCATCTCCAAGGGCAACCTCTCAGGATCGTCAGAAAACAGTTTCTCTCGGATCATGGATAGATCAGACTTTGATAATTTCTGAGGCTGACCAAATTTTGAAGAAACCTTAGGCTTGACACCAATACTATAATGCATTATGGTACGCTCTGGATCAAACTTAACAGGGAAGTGATTGACACGGAGTCTGCTAGTTAGAATTGCTATCGTGCCACCATTATCAGGTCTCTGAATAGGTGATATTTTATCCTTTTTATCATGAGTACAAGTTGATGTAGGTAACTGTTTTGATATTTGTAGTTTTTCCAGCTTGGGAACAACAGAATCTGCAAGGAAAACCAATAGCTAAAAGACAACTCAACAGAATAATCAAACAATTTCTAAACACAACATCAACATATGTTATAATTATTACTTAGTACATATTCTTTTTAATTTTGAATTTTGAATTACTATGATTTGCAACTTCAAAAACTTGTTAGAAATTCTTGAGTTTAAAGGCTAATACGAAAGGACTATAATCTTTCCACGACTTCAATGCTAATTTACTTGGCGTCCACTGTAATGAATGATTATAGGGTAAACACTAACACTCCATGGTCAGACCTGACACGAGAGGAAACTTTCGGCAGTTTCTACAATCCCTATTCGCAGTCTTAAAATACGAACACAGAGAGCAAGTAACGAGCGGAACAGAGCACTTCCTCGAACAATGTATATACCTGTAGCCGGAGCAGCTCGCCAAAGGTCGTTAGGGTCACCGCGTCTTTCAACGCCACTGGAGCTCGACGCACTAGGTTTGCGAACACTGTAATTCTGGTCCCACGGAAATGCCGTTGAACTTGTTCTCGATCGTCTCCATTCAGGTTCCCAAACACTAGTACTCGCACTGGCACCGGCACTGGCACTGACACTGACACTCGCACTCGGCTTCGAGCGCCTCCATTCTGGTTGGAGAAGAATTTTCTCTTCGCCGCCACGGTTGGAAGGTTCGGAAGGAGGAGCACTTGGCCTCCGACGACGCCATTCAGGTTGCAGAATGAGGTCCGACTCGGTTCCACTTGGTCGTCGGCATTCTGGCAGTAGATTCGGTTCCTCAGGCGGTTGCGGTGGCGGTGGCGGAATTCCTCTTGCGGTGTTACCGCTTCGTTGGGCTTGGCTACCGCCAGCACCGGTTTCCATTAGTGGAAGGAGTAAGGGTTAGAGGAAGGACAATAGGTGAATGATTCGAAATGCAGGGAGATTATATAGGAATTCACTCCACTCACCAAAATGCCCTGTCGCTTTTCTTCTTTTTCTAAAACCACAGCATTCCTTCAGAAGGCTTGATTCATATATTTATGATTCAACTATATTATAAAAATATATTTAAATTAATATTATTAGCAAAAACACCTCTATTTTAATTTTTATTGTATTAAAAAAATACATAAATTTATTATTTTTATGAGTAACTAATAAAAAAATTGAAAATTAATATAATTTAATATGTATCCATATATAATCTTATTTTTATCCATATATAAAAAATACAACACTTTTCTAGTAGAAAAACTCTTATTTGTATAGTATGCTATGGACCGTAAAGGTAACTTCCTCTGCATAATATTTTGGCTTGGAAGGTAATCATGAATAAGGTGCATACAAAAATAAATATTAGGAAGAGAGGAGTGCACTCAAGTGATGTTTCTTGTGTATTCCGTGAGCTAGAAGAGGAGACTAATACATATTTATTCCTCACTTGTAATATAACAAAAAAAAAATCTGGAACATGTGTAATAGTTGAGTGGAAGTGAGAACGGTGCATCCTAAGTTATGGAAGATTGTAAGATTGTATGAGTTTCAATTGTAAGATGTAGAATAAATATTTACTTTGGTATAATTAAATGCTTGGGTTTGGATGAAGTATAAAATTGTAACGTTAATCTTTTCTTATTCAGACTGGATCCTTTGTCCAGTCTAGTACATTCATTATTTTACTTAGAAATATAACCAGAATCACAAATAAGAAACTGGATAGGGACCAAGAATGCCTATCAGGAAGCATGAAATGTTAGTCAGGTGTTTTGTCCTTTCTCAAGACAACCTAATCATGTCAGGTTTATTTTGGTGCTTGTTTTGCCTGTGCAGGAAATCAAGGAAGAATTTTGTCTCATGCAATCCTTAACATTTTCAAAGGTAACCTTGAAATACTAACAAGATTAGATGCAAAACAAATGTGCAGCAGTAAAAGGATATGGATGACTGAACAACATATTACTGATTTGTTAGAATATGATGCTTGATTACAAACCCAAACTTTGGACCTGATATAGTTTTGTAATCACTCTATATAAAAGTAATTTGATTGTTAAATAAAGAGATAGTTATAAGAGTACTTTGATTACTAAATAGATAGTTGACTCAATATTTTGTTAAGTTTGATTGTATGATATTTATAATAGATAAATGATTTTTTAATAGAATAGCACAACTAAAAAAATTATGTATTTATATATATATATATATATATATATATATATATATATATATATATATATATATATATATATATATATTTATTCCTTAATGATAAAAAAACGCAGTCCTTTACATTATAATAAATACATGGTCACTAAATTCAACTGATATTTCAATCAAAAGAAATATGAGTTTTATTGGGAGAATGAAATTGTAAAAAAGATCTAAATTAATCTAACGTAACAGTTTAAAAAAAAAAAATCAATTGAAAAGTAAAGCAAAAAAGTACCTTGAAATTGAACCATAACATAACGTGAAGTCATGAATGAAGTTTCTTTAAATGCATGTGATACAATACCTTACTATTTTTTGTGAAAAAGATCGTGATTTCTCACACATAAATTAAGAAAGAATATATGCTAATATATATAGACCGTAAAATAGTGTCGCAGAAACGATAATTAATTATAGAGATGAAATTAGTTGCTATTATCAAGAAAAGATAACAGAGAAAATAATTTAGTCGGTGCAATAATAGAACTTAACATGTACGAGGTAACACATTATAGAAAATCTAAAAAAGAAATGGCACCTTTATTTACTTATGGGGATATTATGTTTTTAGTCATAAAATATGGAATCCATTTTTTTAAGAATAAAATAAAGTTTCATAAACTAAAAAAAAATCCTTCAACGCTAAATTTGAAATTATAATTACTTTTCTAGAACGTTTATTATCTTTAAATTAAATTATTTAAATAATATTGTTTAAAGATATAAAAAACACAAATATTTTCTTTATTTTTAAATTTGAGAAAGTAAAATTATTGAGTACAGATGACAACATAGACCTATTTGGTCTTATAATCCACTTCAATTTTTATCTTTAAAAAGTGAATCCAGTTAGCCTGTCCAGCATAAAAATTCTAAACTAACTTTGTTGATTTGTCCCATATAATGATTGATTCACGTGTTTGTGGATCAGTACACATAAACAAAATGTTAAAGAAAATATTATACAAATAATTTAACAGTAACTTTATTTTAATGTTTTACATCTTTATTGTATTTCATAAGTTTACAATTAATAATAAAATTGAAATAAACTAGATAAACATAAGAAATATTCAAATACTAAAATAAAATAATATACAAAAGTTTTGTTTAACGTAAAAAATTAAAAGAAAAAAAAAATTAAACCCACAACATCTCCCACTTTTTTTTTCTAAATCTCACCATAATATTAAACCTTGTTTTTTCTTTTAATACAAGTTTCTTCGTAACAATGACTACAAACCGATTTTTATTCAAGTGACTAAATTGAAGTGTGAATACGAAGAAACTTTATGCACCGAAAAATTAGGTTTCTCAAATAATATGAGTTGACAAGCTTTGATACCTAAATAAAATCCATATTCACTCAACTTAGGTGCAACCCTTCCTCCTACTCTTTTATGGCTTCCTTTGTTATTAAATTTTGGCTAAGACCAGAAACAAGATTACACTTCCTAAGACTTTTTACATTCAATCTTGAGAGGGAAGTATGGCTCTATCAATGCGTCAAAAAGTGAACTACAAGGAAAAGTTAGCGTGTGAGAACTCATCAAAGTCAAATTCTCAAGACTAGAAAATCCACTAACAAGCTTTTGCATCATAAAGGAACCAAGCACAAAATCTAACAAAATATGAGTCTTCTGTACTAACTAAACCTTGGTAACAGGTTATTTCTAAAGATGGAATTCTCAAGATCATCGTTTGCAGAAGAAAATAAAAGAGGGTCCACTATTTGTTTTTCTTTAATAACTAAAATGGGTCCACTTTGTGATCTCTCTAGTGTACGACAAAAATAGACACCACCAAAGGATACAGTTATAGAACTCTTCTCTCAACCTTTTGCAGTTCTCTCCCACGTGAACCCAATCAATCAACCACCCAATCTATAAACACAAGGTGTAAAGAAACCAAAACTTACCCTTTCCAAGGGACTTCGTTTTTTAACAACCAAAAAGTGTGTCAGACCTGAGAAACCTGTTTCAAAATAGTGAGTTCAATTTACACAAAGAGAAACTTTACCTCAAGTGTGTTCACTACATCAAAATCCTGCTTTCTAAGTTGTCAATCATGGCCACAAGTGAAAATGTTGAGCCAAGAAAAAGGGACTCTTCATCTACTCAAAAGTATGCACAGGAATAATTAATTAAACAAGGCACTGTTAACAAGAGATGTGATTGGTGCCATAGCTGATAGATTGAAGATTTGATTCTGACATGTTTGTAACCCATCTCTTTGGACCATTTGATGTTCCTGGTATGTTGTAAGCATAAGAAGGCCATCTTACATTTTCTCCACACAAGTTGGTGCCATTCATTCTGATCATCTTCTGTGTTCTTTCAAGAACTATAAGACTTGAAAATGTTGAGAAACTGTTCCCCACAAAGGTATCAGCTCTTAGACACACTTCATAGTCGATTGCAGACTGAATTAAATAGGGATACTTCTTGTAAATTCCATCAACACCAAGTTTCTTCTTCTCAAAAGGAACAAACCCTTCTTCCCAATCATCAAGTATGGAAGAATTGTTTAGGAGTTTATCAGCAACAGCAAGATAAACAACCACTGGAGTCTTCAAACCAGCAATGTTCCTGACTCTTTCCACTATCTCTTTCTTGCCACTGCAGATTTGGTTCGTGTTCAATCGCCGCTCTAAATTTTTACAGTGAATCATCCAATCAATTTCTATCCTCATGTGGACAGCAACATATGGAAGGGGCTCAAAATAAGGTCCATCATTGGTGATATTGTTCTGCATTTCCACTGCTTCAGTGTTGCCGGTTATCTTTCCTTCAACAGCTCTAATCCTAGACACAACCCTGTCTACTTCCTTAGCAATCTCTTCTGTCAAATACAAGCACTCAAAAATCCTTGCATAGTCCTTCACAGGCCAATGATCATGCCACAAGAAAGGGTTCTTCCCTACAATCCTAATTACCTCGTGGTCATCAAAAGAGCCCTTGCCATGCTCCTTCAATTGTGACAAATCTCTCTCCACTGTCCACCTCCTGCCACTTCCCTTTTCCATTTCCAGAACTTGTGTTCTATTCAAGACATCTGAATAGCGCCCCAACCGGACAAAACCATGGCAGAGGGTATTAAACTTCTCAAACTGGAATATCTTGTCAAAGGAAATAGGTTGCAAGAGGTCAACTTCTTTGTAAAACAATGAGGCACTGAGGCTTGGCATCAACAATGTTCTGTTCAGCATTCTAGCAGTAAGACAGGCCCTTGCAAATGCAATCTTCTGGTTGTTTAATCCCCACACAATCTGGGGAGCTACCAAAAACTTATCTTGCCGGATTCCAAAATCGAAATTCAACAATGGAGTGCGTATATATACAAGGTTACTCCATTCAATCCCTTCAAAACCAGGGAAGGATGGAAACAACAATGCTCTAAGAATCAAAACAGTAACAAACAAAATCATACATTTGCTAGCTACTGAATTCATTATGCCGATCGAAAACTTCGACAACACTTCCATGTATGATAATGATTCACTCTACCATGCAAAGCAAAGCATCACCATTTTTTTTTTACTTCAACATAAAACCCAGATTACAGCATCACTTACAAAATTGATCATCATCGGTGTGGAGAAACCGTGCCAACAAATTTGAAGGTGAAGATCCAATTTTGAAGGACCCCACAATCTGACTCGACGGATGAAATGAATAACGAGAAAAAACAACAAACTTGCAACAGAGGGTTCCACTCCAACGATGAATATCTACAAAAGAATAAGAAAGAAAAATCACAAGAATCAGCCACGAAATCGGGATGCTAAAAGATGAAATCTGACTATAAGTAACGACGATAAGTTCAACTGATCAAAGGAAGAAATGGGAAAACAACCACCACAAACGAGACAGAAGTGAGAAACACCATCATAGCCTATAATCCTGTAACGACCCAGATATTCGAAAAACAAAAGAAACACGAGACAATGACCCACCTTGAATAAACAAAATTGGGAGGTGAGGATCCGATGGGGTGTGATGAAAAGTGAAAAAGGAGCAACCTTGAGGCAAAGAAGAGTATTTGAGATAAAAGAAAGATGGAAAAGAAAGGAAGAGTGGAGTGTTGGGAACAGAGAAGAAGGGACAAGAAAAGTTGGTAGAAGGAGAGAGAGTACAGAAAAAAGAGAAGGAAAAGTGAGGAATAAGATGAAGGTGAAGGAAGAGGACAAGGAAGATACGATGTTGCAGTTGCAGAGGGAATGCCTGGTGTGTAACAGAGCCAAAAACCAAGGCCAAAGTTGCGTATGTTACGGAAAAGCTTTAACCACGTTCACTTTTTTCCTTTTCTTCTCCTCCTTTTTCCATGTGCATATACCAGCTTAAGCGACTCAAATGGAAACTTTTATATCAAATATTAATTGTTAAAAAGGTCCAGTTTATATGCAGGTAAAGTACATAATTATTTTTAAGTGTTTTTTTATTATAATTAAATGAAAACTTTTATTGTAACGTTAAGCAAGAATATTATAATATCAGTACTAATATTACTATACTTTTGTTTGTTGAGGATTTATGGACCTAAGTTTAAGACATCTATCCACCTTAAATTTATTTATTATGTACTCTTGTTTAAATTTTATTTTATTTTATTTTCTTATATATGAGTAGGGTTGGTAACGTGGATCAGTCCGATTCGACGTGCACTTTGTCTATAAAATGTGGTTATTTTAGCTCGTCCTGCATTTTCAACACGAGCAGAACAATCTGATTTATCCCGTATAAGTGCGGGTCTGTGAGTCTGCGTACCAGCCAACATTTCTTTTTTTTAAATTATTATAAAACTTTTGATGTTGAATAAATTGAAAAACTTTAACAAATTCAAAAAATTAAACAAAAATTCTCATAATTTAGATTATAAATTAATAATTTAATATTTTCATTATATTTATATTCGTACCTTAATATACATAATATATTTTTCAAATTTTAACATATTAAAAAATACATAATACTTATACTTTCAATCATACAAAAATTTAAAACATTCATCAATTCAGAAAAAAAATAACCATACAAGTTTTTTTATGTGACAGTTGATCGACCCGCGCGAACTGCATACTTTTGAAGGTCGGACTGCTTCGCACCGGTGTGTGTTCATTACCATGAGCGGACCGTATTTTTTTATGAGCGTATTTGTAATTAAAGAGCTTATCTTTTTATCATGCATGCAATTATTAATAAAATTTTGAAAAAGTAGACTAAAATAACATGCATCACATAAATTATGATATCTCTTTTGTATTGATATAGATAATATAAAAAGTGATATTAGAATTAAAAAATTTTACTTAAGAATATAAAAAAATTGATATTTTAACCCATTTTTAACTCATTAAATCCACGAACAAAATAGGTCAACAAAATAGAGGTAGATGATTGGAAGTATAAAATTTATAAGTACAACTGAACAGATAATTTGAAATGATTGATTGCAGAAATAGTAAATAACATGGTATGTAATTTAAGTAATCAGATGTAAATTTGCGTTTTTTTTACAGTTAAGAAATTAGTTATGAATCAAAGGTATCATTTAAAAATATTATATATAATAAAAATATACTTATAAATTGAAAATTAAAGAAGCAAATAATTAAATATATATAACATTTATGATATCTAATTATATTTAATTCCAACATTCAAATTCATTTTTATAAAAACCTATTTAAAATGTTCATGATAAATTAATTTTAGATTTAATAGTCTATTTCGAGCCTATTTATAAATATGTTAACACTATTAAAAACTATAATTATTGCGATTTTACAATCTTCATAGGATATTATTTTTTTGGTTTAACCATATTGACTTAGTTTTACATTTGCTGTTTAGTTTCTTTTATTTCTGACAATATATTTTTTGTTAAAATGGCACAACAATCTACCAATCATATTATATGTATATCCTGAATATTTGTTATGTTTAGATATACATGTTTTAATTTTATCATTTTGTTCCAGTGGAGAATGTCGTGAACTGGGGTTTGGTATGTTTTTAAGTTTAACATCTTGTACATCCCAATATTATGAAAGTATATATTGTTTTATAATTTAATGTGACATCCCATTTTAAATAGAGTAGTCTACTAAAAATTAAGCATTACATAATTATAATGTAAAAGAGCACATATCATGAAGCATACATGTACTGACTATTACAGTTATCTATAGTATACTTGGAATAAAAGCTTAGACACACCACAATTGTTATAAAAAGGACACAAGGATACTATTGTTTTACAAAAGATTGCTCATAGAGCAAGGAATCTAAATAAACAAGAGTTCTTCAAAAAGTGGCTCAACAGTGAGCCATAACGCAGACTAAGGGGACCACTCTACACAGCAGCATCTTCACCATCCTGAGTTCTACCAAGGGTTCCACATCTGCTCACACCAATAAATTGGTGATCATTGCAAAAGAGAAAGCAAAGCAAGGAACAGACAAAAGTGAAAGGGTAAGCTAGAGTAAAATATTTTAACATGTTATCAAGCAACCAAATGATAAAACAGGTTATAATCAAACAAAGCAGTAGGCACCCAAATCATGTGAAAGCAAACAATTGCAAGACTCTATAACTCAATATCCGGATATAGAATTCTAAAGGAAGTATGCACCTGTGTTGGTTTCTAAACTCTGCAGAGTTTAGACGCAAGGGATTATCATCCAACCACACACAGGGTTAATCCTCTAATGTCTTAGGCCCAATATGTCCCAAGACTAGGACCTCCTGCCACTCTCACCACATAAATCATTCTGCTCTATGTGAGCGTGAACGATTATTAGAGTTCAGATACCTTCCTTTATCTAGACATCTCCTATATCAAGGTATACACTAACTACCATTACCAAGAGTTTCCCTTGAAACTCTTTTACCAACAAATTTTCACATGCCATCTCAAGAATTCAATTTTCATGCCATTCCACCACCAACCACAAAACAAGTCATGCTTTCCATACCAACATTTTCATTATCAATCTCATTAAAGCATACAAACAGGCATGATCATCTATATTGAGTAAGGGAAAATTAAAGAAAACCATCATGAAACAAACAACAGTCAACACAGCGTCTCCTACCTGAGTTTCATAGGAATGACTTAAAAAAAACATGTATTATCATTGAAAATCTGACATTTGTTTTAAACTTACAAATATATAAATAGTTTTAATAATATTTGACAGTAGCATATAAAATTAAAACCCATTGTTAAACTTGCATGTGAAAGACTTTGAACAAATTATGTTAAATTGGTAATTGGTAATTAATGCATTTAAAAATAAACATTTTTCTTTTATAATAATGAGAATAAAAATTATTGTCATTTATTCTTATACACGGATCAAAGATATTGGTATTCTAAAATGTAACAAAATGATTAAAATTTTATCAGAAAACTAAAAGAATATTTATTATTTATTATATATATATATATATTGACCTTTACTAGGAGAGGAAAGACATTACTAATTATGAGATGAAGGAAAAAGTAACAGGTCTGAAAATCAATACATGTATGGATGCATGATAACACTTGCAACAAAATAATGTCTTTTACAATAGTATATTATGTTCTCATCAAACTAGTTTACTCTGGTGAAAATAGTTACATATATAATAATTTAAAATTTTTTTAACCAAAATATAATTTACCCAGAAGGGAATACTCCTCACATTTATACTTTTATCTAGATTTTTAATTTTTACAAAATATAAAATGTACTCGATGCAATATGAAAATTGTCAAGGGACATGCCATTTTTAATGTAACCATCAATACCTTAAATTATTTTCTACAAATCCTGCACAGGGGAAATTTTCAATAAAGAATAATTTAAACAAGATATCAATCCACAAATGTTTTTTTAAAAAAACAATTTTACTTTCATACTTCAACATAAACCCAAGTCTTCAGAGATTGAGACCAAAGGCAAACTATTTTCATGAATAAAATCTTAACAAATAAATAAAAGTATCTAATGCCAATGATTCAATGCGGGCAACAATCAACATCTAAAATTTCAACCAAGGAAACTATGTACAGAAAACAACATACCCTTAAAAGGATAAATATTAAATACAGTCAGATACTATACCAATAAAAGTACAGAAATGATGCACCTTGTCCAGCAACAGTTAAATTACAAGGTGCTTTCTGTCACATAAATCTGATGCCTATATAGAAAGCATAATAACTTTAAAAAAAAACTTAAACTCTAACTTCCCTTACCTCGAATGGAGCTAAACGTTCTTAAAGGACTCTTGGTGGAAGAGAACCAGGACCAAGAACAGCTTAATGAGCTGAAAACAAACGCACGAGCACGAAAAAAAGCTTAGATTTGATAGAGATTAAGGTAAGACCAGAACTTAGGAGCTGAAAACAAAAGGAAGCAAGGGAAGGAATCAACTTACGTGGTAGAAAGATGTTTCAGCTATGGAAATCAAGGAACTTGTTCAAGCCCTAGCAGAGCTTTCTGCTTCAGCACCATAGACACAAAGAGGACTATTTTCTGTAAAAGTGGCAGAATGAAGGGTAAGTGACTATGATGGGGGTCTTGGAGGTCCAAAGTGAGCTGAACTTGAATCCTTAAATGGCTAGGCCCAACCCTCTTTAGGACAGAGTTTAAAATAGAGAAAGGGATCTCACAATGATAAATAACCAATTTAAAAATCGGAATTCCTTTTGGCCAATTCACTATTTTCAAATGAAAAAAAAAATGTGTAATAGACATAACAGACATTTGACAACAGAAAAATATTTAATTTTTAAAAATCTAAATATCTCACGATTTGTATTTCATATGTATTTTACTTTTCAAATCAGAAAACACTGTTAAAAACAATATTTTTTTGGAAATATTTTTATTAATGGTTTTACAAAAATGTATTTATGTGGCGGTGAGAATTCTGAAGCTAGAGAAAAATTACCGCCTAAAATAACCCGTTATGCTTATTAAATAGTTCAATATAATAAATGATTAAATTTTTCAATAAAAGCCTCGTTACTTTTTATTTTAAGAAAGTAATATAAATACTTTTGTAATTATTTATGACTAAGCACACAGAGTGATGGAGCTTCTTAGTGTAGAAGTGAAAGGAGATATAATGAGAATGCAAAGAAAGAGTTGAATCAAAATGAAGGAATGAAGTGCAACAAGCTCTCGGCAATGGAGGTTTGATAAAGACGAAGTGTATAACTGGTGTTATCTTATAGAAGGTGGTTAGAAGAAATGTTGGAAAATCCTAACCTAGTGTGTTCTCAAATAAGCATAGAAGAAATTGAGTGCTTTCAACAACTATGCTTCTACAATGCAAATTCAAAAGTAACCCTTACATGTGCATAAGAATCTATCATTTATAGTAGATTAGCTTCCTTAATGCATTTCAAATTAAGCACAAATGAAATGGAGATGTAGTTTGAAGAGCAAGTTTTATTGGAGGTCATGTGATGTAGGAGATGATATATGGTGGCGCCAAGTGGCATGTCACACTCTCCTTGCTTTAGTCATGCTTTGCTTGCTTGTCTCCAATGTAGCACATGTCAGGATTCTTGATAAAGAACTATGGTCTTCCATGCATCAACTCATATTTTAGAGATTTCTTTAGCCTATTTGAATAAAGTGAAAAACCCATAATTGACTTGATCATCTTGTGAGAGGTCAATTTGAATATTCTTCATCATGTTTCTAGTTATTGGACCTCTAGATGAACTTGGACTTATTGATGGTGGGCTTATTGATGCATTGGGGCTTAGGCCCGGGATCACATCACAAAGTATATATTTCTAAAAGTCATGATTTTTAGGAGATATATTTTCTGAATATGAATTTTTGTTCTCTTGAAACAAACAGTGTACACAGGTAGTTTTGTGCAATCATATTTGCTGTGTAAACTTTTACAGGCCGAAGAGGTTTTTATTTTATTTTATTATGATCAGAGTTTTTCCTGGGCTATGCAGTCCAGCTAAACAAACACAAGTCAGTTTTTCACTTCCTGCACCTTCACAATTTTTTCGCCCAACACCTATAATTTTCAAAACGATAATGTTACCCTCCATTGAATTTTGGAATACATATTTTGAAAACTTTATGAAACAAGCATTTCAAACTTTTCGAAACAAGATTTTCGGAACATATTTTTGGAATAAAATTTCTAAAATGTAATTTTCGGAAGAAAAAAAATCCAAAACGTATAAAAAATATGTTCTAGGAATTAGTTTTTTTTTGAAATAGGATTTATGGAATAAATTTTTCGAAACGTATACGAGTTTTCATAATATTCCTACATGAAATATGTTCCGGAATTTTACTTTTATTTGAAACATGAAATTTATTCATAAAAAACTTTTGAAACGAGTTTTTATTTTACAAAAGATAACCTTTTGACAAACATTTTAATTTTTTATTTTTTTATAAAAGTTACAAAAATAAAATAGAGTATTTTTTTATTAAAAATTTTCATTTATCAAAATTTACCAAATAAAATTTTGTCAAAGCATCATTTTCTTTCTTTTTATTATCTTCTTCCTTTGAAACAAAGTGGTGGTGGTTGCGACATCAAAAATGTGTGTTTCAGTCTTTTCATAATATTATAGAGGTGCAGTAAATAATTGACGGGTGTAGAAAATAATAGTCTCAAAGTAAACACGTTGACCCAATACTATCAAACCTAATTGTAAAAACAAAAAAACATAGGAACTGGTTTCAGCCGTTCTCTATATATGATGAGCATGGATAGATAAATCCATATCAAATTCATTCCTCGTTGATTATATGATTAAATATTTGTAGTCTTTAAACTGAAATTGGAATTCATTTAATTTTTAAAACTTTTATATATTTTAATTATCAAATATAAAAAATAATAAATATACTTTTTTAACTTAATTAAGTTAAATTTTTTGACATATCAGATCTATTATAATTGAAATTAAAGTAAAAATATATTAAAGGATATAAACAATTTAACTGGTAATATAAGATATGTTTGACACATCAATCAAATTTAACATAATAAAATTAAAATTATTATATTCATTTATTTCTAAAATATATCAAAATTCGGACAAGTTTTAATTTTACATTAAAATTGAGATAAAAAAAATATTTAATCCTTATATATCATTTTCATGTCATATATAATCCATATATTTTAAGCCATACGCTTTCTTTACAAAACATTTTGAACTGTGTGTTAATTCAATAGTCTTAAACATATGTTCTTTTACAGAAAATATCACTGCTAAAATTGTTACTACCTGTGATGGCTAGTGAAAAATTTTTCCTATTGACGTTAATTTTATTTTATATTTATGAATATTTTAATTTCATATCCTTAACTTTTTTTATAAAAAATATTAACTTCCTCACCCTGTTGTAAAAAATATTACAAAAATAAAAGTTCAGAAAACTGACATTTTTTTAAATTCTCTCATCCTCACACTATATATATATATATATATATATATATATATATATATATATATATATATATATATATATATATATATATATATATAT
>Ga0209589_1006256_pt1 | contig 19806 bp, 12 predicted proteins | sample CowpeawhiteBW_FD_187525 | JGI IMG/M metagenome (GOLD analysis project Ga0209589, IMG submission 187525) | Root nodule microbial communities of legume samples collected from California USA - Cow pea white BW (SPAdes) (version 2) | ecosystem: Host-associated > Plants > Roots > Nodule | place: USA... | reverse complement strand
TTGAACAACAAATTACACCACGAAGCAGAACAGGAAGTTGAAAGGAGATTAACATGTGGAAGAGAAAAGATACAAGTGATGGAGGTAAGACTTAAGAAAAAATGTAACTAGTGACTCAGTGACACAGCCTCTGTTTGATTGAGTGCAGTTCCAGTACCACATCTTTTATGTCCATTCGATCAACAGCTAATTCTGCAGAACATTCAACTCCAATCCTTGCTAAGCCCACCAAACACTCCCTAATTTTTATTTCCATCATCCTTCTTCCTTCTTCAACAACTGGTACAAGCAAACGTGAATCTGCTATCTCAGTGACCCCTTCTGGAATTGCCATTTCGCAGAATTTGTGTAGACTTGCACCTTCACCAAACATTGCATCTGTTGGTCTCCTCCCTGTCACCATCTCTAACACAAGAATTCCGTAGCTGTACATATCTCCTTTAATTGATACTCGACAACCTGTTCCGTACTCTGTTTCCACCACCATTTTTATCACAACAAATTAAAATACATATATACTGATGTTGCCTCCGGGTAATTCAAAAAGCAGAGGTAGTCATTTTAAAGGATAGAGAAGAACTGTACCTGGTGGAACATATCCAATGGTTCCTCTAATTGCAGAGGAACTAACTTGATCTCTGCTGGAATTTCCCGTTGCCACATGAAGGAGTCTTGCTAACCCAAAATCACCCAAGTGAGCAACCATGTCATCATCAAGAAGAACATTGCTTGGCTTAATATCACAGTGAACTACAGCTTCCTCAGAACCATGATGAAGATAATCCAATGCATTGGCAACATCAAGAGCAATATTTACCACAAGATCAAGGTTGAGACTGAAATTTCTCGACTCGGGCTCAACGTTGTCGTGCAGCAAACTTTCTAGACTGCCATTAGGCATGAATTCAAAAACTATAGCCTTGAAATCTTTACCGTTATAATCAATACTTGAACAACAAGTCAAGATGTTGAGAAGATTCCGATGCACGATCCTTCCTAGAGCCTTGCACTCAGCTGCGAAACTCTTTGATGCCCCAACTGTTTCAAGATTCAATACTTTCACAGCTATAGGTGTCTTGAAAGGGAGAAGAGATCCACTATATACAGAACCAAAGCCTCCAGACCCTACCAAATTGGATGAAGAAAATCCATTGGTTGCTTTATGCAGCTCTCCATATGAAACCTTCACGTACTTGTTTTTAGGAGACCATGAGGTCGATGGTGTTTTGGGCCTTTTCCTGAACAAATAGATGCTGATAAACAGTGTTGAAGAAACCAAACCCACTCCAACGACAATTGCAGTGATGAGGATGAGTTTCTTTCTAAAAGACCACTTGTGTTTCTTTGAGGACAACTGAGAACATTCAGGAAGCTTCAGTTGAGGTATTCCGCCACAGAGATCCTTATTTCCGATGAGTGAAATTGCTGTAACATTATTAAAGACACCTTCGGTGGGAACCTCACCATAAAGATGGTTAAAAGACAAGTTCAAAGTATTCAAATAACTCAACTTTTGTAGTTCAACAGGGATTGTGCTTGAGAAGTTGTTGTTAGAAAGATCTAGGAATTCAAGGGATCCTAAAGAGCCCAAGAACGAAGGAATGCTTCCGCAGAAGAAGTTACTCTGCAACACAAGCTCTGTTAACCCGGAACAAGCGCCAAGCTCTTTGGGCATTTCACCAGAAAATTTGTTTCCTTGAAGATATAATACGGAAAGGTGCTTCAAGTTTCCAAACTCTGAAGGGATGGAACCAGTGAAAGAATTGTATAAGTCAAGATTTACCAAACCCTCCAAATTGCCAAATGTTTGATTAGGGATATCTCCATTCAAGTTGTTGGTGGAAACACCAAATGACTGCATTCGTATGCAGTATTTAAGGCTAAATGGAATGTCTCCAACGAATCTATTTGTGTGCAGATAAAGTTCAGACAACATAGTAAGATTGCCGATGGCAGTAGGAATATTACCAGACAATTTGTTTTCTTGCAGGGCCAATCTTACTAGATTTTTAAGCCTTCCAATCGAATCTGGGACAGTTCCCTCCAGATAATTATCTGCCACCACGAAGTCGATTAAACCGATTAGCTGTCCAATTTCATCAGGTATCATTCCAGATATTCGATTCAACCCCATACTAAGAGTTGTCAGGTGGGTAGAAAAATTGCCTATGAGATCTGGAACCACGCCACCAAATCCATTACCATCCAAAAGAAGTAGGCGCAATTGAGTGCAATTGGTTAATGATGAAAGGAAATCCAAATCACTGGCTGTCCCTGTTCCAAAACTGTTGTACGCAATGTGAAACGTCTGAAGTCTCTTTAAGGTTCCCAAAGTGGGAGGAATTGGTCCACTTAAACCGTTTGAGGAGATCTCAAACGCTTGCAATCCGGTGATGTTGGATATTGAAGACGGGAAAGTTCCACTGAACTGGTTCCCTCCAACCAAGAATGCTCGAAGGTTTGGAAAAGCAAGTTGCATGTTTGGTGGAAAAGTACCAGATAACCGGTTTACCCCGAAAACAAAAATTTGAATATTGGAAAGGTTATAAAGAGAATCAGGCACTACTCCTGAAAAATCATTTAAACCAAAATTCAGCTCTTTCAAATTTGATAACCGACCCAAAACATGTGGTATACTTCCCACCAAATGATTTCTTGCCACTGTGATATTTTGGAGGGATGAAAGATTCCCCAAGGAAGGTGGGATAGTACCAACTAGATCATTGGCACCAAGAAGCAACTTATTAAGCCGTGTCATGGATCCAAGTCCAAACCAGGAGGGAATTTTTCCATTGAGTTTGTTGTACAACAAGTTAATGACCTCAAGTTTAGAGCAGTTGGTAAGGTACATAGGAATCTCACCATTTATATTGTTGTTGCTCAAGTCAAGAAGCTGCAACCTCTTTAGTCGACCAATTTGTGTCGGAATTTCACCATGCATGTTGATGTTGGAAAGAATGAGGGCTCTGAGGAACGTTAGATTTCCCAAGGATGGTCCAAGAGTACCATTCCAGTTCTGATTTTTCAAGTGCAAGACAGAGACTCTGATGTGGCCGCGACTGCATGTTACACCCTGCCACTCACATAAATGCAAAGAGTGGTTCCATGATGGAAGAGAATTAGGCACTCCATTGATAAGCTTCTTCTTCAAGGCAAGCAAAGCTACCTTATCACTCTCTGAACTCAAAACAAGAGCAACCGTAGCTGGTGTCGTGTACACCAAGGTTTGTGAAACAACACTGAGAAGAAACAGTACTACTGTTAGAGCCATTGTTTTGCATAGAGTAAGATACGAAGTGCATACATGAAATGTTTATCTTAGGTAACTTATTTCTGGACTAAACTTTTCTCCACTACATCACTCTTGATTTAAAAAAGAAAAAAAAGGACATTAATTTATTGACTAAACTTTTTTAATGACTAAAATCCAATGGGCTAAACTTATTTATTGACTAAACTTTTTTCCACTGCATTCACTGTTGATTTTAAAAAAAAAATAGATATTAATTTTTCATATTTTCATAATTGGAGTCCTGGTAAAAGACAGTTGAAGAAGTGCTCTTTTTATTTTGATATATTATAAAAATATTGTTGTTAACTAGTATGATAAATAGATCGATTCATAAGTTTTAAAAAGCTATACATGTTTAAGAACATTTTTTTTTCAAGAAAAGATTACTTTACAAATTTTTCAAAACAGGTTATAACAAGGTACTATTTTTATAAAAAAGAGATTACTTTTTAATTTACAGATATAGTTCATTTTTTTGAGGTTTCACTTTAAACTAATCTATTTTTTATTTTTTACAATGAAGAACAATTCAATTTGTGTTGATCTATTTCTTACAATTAAACCAATTCAACCGTGTACGCTTATATTAATTTATTTAGAAAAATATTATTATTATTATTATTATTATTATTATTATTATTTTAAACAACTTTCAAAAATAAGATGTACATATAGATTTAGATGAAGTTTAGATAGTGTTTGTGCATCTAAAAAACATGTAGTTCAATTTTTGCATGTGGGTCAGAGGATATATATTATCGATGAATTTATTCTATAACTAGGTTTATTTTTCAACAAAAAAATAGCAGTGAATATAAAAGCAAAATAAAAATAACATTGCAAGTTGATTTTGTCTCAAAAAGTAGCAAGAACGAGAGTTGAGAAGGATTAAAGTCCTGGTTTCTTATTTGTCGTAATTCCAAAAATTATATTTGTAAGTAATTCGTATATTTAAATGGTTAAATTATACTTTTTGGTTTTATTTTTACATTACTAAATTTTTAAAAATTTTATGTTCATTTCAATTACCAATTCTGTTTGGATTTATTTTGGTCTAATTAAACCTTAGACGTATCATATTTATATAAGGTATAATAAAAGAATAATTTAACTGATTAAAATATAATATATATATATATATATATATATAAAAGACTAAAAAATTGATTAAAATTCTATTCTTTCAAATTTCAGATATTAAAATTAAAAAAAAAACTAATAGAAATTAAATAAAAAATATTTTAAAAAAAATAACGCATCCTGGCTATCCTAAGTAGGGCATTATTAAATAATGAAGAAAGTGGAATTAAAAGCATTGGCATAATTTTATTCAATGATTTTGTTAAAAGATAGGAATGAGTTGGCAACAAAGAAGGATCTTAAAATTTTTTTAGTGAGACTTGGAAATTAGGAGTCTTCAGCTTTGTAAGACAAGGGGCTGTGAATGATTAGATAGTAAAAAAGTGAGGCCTGTAAGAGAGCATGGCCATATTTTAATAAAAAGTTGTACGAAAAGTTTGTAACATTTACATCTCTATTGCATCAGTAATTGTCATTAATTTGGGTCATTAATCTGGTTTCACACATTAATTGTCCACCCAAACTTTAATTTTTTGATGCAAAAGAAAAACTACTTCAATATGACAAGAAGTCAAGATTGGGTTCATAAAACAAATATCTCAGTGATGTAATTAGTGAAAGTTAATCAAAACACCATGATCATGGCAAGATTCTACAAACCCACTTACACCAACAAGAGTCCACCACTCATGTTAAAGATGCATTACAACCTCATATTCGTTAAAATAAGATGATTAGATTTAATTATATGTAATATACTTATCTCTTTTGAAATCTGATAATTTTAGTTTAATTTTATCAGTAAAAGTGTTGTGATGGATTAGAAGAAGAAATGTCTATAATCTGAAGTAGATTATCTTGTGATATGAATTTTTTAATGTATTGAATTTGATATTTTTATTATAATTTTGTCATTAAAAGATGTTGTGATGTTTAAGAAAAATAAGTATTTATAATATGATATATACTGTTGGAGGTAAATTAGCTGATATATCAATACATTAGAGTTAAATAAAAAAGGAATCAAATCTTTTTAAAAAAAATTAGAGTAAAAATATTTTAGAAGAAATTATGAGTGTCATTTTAAGTTAGCTTCTAACTTTTATTAACAAACAAACCTGTTTAGTCAATTAGTAGTATTTATTAAAATAATTGATTTAATAACTTGTAATATTTTTAAGATGCTTCTTTAAATAACATTTTAACTTCTAGTTTCTTAATCATTATTTACTGTCCTTAAAACATTTATTAAACTTACTATTTTTTTCCCAAGGAGGAATTTTATTATTCAATTATAATTTTTATTATATGCTCTAATTTTTTTTTATACATTTTACTTTAGCTATTCACTATTTACGTATTTATTTTATTAGTTAACACTACATTTATGATATTAATATACAGTCATATTACCATATTAAGCAACATATATTATTGTGCTTATTTATAATGTCTATCATGTTATTTTCATTTTAAATTTAATTGAAACATTTAAAATATAAGACTGAGAAATAAGAAGAAGAAAATGAAACCAAAAAATTAATTACAACAATTTTAAATATAAATAAAAATTAAAAAATTTTAAGATTAATTCAAAACTAAGCTTGTAATTGCTCAAAAATATTTTTATTATAAAATAAATTTATAAAAGCATTTATCTATTATTTAAATTGATAAATTTAATACGTCATTTTTAACCACTTTCCTTATTCAACTATAAAACTACATCTGAAACAGAGTTGACCTTTTCAACTTTAAACTGGCTCATTACTTTTGCCGAACAAAATGTAAAACATCCTTAAACTTTAAAAACATGATACATATCTTGCTTTCAAAATTTCAAGTATTTTTTGTGTTTTCCATCCATTATACGCTGTGAGAAGTTGGAATTTAAAATTAAAAAAAATGTTCATTGTTAATGAATCAGGAATAACTAAACTATGATGTTTGCAGCCTAAAAATTTGACGTGTGATTATTCACCCGGAATGAGCCAACGTTGAAAGTATTATTCACCAAAAATCCTACCTTCTAATCTGTTATAAAATTTTCTAGCAGTCTAAAGGGACACTGCCAGAGTTCAATGAGGCAACTATGTCTAGAAACTTGTGAGGGTTTCGTCTGTAAATGGGAAAGGATATGGGAGGCATACCAACAAGCCTAAGAGCAAAACTGTTATTCCAATGGCAACATATTTCTCATCAGGATCAGTTATTTCCTCAGAGAGTGGTGCAATTGGACCTCTTTGCAAGAAGAAAATGAGAACTACCCAGTAGAAAGCTACATCATTAACCAGTGACGAGAGTCCCAGTAACGCAATTGAAACTCCTGTGAAGCGTAATGAAGCCTGTGGAATAGACTGAAGTCAGTATCTTCACGTAAAGGAAACAAAGGAAGCAACTATGTGATGTAATTAGTCAAATATTATCATGATACTCACAAATCAAGTTTTGCTTATAAGAGTTTGCTTGTTCAAAAATATTACTAAATCTTGTACCTTTCTTCCCCATAGGGCAAAAGAAATTCGCCCTCCATCAAGCTCTCCGGCTGGAATGCTGTTAATGGCATTGATAAGGAGTCCTGCCCAAGCCCAAATCACAAGAGGGTTGATAGAAATTGCGGTTCCTTCCTTGAGAACGTTACCAAGAAGCAGCTTTGCTAAAAAAGTAAATAAAAATGGTCACTACATATTGATAAAAGTATTAAGTACTACATCGGGCAGCCACTGGATTTAATTTGTTGCTCTTCTGTGGTAGTAATAATAGCAAATAAATGCTCATTTTAAATTATTTTGATAAACCCATAAATGAATGCAGACACAGTCTATCTAAATTTCTTTATGCTTACTATAGTGAGTAGCTTACCAATACCGCCGGCAAGAAACGACTCGTGAAACACAGAAGCATCAACAACAACACCAAGACCATCACTGGGAGGCAAGACAAAACCAATAAGCAGAAGCAAAAGACCCAAGAAATAGCCAGCTAATGGTCCGGCAGCTGCAACCTTGAGCAGATCTTCACGATTGGGTACTATGTTTCTTATCCTCGTAATGGCACCAAAGGAGCCTATCTGCCGACCAAATTACGCATCAGATTTCTGTATCTCGTATTAAGATGCTAGAAATTCTATATAACAAGAGAAAATTTGGCCATTGGCCAATATCTAATTGTACATATCAGCAAAATGTCCGTTTGAATATCGACACCAAATTATACCATATTAAATTAGTTGGCAATAAACATGAGAAGAAAAGACATCACTCCATCTCTACAGCACCACAATATTAACCAATCCAGGAGAATTAAGATGAATGCCACCATTTTCAGACACCAATTACAGTCATGCAATTCCGAAGGCAAGATTTGACTTTGTAGAAAAGCAACAGAAGCAATTCCCAAATGACAATGTAACAAAAGGTCTCACGCAATTTAATACCAACCACCAGTTATAATGTGCAAGACAAGCACAGATGGAATGCTTCAAATTGTCATGCATCAACAAGGATAAAAAATAATCCAACATAAAAATAAATGCATGCTCTATGCAAGTATACATACTCCGAATGATTTAAGTAATACATACCAGATGAAAAACATGATACCCTCCATTATTGTCATTTAATTGAAGAAATATCTTTACCAAAAAAATATGATAGAAGATAAATAATTTTATCTTATAACCTGCCAGCTAGGAACAAAGTACGGGACCCCAAGTTTAACTCCAGTGTCTTTGGCAGCTAAAAAGTGACCAAGCTCATGTACCCCCAGAATAAGTGCAGTAACAAGGGCTCCAGGTAGGCCATCCTTTAACAAGTTCAGATTATCGAAAGATGATCTGGAACATTAATAATAGTAATTTGGTGAAACATAAAAAATGTGTAGTAAACTAACAAATATCTTCTTATATGTAGAATAATTATTCATAAACATTTAAGAAATAAATCTTTAACTGATAATCAAGTGCTAAAGCCTATGCACACCAATCTAAACTTATGCTGTAATTAGAACCTACAATATATGGAAAATACTTTCACTAGCATTTGGTTCAAAAAAAAGTTCTATTTTTTTTTTCACTTTTAATTACAAGAAAAATCACTTTATTTTCACTTTTCTCATTTGCAAAAAGTTTGCATGACATGTCTTTGTTTCACACAAAAAAAAAATGTTCAGTTTTCTTTTTAAAACTTTCACTTTTACTTGAAAATTCTCCTTATTTTCACTTTCGTTATCTTCAAAAAGGTTTGAATGAAAACAGTGAAATTAAAAGACATGTTGTAATTAAAGTGAAAACAGAATAACTTAACTAAACCAAGTGATTTCTAAATTTTATTGAATAATTATAAATGCATACCAAATTGAAGCATAATGGAACAACTAATCAACCAAGATAATACAAAAAGACCAATGAATTATTCCTATGAAAGCTGGACCAGAATTCATCACTAGTTGAAGTAATTATTGAACCAAATGACACCTAAATTTCCCTTTGTAGTTATAGGTGCATACGAAATTGAAGCATCTATAATACGAAACAATCAGTCAACCAGGAAAATGACAACAAGAAATAAAGATTTATTCCTATGAAAAAGACAACAATTCATCACTAATTAAATTATTTTATGAGACCATCCTATTTAAGAATATACAGCCTGGAAGATAGACATGTATTTACCTAAACAATGTATTTGTAATACTTTTGAACTTATTACTCAAGCGAAGGAGTATACACGATTGTATCAGTATAGTAAATAAAACACATGAAATAGTTTTGTGTGACAGAACACTCTTGCCTAAGACATATCAACGTATGAAGTGACAATTTAAGGCATAAGAAAACAGCTCACAATAAATCGGATTGCAAAGCAGGAACATTGCGAATAAGTAAGGTAAAAACCGTAACCAGTCCAAAAGCTCCAGCAGCAAACCACTCAGGTACGGCTGCCATTATAAGTAACACCAGAATTACAAATGATGAGCTTTACGAAAAACAATTTTTGATCCACAATGTTGCAAAAGCTAAAACAAGTACCAGTTGTCTCTGGTTGTAAGGTTGTTCTTGGAACTACAACAGCCACTGGCTTGTCATCCTCTGGATTTACTAAAAGAAAAAGCTTGTACTCGTCTCCAAAATTATCCTACAATAATAACCATGCATAAATATAGTTCAGACATTGATTTAGACTAGAATCGCTCACAAAATCACTTAAGCAGAGAAATAGAAAATACTACACACTTTCAATCTCTTAGAAATTTTATCATAACTTTTAGCAGCTTGCCCTCGCAAGTTCCCTTTGAACAACACTCCACCCTGGCAGAAAAGAAGGACCCAAACTTCATACAAGACCTATTCACGTTAGGAAAAATACATTATAGGAAAGATAGGCTCACACCTCATAAGGATCTTGGCTTGTTACAAAAAAGGTATCGAAGCCAAAAACTTGGTTCCTTAAAATTTCGATTGTTTCCTTAGGAATTTTTATTGCTTCATCCAATTTCTGAGGCTGTAAAAACACATAAATAACAGAAACATGGAAAAATTAAAAACAAAAACAGAAAAGAGAATGGCTCTTCTAAAGGAGGAAATACTTGATACAGAGTAATCACCTTCACACCTGGCAGAGGTGACCCACTGGCAACTTCATCGCTATCCAAACTCTGTTCTAACCATAAGGCCGTAGAATGAGAGATAATAAAAGTATCACATAATGTTCCTAACTTCAAATGACAATTTTATTTTCATCTTTTCTCTTTTTGAGTACTCAAACTGATATTGAATCCATGAAAGAATAGTTATAATATTTATTAAGGAGATTATAGCAGCATACAAAATTGATGGAATCAGAGTGGCAAAACTAGGTATCATTTTAAGGATTTAGTTCTGACAAATGGTGGTGACGCAGACTTATTAAAAACATTTTATCGCAGCCTAAAAAATTCTTTACACATTATAAGTAAATAAGAAATGAAATCAATTGCATAAGATAAATTCTTGAGTACATTATGTCCGTGAGTAACAGGTTTTATAGAAGTCTTCAACAATAAGATAATAAACAATGAGAAGAGAGTGCATGTGTGTGTGTATACTGAACAACCTTTGCCAACATATTTGTATCTAATCAAACTTATAATGGAAATTCACCAAGTCAAACATTACCTGCACATCATTTTGATCCTTATTTGCATCACTAAATTCATTTAGTTGTTCTCCATCTACAGGAGCAGAGGTACTTTGCACAGAGGAATCTTCCGAAGGTAGTGTTTCTCCATTTTTATATGCTTCTTTCTCCTAGGTAAATTAAAAATTGCATATTGTCAGGGTAAAAGCATGTCTAAATTGTGTTTGAGTGCAAACAATATAAGGAAAAAAAATATTTATTTTTATCCTAATAACTAAAACACAACCCATTAAATTATGTTGAATTAAAATTTGCTGAAAGGTCCACATTCCAACTGACAACTTTTGCCTTTTTGATCCCCTCTCTATCTCTATTCAACGTATAAGCTGTTTTCAAGGCAAGAAGTTTGTTCATTTGAATTGATTTTTTGTCTAAATCCATCCATGTGATCCACTAAAGTAAGCACAGCTCTCTAACACATTTTGTTTTTCATTTAGGAGACTCAAAAGATTGTCTTATCTGAAGAAAACCTAACTCCTTGGCTTCTTGCACCAAAAGTTATTCGTTATGTATTCCAATTTGGCTTAACGATGTTTTAAGTACCTAGTAAATTTAGGTGTTTTGATTGAGTCTGTTAAAAGATTTTACTTTCTATTGAGGTAATAAAACTTAATTAAGGCTCCAATTTATCCACCATTTTCATAAATTGAAATGAGAGAGAGCATTAATAGAACGTAACGGTAGTATAATTCATCCTCATACTTCTCCTTCACAATCAAATATCATTTGGGAGTTGAGACCTCAAACTAGCCAGCTGCAAGCGTTAACAAACGAGTTCAATAAAAAATCCAACTCTCATCAAATTGTGCTGAAATACGGCAAGCCTGTAAGGAAGCCTTTGGCTTAGTTGATGAAGATAAGTAAACGTTCAAGAGTGTCATACATTGAATGATAAATTTAAAATATTTAACGAAAAATATTTATTAAATTAAAAGCACAAACACTATATTAAAAGTATTAAATACTACTTAAGCATTGTCTTATTATCATTCGTTAGCAGACCCGAAAAGAAAACATGCAAGAAATTTCGAGCAATTATGGAAAGTTAAATTAAATTCAAGTCAGAAGTCATCATGATATCACACTTCAACTTCTGAAGCCTAATGTCAGTGAAAACGAACATGCTGACTCCTGAAGAAAAATCCAGCAACAAAAGGAGTTAAAAAAAATGCAAAAACAGGCAGCAAACTGAAAGTACCGTCTCGTCGCCGCCGTTTTGTGGCTCAGTAACACTACAAGCAATCCCTCGCCTCCGGCTCGATCTATTCCAGTTGAAAACCCAACGGCATTTGAAGCCAAATCAGCAACAATCGGAAAACAGAACGATATCCGGTACATAGAAAAAGAAACTCGTACCTACCTCGGGTTCCGGAACAACTTGAACGAAGTAAACCGACAACGCGAATGAGGAAAGCCGTGGGAGCGGTGAAAACGGAGATCAAATTCGAAGCAAGAGGTGCAGCGGGACAGAGGAGGGAGGAGATTCCCGCGAAAAGCTGATGGAGCTGCTAGCGAGAGACTCATGGTTCCGTTTGGAGCGAGCAGTGCCTCTAATTGAGATGAAACCCTAGCGCCATTGAAACGAATGAAGATTGAAGAAATCGGTGGAGAAGATGAAGCAGTGGCAACAAGGAGGAATCAATTATCCGCTATAATTTTTCTTAAATACCCGCGCAATGATATTTTCCGCAGGGACGAATATGAAGCGGGCGGAGTTCCGAAGGCCAATCAGCGCTTGACACCTAAGTGGATTAAACGACTAGATAGAATCCTTTTGTTTTTCTTTATTAATTTTTTTTATTGAATTTGCAACGTGGAATATAAACAGGACACGCGTTTGTTATGGGAATTTCTTGTCCTATTATGCAAACTTAATGATAAACATAACTACTGTAAAAGTCATGTTTATTGCAATATATTACAAACCGCAACTTTTCATATTAATAAAAAATAAAATCTTTATTTGTCATCACTTTGTTATTATTATCTATTTTTTTTAAATAAATCAAGATATTTAATATTGTAATCTTCCTTAAACTTCAAATCTTTTAAGATCCCTATTAATAGTTCTTCTTAGAACATAATCACAAGACAAAACGATCAAAACATATACATCACTAAAGTTGGTTTTACCTCTTTTGACAAAACATAGAAGTTAAACTTTAGTCAATATACTTTAAAATCATCTATCTATTGACAACCGTGTTGAATATTTTTTATGGTTTAGATTAAAGTCCTGCTTCTTAGTTTAGATTTCAAATTCATTGGCCCTGGACAGAACAGAACATGGCAAATTTTAACTATTAGTGGGAGAACAATTTAATTGCACCTTTGTTTAGGATCTCATGTTAATGTTAGACAATGTAACAAAAATAAATCAATTGAGACATCTTCAGTGTCTCATGGATAACAAGTGGATACGTATGAGCCTAGCCTACTTGCAATGGCAAAACAATGGTCAATAGATTCATTTACTTGCATTCTGGTTTTTCATCCCATCTACACCTGCGCCTTCTACTACTGCCACTTCGAGGAGCTTCATACTGCCCAATCATCTTTTCAATTTGTTCAGATAATGGTGGAATTGGAAAGTGGACATATTCTTTATCCTCATCACCACCATTACCAATCCATCCATAGTAACCTTCACGCTTGTGACTCGGAAGAGGATTAAATGCTTTTGAAGATTGAATCATAAGAGCCTTGTCAGAAGGGCTCTTAACTTTGTTCACAATGGTGCTATTGTCATTGATTCCTTTGACATGATCTGAAGACTTTTGCTCATTTTTTGACTTGTTCGTGCCTTGTTCAGGTCCTCCTACTGCAGCCTGCAAGGCCAGATCCCCAACATCTACAAATTGACAGGTTTAGCATAAGCAGAATAATAGTCAGAGTAAGTGTTACTTTACTCTTCTGGGAAATCAGACATTTTTCTCAAATGTGATGCAGTTAAGCAGCAATTATCATGTCTTTGAATTCAGAATCAGAACTATTGTTTTGAATTACAGAAAAAACTTCAACTTCTATCTTAGTTTTGGTTCAGTTTAATGAATTATAAATACTAGATAATAAGTCTAGTGAATAAATAATTGTGAATGTCATCCAAAGAGATATACCAATTATCAATTATCAACCTTGATAATTGAAGTTCAGAACGCTAAAACTCTTGATGGCAGTGAAGGGTTATGCTAACATATTTCAAATGGGTGCAATTGAGAGGATGTAATAAAATTACCAATTTCTAGATTGTCGAGTAATGCATCTCCTTGATCACTGGATTGAGTAGTTAAGTCAAAAGCATCACTACCAGTATGCAATACAGTGATTTCAGACACCAGTCCAGAAGAACCAACATCAGAAATCCCAGCACATGAAGGACCAACATCAGAAATCCCAGCACATGGTGTCACATTATTAACACCATCTCCTCTTTCACCATCCTGCAAATAAAGTACACATTACTTTGCCTAAAACAAATAAGTAACATTCAAGAGAATTCTTTCAAAAAAATCATTTGATTGTACATTCTGCAGATGCTAAACATTTCACCTTATCTTTTTCTGCAGCAACTTCTTGTTTGCTAAGTAAGGTCTCGATTAAGAGCTTGTAAGAGGTCTCTTCAATAAAGGGCCATCCTTGAGTTCCACCATACACCTGAAAAACCCCACAGGTTAAAATGAAAACCAAAACTCTAAAAACGAAACATTTAGCATTTTTCTTCCTTTAGATCTTCAGAGAAGAGAAAACCAACATCGAGAAGCTCTTCAACCGTTTCTCGAGTCAGTCTTGTCCCAAATCCAAATTGACGCATTGCGTCCAGGGCAGCATCCATGCGCGTGGTACCCGTCGTCCTCTGCAGACAAAAGAAAGAGGAACACTCGAAAACACGTTAAAACGAAAGAGGAAGAAAAAATTAAAACTTGATAAACATAACATGAAAAAATTCAGAGGTTTTAGAAAAAAAAAATTAAGGAAGGTGAGAAATAAGGGGGAATGAACAAGAAAGCTTGAAATGAAGGACCTTTCTGGGTTTTCGTTCCCTTGACGCCATTTCCAAGCCTCCTTTCAGCGCAAGAAAAAAAAAACTTTCTTTCCTTCTAGTTGAGTTGGTGAGGAAGAGAATACGGTGAATAAAATGAAAGGGAAAAAATACACTTCAAAATTGAAATGTGTAACTGGTTCGGTATCCTCTGCGAGCTTCACTAAGAGAAGGTTCCATGAGAGTGTATATTACAACTTATGTAAATATTAACAAAGGTGAACAAAAACAACATTTTCATTTGGGGAAATGTTTCTTTGACACTCAACTTATAAGGGGAATATAGTCGAGAAAATGGAACCCTTTCATTTATTACATTTTTGTGCGGTTGCGAGAAAACAAACAGAGGATGGAAAGAGAATAAAAAAGAAAGAAAGAATTAAAAAAGTATGGGAGGAACAAGAAGTTTGATATTTTTACCTAGAACACGGTATATGAATTAAAAAATTACTTAGATAAATAAATATGTGTATAGCATAATTGTTTTAGGTCAAATTTCGATTTTTGAGAACATCTGATTAAAAGAAAATTAGTTAAAAAATAAATCACAACTCGATTCTCAAGAATAAAATTTTAAATTATAACTTAAAGGAAATGGATTAAAAAAAAGTTAGAATTTTTTTTTTTTCATGGTTCAATTTTTCGGAAACCAAATTCTAATCGGAAAAAAAAAACACGCTTGATTTTTGAAGAGGAGTAAAAGAAAATATTTGTATAATAGGTTATTATCATTATATGTCGGAATATTTTTATGTTAATTGTAGTGTTTTTTTAACCTTTCTCCTCTTCCAAACCATATTTTTTTCTCCTTCTCTTCCGACCAAACTTTACGTTATATTGTTGAGATCAATCCATTAAATTTAATTAAACAAATATTAGTATTAATTAATTTGACAAATAAATATATATATTTTGATAAAAAATGATTGTGAAATATTGTCACGATATGTAAATGCTAAAATTTTTTATATACTATATTATTATTGGATTATATATTTTTCATATATGAATTGCTGTGAAATAATGTAATTATATATATATATAACATTAATCTTATATATATAAACTATTTAATATTGTATTTTTGTTTAAAATTTTAAGATAATACGGTTATGGTGTTAGAATTAATTGACGAATTAATTTTAATAGTGACTCATTTGAAATATTATGATGGATCCAATTGTGATTTAATAAAATATAAAGATTTATTGGTTATTATTATGGGAAGTGATAATAAAAAAAATAAAGATAAAATAAAATAAAAACCAACTTGATGGACGTTGGTATAAAAAGGAATTGGAGTTCTGTCTCTGGACATAAGGTTCTTTTCACATTAACCCATCAAGAGAAAGAAAGGCAAAGAGATCGAAGAGCATACAAGATTACAAATTTGAACAACGCATATTCACAGGATCTCTCATTGATCAAGGTTAGTGCTCTATTATGTTTTATCCTGTGAGAATCATAAATCTTAAATATTCTTAATTAGTTTTTACATGTGATATCAGAGTAAGGTTATAGGATTTATGATTCTCCTATTATATAATGTTTCTCTTATGTTTTCTCCTAATGTTATAAACCCTAATTTAATTTTATAAACGATGTTGCTGCCATTAAAATATTGTATTCACTGTTGCCATTAATCAGAATTTATGCGTGCGCGTGCTTTACTGTAATGGTGTTTTGTTTTTAATTGGCAATTGAATGAAGATATAATAATACTGTTATGTGCGAAAATGTTATTATTATTATTATTTTATTTTATTTTAATTTAGAATAAAGTAATGTGTGAATGGCTTAAAAACGGTTAGTGTGTGAATGGCAAAGTGAATGGCATTGAAAGTTTAAAAAACCCACCTGTGAACGTGTTTTTTGAAATGAGGTAGTGAATGGAATAAAACTACCCATGTCTGAACGTGCTTAGGGAAAATAGGTAATGTTTTGATTGGTTTACGTCACCAATAAAATTAATATTAATTATTTTATTTATATAAATAATTAATTATTTTATTTTAATTTATAATAATATTTATGGTTGTTATTGTTAAATTAAAATTAATGAGGATGTTATATAAATTTTATAGCAATTAAATGTATGTGTATTTATTTATTTGAAATTAAGTATGATAAATTTTGTTAGTCACCAAATGACCAAAATTTTAAAGTTTATATGATTTCAAATTATTAATGTTTTTTATTTTAATTACCCATAGTATGGATGCTAAATTATGAATAATTAAATTTATGGGTTAATTGAAATTCATTAATTATAAGACATTTAAGAATCGCCCAAAGGTTGATTAATTGTTCTCATAATTAATGAACATGATTGTAGATAATTTTGTATGCGTCACTAGTTTTATTTATATACCCAAAGGTAGTAGGTGATTCTAGTTTATGCATATTTTAATTATCAATAATGTTATAATATGATTAGCATCATTATGTTTATGTTTGTATATTATTGGATCTCCCAAAGGAGAACATTAGTATGCATAGAATGATTGTTTATATCTGAATCTGTTTTTACGTTTAGTTTTATGACTCAAAGCATTGATGTTAGGCATGTGTTAATTGTAGTCTCTATTCCGATATCTTTACACTCGCATGCTTCGTCTGTTCCAGTCTTTAATGGGTTGAATTTCCCTGACTGGAGTGAGCAAGTCCAATTTCACTTAGGTGTGTTGGATCTTGATCTAGCTTTTCAAGTTGAAAAGTCGGCTGCTATCACGGATGCTAGTAGTAATGAAGAGAAAGCCCATTACAAAGCTTGGGCAAGATCAACCAGACTTAACTTAATGTTTATGAGAATGAGCATAGCAAGCAATATAAAGTCAGCTCTTCCCAAAACTGATGATGCAAAAGAATGAAATTTGTGGAAGAACGCTCCCAAACTGCTGATAAGTCTCTCGCAGGGACACTGATGAGTACGTTGACCACTATGAAGTTTGACGGTTCGCGTACTATGCATGAGCATGTGATCGAGATGACAAATATCGCAGCAAGACTTAAGTCTTTAGGAATGGCAGTGGATGAAGGTTTTCTCGTGCAGTTCATTCTGAACTCATTACTGTTTGAGTATGGCCCGTTCCAGATGAACTACAACACCATGAAAGACAAGTGGAATGTGCATGAATTGCACAGTATGCTAGTTCAGGAGGAGACCCGACTGAAGAACTTAGAAAGCCACTCTATTCAGTATGTGAAGAATCAAGGAGCTGTTGGAAAGAAAGTTTCTAAGAAACATGGAAAGGGTAAAGGACCACTGAAGATTGACAAGTCCTCAACCAAAATCCAGAAGAAAAATGACAAATGTCATTTCTGCGGGAAGTCTGGACATTTCCAGAAGGACTGCATAAAGCGTAGAGCTTGGTTCGAAATGAAAGGTGAGCATAATGCTTACGTATGTTTTGAATCAAACTTAACTGAAGTTCCCCATAATACGTGGTAGATTGATTCTGGATGTACGACTCATGTTTCTAATGTGATGCAGAGATTTCTTACAACCCGAACCATAAACCCAAATGAGAAGTTTGTCTTCATGGGCAATAAAGAGAAAGTTTGAGTGGAAGCGGTCGGGACTTATCGTCTAATCCTCGACACTGGATATCACTTAGACCTTATGGATACTTTTTATGTACCTAGTATCACTAGGAATTTAATTTTTTTGTCTAAGCTTGATGTTGCTGGATACTCTTTTAAGTTTGGGAATGGTTGTTTCAGTTTGTTTAAGCGTACTTTTATGATTGGATCTGGTACACTTTATGATGATTTATATAAATTGAATTTGGATAATTTATATGCTGAAACTCTTATGACTTTGCATCACAATGTTGGCACTAAACGTAGTTTAGTGGATGAACGATCTGCTTATTTGTGGCATAAACGTTTGGGACATATTTCCAAAGAAAGGATGCAAAGATTAGTAAAGAATGAAATCCTTCCTGATTTAGATTTTACTGATCTGAATGTGTGTGTGGATTGTATTAAAGGCAAACAAACTAAACACACAAAGAAAGGAGCCACGAGAAGACTCAACTTCTTGAAATCATACACACTGATATATGTGGTCCGTTTGATGTAAATTCTTTCAATAAAGAGAAGTACTTCATCACCTTTATTGATGATTTTTCGCGTTATGGACATGTCTATCTACTACATGAGAAATCTCAGTCAGTAGATGCCTTGGAAGTTTATATAAATGAAGTGGAAAGGCAATTAGACAAAAAGGTGAAAATCGTAAGGTCTGATAGAGGTGGTGAGTATTATGGAAGATATGATGAAAGTGGACAACACCCCGGTCCGTTCGCTAAGTTCCTTGAGAAACGTGATATGTGTGCTCAATACACAATGTCAGGCACACCACAACAAAATGGTGTATCAGAAAGGCGTAATCGAACCTTAATGGATATGGTTAGGAGTATGTTAAGTAATTCATGTTTACCTGTATCATTGTGGATGTATGCTTTAAAAACTGTCATGTATTTGTTGAACAGGGTTCCTAGTAAAGCTGTTCAAAAGACTCCTTTTGAGTTATGGACGAATAGGAAACCCAATTTGAGACACCTGCATGTTTGGGGTTGTCAGGCAGAAGTAAGAATATACAATCCGCAAGAAAAGAAACTGGATGAAAGAACAATCAGTGAATTTTTCATTGGTTATCCAGAAAAATCAAAAGGGTATATGTTTTACTGTCCTACCCATAGTACAAGAATCGTTGAAACTGGAAATGTTCGATTCATTGAAAATGGTGAAACCAGTGGGAGTAAAGCTTCATGAAATGTGGAGATTAAGGAAGTTAGAGTACAAGTTCTTATAACTAGTACTTTTTTATCAAGAGTTGTTGTTCCACATGTTGTAGAAACTCACAACAATCAAGAAGAACAACAAATTAATGATCCCGAGGTTAATAATGAACCCATAATAGAACAACCACAAGAAATAGTATTAAGAAGATCTCACAGAAATAGAAAGTTTGCTATTTCGAATGACTGTGGTTTATCTACAAGAGTCAGAAAATGACTTAAGTATTGATAATGATCCAATTTCTTTTTCAAAAGCCATTAATGGTGATAATTCTGATAAGTGGTTAAATGCCATGAAAGATGAGCTTAAATCAATGGCACATAATGACGTATGGGACCTTGTGGAATTGCCAGAAGGATGCAAGAGAGTTGGGTGTAAATGGGTCTTTAAGACTAAGCGTGACTCTCAAGGCA
>Ga0209589_1006255_pt1 | contig 19809 bp, 16 predicted proteins | sample CowpeawhiteBW_FD_187525 | JGI IMG/M metagenome (GOLD analysis project Ga0209589, IMG submission 187525) | Root nodule microbial communities of legume samples collected from California USA - Cow pea white BW (SPAdes) (version 2) | ecosystem: Host-associated > Plants > Roots > Nodule | place: USA... | reverse complement strand
TATATATATATATATATATATATATATATATATATATATATATATATATTCTTGAATCTCTTTTTCTCTCGACTCCTCCTCTTTTCTTTTTCTCTCGACTCCTTCTCTTTATGTTTTTTTTTTCTCAGCACCTCTTTTATTTCATATTCTTCACCAATTTTCTACGTGATTTTCATTACTATTATAAATCTAAACTTTACATATACTCATGATCAACTTATATTTAACTATTTCATATATTAAATAAATTATTAAAAAATATGTGTACGCACCATCTCATATTATATAACATTTTATAAATTAGAGATTTTTAGTTTATATAACATGCATAAGATAAAAAATCTTCTCTCATTATATAACATTTTATAAATCAGAGAGATTTAGTTTATATTACACGCATAAGATAAAAAATCTTCTCTCACATCTAATGTCTATTAGTTAAAATAGAATAAATTTTATTTTTTAAATAAAACAGTTTTAATAACCTAATAAATTTTAAACTTTTGGAGCTTTGTAGTACGGCTTTTTGCTGCGTTTGGTATCTTCACATGTAAGTGTCGTCAAAGTACTACTATAACTCTTGTTTGATAATACAAAAATATCAAGAAAATATATAATATCAATCTTCTCAAATAGTTTTTCATGTAGAATAATGTAGAATAATGTGATTCCTAACTTTTTATTATGAAGGAAAATACATAGAAATACGTAAGAATAGAATTATGTTAATCTTACAAGGTTGTTTTTCATAAAAAATTTGTAACTCTGAATTTTCCTATGAAAGAAAAAAATACCTTGAAGCATGATCAATCTTTATCTGATTCAAATAAATATTTTCATCAACATGCTTTTAAATAAAAATATATAATTCTTTTTCTACAGATATTTTGGAGAAAATAAATATTTTAATTAACGATCACATCAATTTTTATACGTTTAATTAAAAATACCATCTTTAGAGACGTTATAAAGTGCTAATAGATTATCAGTGCCCGATGAATTCTCAAATTCAAACTTGAGACTATTCTTATTTTTCATACGGAATTAACTTTCAAACCTAAACTTGATTTGAAAGACTATTTTTTGTAAGGGTTTTTTATAATTTTAATAAATAAATTAAGGTGACAACTCCTATTTATTTTAAATTCATTTTAAAATTATTTTTTCCGTCTCTTCTTTGTCCTGATTGGGACACAAGGCTTACGGTCTCAAGAAAGAAAAAAGGTTTTTGATGCCACTATATATCACAGAATCACTGAACACGCTTGTTGTATCTTGTTAACACTAGGCCCAACATCTCAAAATTATCACTATGCTCGAAAGCCAAATATTTGAGTTTCATGAATACTGTATAATTCTAATTCCAATTATTAAAAAGAAAAATAGACCTTATCGAACTTTGAAGATTTAAGAAAGTACTTTATTGATAACAATGACTAAGAATCACTTTTGTTTCTTGCCAACTAATTTGATTATAATACTATTTATAAAACGCAAGCGCATTTAAATAAAGTTAACATTTAAACCACAATATGATAAATGAAGACTGGTATTTTGACATCATTCTTTTTTTTACTATCATTTGACACTATCTTTCATAATTATTTACTTTCTCTTTCTTCTAAAAACATAAAAGTTAATTTTTCTTAAGACTATTTTACCCTTATACAAATTGTCAAATGCTCGTTGAATGGTGTCAAATAACGTTTTTCCATGATAAATGTCCTACGATAAATGTTTTATTGTCCAATTCGGGAATGTAAGTATGTTTACTAGTTCATGAATACTGTAAACAAAGAGTTTTTCATTTTTACAACAGTGTTAGCAACATGTATTGCTTAATCGAGAACAAAATATGAATTCACTCAAAATATGGTTTAATTTATGTTTCTATTCAATAGTCAACGCTTTTGATTTCCAAAGGGGACAAACATTTTTTTTCATGTAACCATCTCCTTATACAATCTGCATGGTATTCATGTCCGCATTGAAGAATGTCAATCTCTTCCTTGTTCTTATATTCATATTATAAAATTATGCATGTGCATTCTCATAAATAAAAGAAAGAGAAAAACATATTTCTAATACATAAAACTTGAATGAATAAAATATACATGTTATATTTTATACCTGACATATTATACAAAGATCAGTTTCCTGATCTTCAAAAGTTGACCCCTCCAAGTTCTTAGGTACTAGACAAGCTTTAAATTTTGTCTGCACTTGTCTTGCAATAATGTCTTCCAACAAACCTCTTTCTATGTTGCCATTGCCTAGCCTTTCACCTAACTCAAGAAGCTCTTGTTGATCAATTAACGGTTAGCAATTTATAATTTTTATAGTCACTAAGGTTTTAGCATTCATAAAAAAATGCATTAGACTATTTATATATAATATTCTTGCCTCATATGACATGTCGTGAATGTCCAAACGCATATCATTATAAGGGTCACCTAATGAAGGAGATTCATGTTCAAGAAAAGAGAATAACAAGAAAGAAAGTAGGTTTTTAAGGAATAGGAATTACCAAAAGAGAATGACATATTACACGAAATGAAGGAGGATGAAAATTATGCATGTTGTCTCTATGAGGTGCATTTTGTATGGGCATCGAAGAACTTTTTGAATGATTTGGTGTTGTTGGAACTCTATATGATGGGTCAGTCACGTTGGAATTAAAGATGGAGTGACCTGTGACATCTTGCGCATAATACTGCCAACGGGGAGATATGTGGTGGTGCCTTCTTCAGAGACCCATTCTTGTATTCTCTAATGAGCTTCCATTAGCACCGGGAAATGGAGCTGGAGAAAATGATCAACAAATGACCAAATCAATTCACCATGTCAAGAATCAACATTGGTAAGGTAATGTTGATATACATGAATACATTATAAAGAGAACAAAATAGAACAAGTAGAGAAAGAAAGAGAGACATTTTACCTTGTACATAGGAGATTGGAAGAGATTGATACCAAGCCCAAGCCAAAGCATCAATGGTTAGAGTGACGATGATGAAGTCCATGATGTTGAATGCAAAGAACTACTTTTTTGGCGATAGCGGAAGAAAATTTTAAGAAATGAGTAATTTAATTTGTAAATTTATCGTAACATTATTAAAAAGATGATAATTTAAATAAGGTAAAGGTTAAAGAGGGAAATCTATTACTAAAGATAATTTAATTTCAAAAATTTAATTGTAAATATTCAGTTTAAGTATTTAATGATAAGTGAAATCATTACTATTAAAGATAATTTAATCTTTAAAATCTAATTCTAAATATTCATTACAACTTATCTTGGTATCTTGAATTATTATATGTGAATCTTTAGGTGACACAAAGTTAGGACAACTTCGCTTTAGGAAGGAGGGTACGATAGAGAGGACTATCTTTTTATTCAATATACTGGTGAGTGATTCTTCAGGTGACATGAAGTTGAGGGGACAAAAAATGATATGATCCTTACCGAAAAGAGAACAATCTTTTCTAAATTTGAATATCTTTTGTAAAGAATAATTAAAATAAGAGTAAAGAACGCGAAATAAGACAGAAATGGAATGTGCCACAATCTAGTAGATTGATAAGTAAAGGAAGATTCACCACAAAGAGGTCCCTCTTTGATAAGAACCCAATCAAAAGAGTAGATGCCACAATCAACGATAGATAAGTCAAGTTGCCACAATCCAATCCACGATTGATAAGTCAAGACGCCACGATCGAGATTGATAAGCTTTTCGAAGGTTCGCCACAAAGATCTTTGTCTTTGATATGAACATAATAATATTGATGCCACAAAGAACCTAGTCTTTGATAATTCAAAGAGGATTCACCACAAAGACCTTTGTCTTTGATAAGAACGTTAAGGCTTAAGCCAAGAATCAAGAGAATCCTCTCTTAAATGAGCTAATTATAGTAATGGCTGAAAAGTGATTACAATTGTTTAGACCTTGAAATTTATAGGTGATAATGTAGATTTTTACCATTATCTTGGCTATCTTTTGCTAACAGAATCAACTCCTATTGAGCTTTTAACCCATTTAATCCTCGCTTTTACTTTGCTTTTGTGAATAAATACAATATGGGTTACATAGATCTAATTATACCATTAATCCCCTTTTTTGTGTCCAATTTAATGATAGGAATCCTTTGTCTCAAACCGAAGAAGTTGTCAACCAGAGAAGAAAGAAGAAAAAAAAACAAAATTGAAGATTTGACCCTGCATCCAGCACTGAGTACCAGAAAGTCAAGGCTCAACGCCATTTGCCTCACATTTTTCAAAGCTCAGCACCAGGATCAGCGTTGAGCGCCAGTTGATTCGAATTTTTGGACACTCAACGCCATTTGGTTCGCATTTTTGGGCGTTGAGCGCTGATTAGCTAGCAAAGTTGGACGTTGAACGGTGTGGGGATAGTGTTGAGCGGCACTTGTCCTAATGTGGCAAAATTTTTAACCTATTTCTTTTGGATTCTCAATGGGAAGGCATCTTTGGACGTGAGAGGCACGAAAGAACACGTTTTGAAGAGCTTGGAGGTTTGCCAGGGTTTGTGGGGACAATTCCTTCTTCCTCTTTGTATCTCCTTTCTCTTCCATTCTTCCATTAATAAGCTTGAGCCTCCATGACAATGGAGAGCTAAACCCATTTTTGTTGGGGTTAGATGTAGCCTCTGAACTCTTGTGTAAATTGCAAATGTTTTAATTATATATATGCCTCTTTCATTAAATGTTAGTCTTCTTGTTTCTTCACTTAATGCTAGCACTGATTTGACCATCCATTACATGATATTTGGTTCATGGGATGTGAAAATATCTTTTAAAACCTTAATTTGGAACAAGAAAACTCAATGGAGCTTGTTGTAAGACCCGTGAAAATTAATTAATTAATAAATGCGGGTAGTGGGAGCCTTTATGGCATTTAATTCTGACATGTATGACGTGAAAAAGTACTAGCTTAAGTGATTGAGAGTACTTGGTTTGTGTGAGAGGACTTGGGTTCAAGTCCTATGTATGCCATTTATGTACTATTTAATTTATAATTATTTTAATAATGTGCTGGATCATGATGAGTGATAACATAATTATAGAATTATGTGAATTATCATGAAACATGAATTTGTTGAATGGTAGGAGTTGATTTTGGTGCGCAATGATTATAGTTTGGGGAAGACACATGAATGTTACCTAACAGTTTTAAAGCCTCTTGGAATGGAATAATCTTGTGGTAAATTGCTATAATGACATGGTGAGAGTTGTAAATATCTATACATGGATATGAATATAATGCACTAGTATAAAGGATTGTATAAGACCCGTGAAAATTAATTAATTAAATAATTAATTAATTAATAAATGTAGGTAATGGGAGCCTTTATGGCATTAAATATGATTGATGTGATGTGGAAAAATACTAGCTCAAGTGGACTTGGGTTCAAGTCTTATGTATGAAAATTATGTGTTATTTAATTATTATTATTTTTAAATATATGTTGATCATGTTGACAGATAATATAATCATTGAATTATATTAATCATCATGAAACATGAATTGATTGAATGGTTGGGCATTGATTTGGAATTGGCATGGTTGTGGGTTCAAGCCTTGGAGAACCCAAATTAAACTTTATTTTTTGCTAAACTTAGTTTTGGCTTGAATATGAAAGGGTAGATGAAACCCTAGCCCCAGCCAAGGAGGGCTGGAAAACCATCATGAGACAACTAATGAATGGTAATTAACATAAGATTAATGCTATTTTTCGTTTTGCCTCATTAAACCCACATTAAGACACCAATTAGAGGCTAATTAAGAGAAAATGAGAGAGGTTTTGTGGCTGGTTTTACTGGATTGGTTGAGGGAGACAAAAATCAGAGTGAAGAGAGTGTGTTAAGTGAATCATTGAGGCTGATTTGAGGAGAACTAAGGAAGGCTATTGGAAGCAAGGGAGAATCAAGAGTCATTCAAGCTTTTAAGCAAAAGGATCCAAGTTAGGGGTGCTGTCAACGCGTTTAATTGATTAAATTATTGCATGAATTGTATAATATATGTATATTGATCATGCACCCTTCATTTTCTATGGATTTCACGAGTTTCTGGAATTTCCAAAAACCGCCTAGCGGACTGATGGACGGCCGCCAGGCAACACATCAAATTCTACCTAATACTGGGTTCCTAAAAGGGAATTGCCTGGTGGTAAATCCCTAACCGCCAAGCGATGCATGGATTAATTTACCCAGTTTTTCTGTTTCGTTGCACTGCCTGGCGGTGATGAACACCCATCAGGCGACACAGTGATCTTTTGGCTCGTACTTAATGTTTTAGGGTTCAGGAATGTTTTTGTTTGGGGGAAAATAAAGTCCTAATTATTTGTGAGTGATTAGGTGTCATGTCTCGTTGGATTAGATGTAATGGGGGGTAAATTGGATGATATTGTATGTACGGGGTTGTAAGGTGTGATGATTTGAGAATTTTAGTATCTGAAATCAAATAATGGGAATTTAATTTGAGTATTGATATTATCGAAATGGAAAAATTAGCCTGATTAAATTGTTAAGTAATTGGAAGTATGTTGTCAACTTGCATTGGATGAATCTTGGGAGAGAGGGTTGCGTAGGTGTTGTACGAGTGCTGGAATTTTCCAGAATTGATATGCACCGCCTGGCGGCAAGCTTCGAGCCGCTAGGTGATATGGGTAACAATAGAGGTTGATTGTGTTCCGAGTGCAGTGAGGATGGAAACTGAACTTCGAGCCATTGAAGTGTACAAGGGAAAGATGAGATATGTGGGTCAAGGGTTGAAGTAAATTGGAAGGAGTAAAATGAGTAGATGTAAATACTATGTTATGATTAGATGGGATGTAGTGGATGCTGCGTTATTCAATCTTAGGTGGAGAAACCAGAGTTCTATTTTGTAAAAAGAAGGACTGAAATGTAGAACATTAAGGTTAATTAGAATTGCCAAATTGGAGATTTGAGTGCAATTGTGGTAAGTTGTGGTGGTGGTGTCATATAACTATGGTAGTGTCTTACTTATTGATTGGACAAATAATGTAATAGTAGAGGTATGAGATTAACAAGAGTATGTATGATCTTAGAAGCATTGAGGGTAACCAAGTCTATTCATTTATAACTTAGGTTAGTGAACCTAAACGAAATTCAGAATGTTGGTAGAAATCACTAGGAGCGAATATAATAGATTGGGAGAAATTCTATAGTGAGGATTTGTGCTTAATCATAGTGTAACATGTTCAAGATGCCTATAAGTCAGTACAATGCAGATTACTGGTGCAGCGCCTGGCGGCAGAGCGGGACCTGTCAGGCGATAACTGCCAAAACAATGGGTTCCTAGTGCTCGTGCGCTTGGCGGCATGGGTAGTCCCACCAGGCGATAACTACAGTAGAGGTATTTCCTGAGGAGCTACGCGCCTGGCGATACGTGTCCCCCGCCAGGCAATTTTACTGCACCAGCCTTGAGTTGCTGGTTCTGCATGTGTGATCTACAAGGCTTTTCAAATACTTTAAAGGTTGGCTTGCTGGCGTTCCTTGAGTTGAGCTCGGAACGTATCCCTTGAGTTGAGCTCGGGATAGGGGTTAAGCACGTGGCATTCCTCGAGTTGAGCTCGGAATGACATCCCTCGAGTTGAGCTCGGGATGACGGATGAACACGAGGAACCCTTGAGTTGAGATCGGGTTGACGAGTGTTGCTAGTGTGAGTGTGCTGGTTGTGGCCAATACGGATGGGTCCAAATAGATTGTCCTCCTTAATTGTAGCTAACGAGTTTGATAGTCTTAGGACGTTACGACTATGTTTGTATTTGGGAACCTCACCTTGCGTTACGTTATATGATCTGTAACATGGTTTCCCACACATGCTCTATCGGTTATCGCCGATAGGTATGACAACAAGACACCTTGAAATAGTCACTAGAAGATGTAGAACATGAATAACATGGTTGTGGCCATGTGATATGGAATCAAATGAGGGAATTCCTATGGTTTGATTGTATGATATATATATATATATATATATATATATATATATATATATATATATATATATATATATATATATATATATATAAGTGTGTTTTATATGTATGTTGTAAGACTCGTAGAATTTAATTAATTAAATATATAATTAATTAATAAATGCGGGAGGAGAAATAATTATGACATTAAATTAGGGTTGGTATGACATGGAAAAGTGCTAGCTCTTGTGGTTGAGAGCACTTTGATTGTGTGAGAGGACTTGGGTTCGAGTCCTATGTATGCTAACTTTTGTGCTATTATTTTATTATTTAATCTATGAAATCATGTTCTGGTATGATATGATGTCTGAATTGGATTTGTTAAGTATGAAACATGAATTGGCATGATGGTGTGATATTGATTTGGTAAGTGCATGGTTATGGTTCAAACCTTGGAGAATCAAACTAAAAACTTTATTTTTAGCATTTTTGGCTTTGAATTGAATATGAAAGGTTGGGAAAAACCCTAGATAGTTGAGAGGCAGCCTTGGGTAGCTAAAAAACAGATCATAAAGGTCAATTAAAGGGTAATTAACAGTACCAATAGGTAAATTTCGTTTTGGGTAATTAAACTCTACTAAAAGCCAAGTTTAAAAGGGTAAAAAGTGGTCATAGGGAAGGTTTTGGCAAGCTGGAATAGTAACCTGAGTTAGGGCACGAGAATCAGAGAGATTAGTGAGGATTGAGTGAGGTTCTGGTGAAGATTGAGTGAGCACACCAAGAAGGGGGAGACGGTGATCAAAGGAAAAAGCTTGAGGATTTCAAGTATAGCAAAGGAAATCAGGTTAGGGGAGCTGAACCACGTCTTATATCGTTTATTGAATAATTATATGATTGAAAGTATGTGTGTTTTGCTGAACTTGTATTATTGGATTGAAAATGCTGAGTTCTGGAAATTTTCTAGAAACCGCCTGGCGGGCTGTTCATAGCCGCCAGGCGGCGCATGTAGAGTTCGCCTATTCTGGGTTCCTGGGAGGGGACCGCCTGGCGGTACATACCCGACCGCCAAGCGACACATATTAATTTCACCAGTTCTGGAATTTTATTATGAACTGCCTGGCGGTGATGAACAACCGCCAGGCGACGCGAGTAAATGTTAGCGATTTTGGTATATTTTGGGTTCAAGGGTGAGTATGATTGGATGAAAATGTAGTGGTAAGTGTTAGGGGGTGATATGGCATGTGTTTTATTGATTTGTAGCGTAATTGAAGTCGTAAATTGATGGAACAATGTACATGAACTCTAGGGTTGAATGTTGGGTTACCATTAGTTATGATTCAAAATTGGATACTGGGAAATTGCAGTGGGATTAAACGATCATTATATTTGAGTCTGAATTGTCCTGATTGTGTTGGTATATGAGCGGAGACTGATGGGGATTCGCATAGAAGGAAGAATGGTGAAGTCAGAGGTGCTGGAAAGAATCTGGAAATACCTAGATGGTATGCACCGCCTGGTGGCACGGGGTTTGCTGCCAGGCGCCGACGCAGACATTATACCCCAGATTTGATGAAACAAATGCTGAGGGGCTGGGGGTTTGTTCTGGAGAGAATTGGTTCAGTACGGTGTAAATAGGGTTGGGAAATCCATGGGTCAGGAGCTGCTTTTCTACCTTGATTGTGGTCAAGTATGTGGGGTAGGTTTCTATGAATCAACGAGTTCAAGTAAGGCTTGAGGTGTTGAACTAAATTTTCTGATATGGGTATTAGTAATTTAGTTAACTTGGGTTCATAATACTGCTTGAAATAAAGTCGTAGAATCGGGACAGTTGGAACTGGGAACATAATTAGTTGGAGTACATTGTGGTTGGCCTAATTCTTAAGAAACAATGTGTTATGGGTATATGCTGTATATTTGGTGCCAGAAATCTAGTAGTCTTGAGGAAGAAATTTGAGATAGAGAACATAAACCAGAGGGGATGGCTGTACTGGTATGGCGCCTGGCGGGAGGGAACGAATCCACCAGGCGATAGAGGGAAGACAATGAGTGCCTGTTAGTGCAGCACCTGGCGGGAGAGCCTGTGGCGCCAGGTGATTTACACCCAATAGGAAGTCACTATCACGTAGGCGCTTGGTGGTAGGAGTAATACCGCCAGGCGGTACCTGGAGTAAGGAAAGTATTTGAGGCGCTGTGCGCCTGGCGGTACGCGACACCCGCCAGGCGGTTTGGGAGCTGGCAGCGCCTGGCGGCACGTGTCCCCCGCCAGGCGATTTATACTACTGCAGCGTTGAGTTTTGATTGTGTATCTGTGATCTACAATGCGTCTAGTGGTGCTTTAAAGGTGGGGTTGCTGGTGTTCCTTGAGTTGTGGCTTGGAACGTATCCCTTGAGTTGTGGCTCGGGATAGGGGTTGTGGCCAGTACGGATGGGTCTAGATAGATTGCCCTCCTCAGTTGTTGGTTGACGAGTTTGGTAGTCTTAGGACGATACGGACTATGTTCGTATATGGGAACTCTACTTGGCGTTGCGGTGTATGATCCATAGCATGTTTTCCCGCACGTGCTCTATCGGTTGTGGCCGATAGGTATGGCAGTAAGTCACCTTGATGTAATCCTTAGACGATGTAGAACACGAATAATCTGATTCGGGGGTCGGATTGTAGGAATAAAAGTACAGGACAATGTGGGGAATTAAGTTAAGTGCTGTGATATGTATGCATGTTGATATATATGTTTATAGCATTGTATATATGTGATTTATTTGCTAAGCTCACCCTATCTGCGTGTGTTTGGCGATGATCGTGTACGCAATACACGAGAGCAGATGTTGATGATGCAGGTAGCTTTGGTGCAGCTTAGTTGCGGAGAGGGGTTCGATTGGGAAATTCTTATGTTATTTATTGCTTTTGAAAATAGTTGTAAACCTTAATGGGTAATTTTATAACATTGTGATTTTGGTATTTATAAACTTTATTCGATCGTATAATAAAATTTAAATTTTCCCGCGCTTTGGGAAAATGAGGTATTATTAAATGCGCTGAGTATTTTATTTTTCTCTATTTTATTTACAAACCCGTAATATCCTGACGGAATGTTACATATGTATATATATTTATATGTTTATTCTGTTAAGCTCACCCTATCTGCTTGTGGTTGGCAATGATAATGTATGCGGTACACGTGAGCAAATGATGTTGTTGTAGGTGGTTCTGGTGATGCTTAGCTACGGAGCGGGATAGCTTGGGAGTTTTATATTTTATGATTTGAAATAAATTGTAAACACTATGGATGTTTTATATTATTTTGAGTTTTATAAATTATGGAATTTTGGACTATTCATAAATTTAATAAAGTTTTAAATTTCCCGCGTTTTTGGGAAATGATGTTATATTAAATTACGAGTATTGAGTATTTTCCTTATTTTATTATTTAAATCCGTAATATCCTGACGGGATGTTACAATTTGGAGCCACCAGGTGGTATGTTACGAAAATAGTGGGGCATTGAACGCATGGCGCCTGGCGACATTGAGGGTTTCGCCAGGCGATACCTATAAATAGTGAGCACCAGAGGCGCTTAGCACTTGGCGGTACGCGTCCCCCGCCAGGCGGTCTGGAAGCACAATGCGCTTGGTGCCTCGTGAGTAGCGCCAGGCAGTTTTGGTGAGGCAAATGTATTTTGCTATGCTTTGGACTTGCGTGATTTACAAGGCTTTAGTGATGCTTCAAAGGTTGGCTTGCTGGTGTTCCTTGAGTTGTGGCTCGCGATAGGGGTAAGCACGTGGTATTCCTTGAGTTGTGGCTCATAATAGCATCTCTTGAGTTGTGGCTCGGGATGGTGGATGAACACGAGGAACTCTTGAGTTGTGGTTCAGTTTGGCGAGTGTTGCCGGTGTGAGTGTGCACGAAGCGGCATGTACGGATGGGTCCAATTAGATTTCCCTCCTTAGTGTTTAACTAACAAGTTTGGTAATCTTGGGACGTTACGAATGTTATTCGTATTGGGAACTTCACCTGGAGTTACGGTGTATGATCCGTAGTATGGTTTCCCACACGTGCTCTATCAGTTATGGCTAATATGTGTGACAGCAAGACATCTTGAGGTATTCACTAGAAGACGTATAACACGAGTAAGATAGTGGTGGCCATGTGGTGTGAAATCAAAGGATGGAAATTCCTTTGGTGTACTCATTGTATGATTTTATCTAATGAAAATATATGGTTTATATATATGTTTGTCTAATTGTTAGCTCACCCTATGTGCTTGTGTTTGGCGATGATCGTGTACGCGGTATACGTGAGCAAAGGATGTTGCAGGTGGATCTGGTGAGGCATAGAGCCGGAGCAGGGCTAGTCTAGGATAAAGAATTTTGTCAGAACTTTCATATTTTTATGATTTTAAATAAATTGTAATCGTTTATATTACTCAAATTTTGATAATTAAATTGTGTTTATAATTACGGAATTTGAATTATTGTTGACGTAATAAAAGTTTAAATTTCCCGCGTTTTGGGAAATGAGGTTTCTTTAATTGGCGATTAATTACTATTTATTTATTTTATTATTTAAATCCGTAATATCCGGTCGGGATGTTACACTTGTATCTAGGAGTGTGGCTTGACCCATTTGTTGTCTTAAATCCTAGTGCATAAAGCATATTTGCATATTAAGAGTTCAATGGGATTGACTCTTAATAAGGAAATTTAGGCTCAATCCATTAAGGAATTAGGGTTTGAGTAGAATTGTGGGTTGACATTAGCATATTGATGTAGAGAATGTAAAATTGTATTTGCATGACAACAAAGTAGGTGATTCTAACCCCGACAATATCAATTCATATCATTTCTAATATTTTCCATTAACTAAGTGCCTTTAACTTCCAAAGTTCATCTTTAATCAATTATGCACAAATTTACTTTCGCACATGAAACTCAAAATTATGGAATCATTCTTTAGTTTAAATTAGTTATTAATTGCACTATTGATTAGTATTACACGAGTCTATTGGGAAATGATATCCCGACCTTAGTGGTTACTACTTGCGCGATTTGGTACGCTTGCCAGAGTCTTAACAATAGGCTTTAAAACATAAAAGATAAAAGATAAAAACGAAATAAAATATCAAAAGATATCAAAATATATCTGAAATATCAAAAGATATCAAAAGATATCCAAAAATATCGTAAGATACCAAAAGATATCAAAATATCAAAAGATATCCAAAAATATCGTAAGATACCAAAAGATATCAAAAATATCAAAAGATATAAAAAGATATCCATGATATCAAAAGATATCCAAAAATATCAAAGGATATCAAAAGATAATAAAAAAACATAAGCTGAATCATTTACATAATTAAATATAATTAATAAATTTAATTATATAAATTATTCTTTAATTATATGATCTTCATGTCTCGTGTTATTTAATGCTAAAAGCTCCTAGTTAAGTTATTCTTATATATATTCAGGAAATAGTCCTCTATCATAACCTCCTTCCCAAAGCGAAGTTGTCCTCAACTTCGTGTCACCTGAAGATTCCTTCACCATTGTATTGGATAAAGAGATAATCCTCTATCATACTCTCGTTCCTAAAGCGAAGTTGGTGCTCAACTTTGTGTCACCTGAAGATTTCTTCACCTTTGTATTGGATCAAGAGATAGTCTTCTATCATACCCTCCTTCTTAAAGCAAAGTTGTCTTTAACTTCGTGTCACTTGAAGATCCCTTTCCCTTAGGTTTGGTAGTATTAAAGTAACTCCCTCCTTCTTAAATTTCTCTTTATCTTGAGTTGAACTTGATCAATCATTCATGGTTCTCTCTCGTTTGGAGAGAATTCAACCCGAATTCCAACAGATCTTACACACAACCCACAAACATAATTCAGAAACATAACCCTAAAATAACCCAAAATAGAAATTATATTAAAAATGAGATTTAGATCCTGAAAGAGTCCAATATTTTATTTTCAAATGCTTTAGAGGTTTGCCTTCAAGGTCAAATACCCACATGCACAAGTTATCAAACAATTGTAATTTAAAATTGTAATGCTTAGAGAAAATCACAAGAATATTGCTCAAATAAACCGTCAATTGTAAATGTCTTGGATTGCCCCTAAGTTTGATGAGAATGGACAAACAAACTTTATTTTGCGAATATATTTTCAATCTTGTGTTTTTGCCCATAAGTTGGTTAGGAATGGACAACCAAACTGACTCATGTGCAGTTCTTTTAAAATTTGGATTCAAACTAAAAAAGTCACTTTAAATGTCCAAAGTACTTGACAAACAAATTACCAAAACAATTTTATTAAATTCCAAGCTTATGTCTTTCTTTTCTATCACCCTTTCTTCCTTCCATTGTTGATGGCTTTTTCCTTTATAAACAAATCTTCCCTAGGCAACAAAATAATACGAGGCTAGTTAGTATTCTCTCTTATTGATAATTCAGATTGCTCTCTCATCTTTTTCTCTCTTCTCTTTCTTTCCTTTCTCTATTTTTTCTTTCTCTTTTTCTCTCTTATCTTTCTTTCCTTCCTCTATCTTTTTCTTTCTCTTCTCTCTCTTTCTTTTCTTTCTTTTCTCTCTTTCTCTTCTCTTTCTCTCTTTTCATTCTCTTCCCTTCTCTCTCTCTATTTCTTCGTTCTCTTCTCTTTCTCTCTTATCTTTCTCTTCTCTTTCTTTCTTTTCTCTTTCTTTTCTCTTTCACTCTTTTCGTTCACTTCTTTTTATCTCTTTTCTTTCTCCTCTCTTTCTCTCTTTTCTTTCTCTTCTTTGTTTATATCTTCTTTTTCTCCTCTGATTTTTTTTCTTCTCTCGCTATAAGTGTATATTTCTCTTATGTAAGTCCTTGTAATGTGGAAAGCTCCATTTTGTAATAAGGAAGTACAAAACTTTCCCTTATAGCCACCTTCAATACCTCCCATGAATAGGGATGGCAACGAGGCGGGGCGGGTACGAGTATCATGACCCCATGCCCATAATAAAAATTTATCCACATCCCCATCCCCAAACTCAACGGGTATACAACTTTTGATCCATCTTCATCCCCATTCTCCTTCCCACCGGGTAACGACTATATTCTTATACACATACCCATTCTTTTACTGTGTCAAATATCAATTAAATAATTTTTATAAAAAATAAACATCACACCGAAGGAATCATGATACTATCAAAATATTTAATATTAAAATAATATACTCTATTTTCTTTTCATGATGTCAAATTAAAAAAAATACTATAAAAGTATAAATCTCAAATTAAAGTAACAAATAACAACTAGTTATAATAACCAAAATAATTATATAAAAACTAGATAATTATATAGATAGATAGATAGATAAATAGAGAGAGGATGAGTAACAGATAGTGCGAACAAAGACCAAACAGGAATAGGATTACGTGTTGGAATAAAGCCGGAGACACAACGAAGGAAGGTTTCATTTTGGTGAGAATGGAAGAGAGTGATTATCTCTGCGTTTACGTTTTTTTTCTCTTAACCATTAGACACTCCACACAATATTCATTTAAATTGCGTAACATAAGTGGCTGTTAATTAAAATATTTAATTTTTATGTTACCATAAGTGTTTTTTAACATAGATAACTTGATTTTTTTATTATAATTTATTGCTTTTTATATATTTTAATTTATTATGAGATTCATGTAATGCTGAAAAACTTATAAAGATTACTTTATTTTCGTAACAATGGTGTTTGGAATAAATGGGAGAAAAACTTAAGATTAAAAGTAGTAAAGGACACAAAAACTAAAAAGTAGAAAAAAAATAAACATATATGACAAATAATATAAAAATTATATGTATTTAGTGCAAAGAAAAAGAAGTAGACGAAAAGAGAAATATATAAATAAAAGTTTTTTATTTTTTTATTACCAGATGTTAATTTTTAATATTTTGTTAGTTGTGGGAGTTAAACTCACTTTTTCTTTCATCCTTCTTTCCAAACCTTTTAAACCATTATATGGTAACCAAACATAAATATGTAAATAAAAGATATTGTTTTAAACAATTTTAACAATATCTAATATCAAATCATGTTTATGTTTCTCTAATAAATAATAGACATTATGTTTTTCAAATTAATAATATATCTAACAATTATATTATTATTTTAAGTTGGTTTTAAAATGTTTTTTTAAAATTTGAAAACAAACGCTCTTCCCTTTTGTAATTTCTCTTTCATCTTCTTTTGATTTCTCTCTCTTCCATACCTCTATGTCTTTCTCACATCTCCTTTATAACTCAATTTACAACCTCAATTTTTTTATTATTTTCAAAATCAAGTTCCACCATAGTGAAATTGAAGAGTTAAATACCATTTTGGACCGATCAATTTCTTCTTTTGAGTAAGTTCATTTTTTATCTTTGTTTTTTTGAAGCAACGTCCACCCATCTTGATACAACTCCACAGCCACCTAGATGTATTCCTGAGATTGAGATGGTGGAAGAGGTCCCATGAAGTCAATGCCTCAATAGTTAAAGATTTCAACTTCAACAATATTATGTAGTGGCAACTCATGTCTTCTTGAGATTCCACCACTCTTTTGGCATCTATCACATTGTTTGCAATACTTAAATGCGTCTTTAAATAAAGAGGGCCACTAGAATCATGCTTGCAAGATTTTTGCTGAATACATTTTGTATTAAAATGTCCTCCATAAGGAGAATCATGGCAATGCCATAATACATCCTTCACTTCTTCACTAAATATGCACCTTGTACCGCACCTAACCAAACTCGACCAAATAAATAAACAACGTATATATCAAGGCAGCCAAGTATTCAGCTTTGGCCGAGTCAGCCTAACTTGTACCGGTTTTAACCTATACCTCTAGAAGAATAACCTACACCTCATGTAACCTCAGGTAGGTAGCCGGTCCAGGCCGGCTACTTCTGCAGACCTGATAAGATTAAAGCCCAGGCCGACAACTCCGATAAACTTAGTGAAAATAGAAGCCCCCGCATTCAATAGGTCTTAAGGTCCTGGGTTAGGGCCCAGGCCCACTCATAGCCCAAGCTAGAGCCCAAGTCAAGGCCCGGCCCATGAGGTAATCAGACATCATTAATGCTCTATAAATACACGTGGACCCCAGTAATTAAAGGTACGCATTCATTAATCACTGATTTGACCTTCTGAGAGCTTTGACTTACTTGAGCTTCAGAGACTCTTCTGCAGGTAACCCCTCCTGGGTTCAAGCTGACATGTATCAACCGGGGAGAGGCCAACTAAGGAGATAGCGGACTACATGGTAAAGTGACGCTTGTGCCTAACTCATCTTATTTGTTCTCTGTAGGAACAATTGGCGCCCACCGTGGGGCACGAGACGAACACCTTTAGTACCCGTTTTTCTCTGAAGATGGTTTCCACCCGTAGCAAAGCTGGAGTGAACAAGCAGGCGGATGCTGGTCCCTCTGGACCTGCTGGAATCACCCTTGATCTGGCCGCCATCCTAGACGGCCAAGCGAAGATGCAACAAGAACTCGCAGATTTGAAGAAACGCAGCGCGGACGAGATGGAGGCGCTACGACAAGAGAACTCTCGTCTGAGGCGAAAGATCGAAGCTGATCCCAATCTAAAGGGAAAAGCCAAGGAAACCTCTGAAGCTGCGAGGTCTCCAGCTTTCCAGCCCACAGAGGAAGAAAGTGAGTACAACCCCACTCCTCACACCTTCACCACCACTCAACAAACATCCATCCCCTCTACCCGTCCCCCTTACTTCCCATCTGCTCAACTAGGGTTCACCGCACCCCCAACCTTTGCCGCTACCCTCCCTACCACCCAGATCACCTACAACATACCCACCACCCTGCACACCACACATGTTCCACCATACAACCCACAATACCTCCCGACAACCCACATCCCCCCCCACAACCTCACCTCTACCTTCCCCGTTATGATCAACCATCTCATCCCACCTCACCTGTTCCCTCCCCACCAGCCCAGACGCTGTCACCCCTTCACCGACTTTATTGCCAACACTCCTCTTCCGGCCCAGTGGGAACCTTTCACCCTGGACCGCTATACTAGCGAAACCGACCCTGACGAGCACTTTAAAGTCTACATCACTCATGTCGCCCTGTACACGTCCCAAGACACAGTCTTTTGCAAAGCCTTTCCCACCACCCTCAAGGGCTCTGCCCTAGAATGGTTCACAACCCTTCCGCCTTACTCCATCGACAGTTTCGACGTCCTCTCCCACATGTTCTCCACCCATTTCGTTGGCAGCCGCCCGCACCAAACTACCACCATCTCCCTCCTGGGCATCAGACAAGAACAAAGCAAACCACTCAGAGCGTTCATAGATCGCTTCAGTAAGGCAGCTCTTCGTACACCACACCTCAATTAGGAGATGATCCTCCAGTGCATGGCCCTTACCTTACAACCCGACCCCTTCACCAACAACGTTTATCTCCACCCACCTGCCTCCATGCACGAGCTCAAGTTACGTGCAGCTGACTATGTCCGCATGGAGGAAATGCAAACCCTCCACACCAAATTCTGCAACGACTATGTAGCCACCACCGCCAACCCCACCCCACAACCTAACCCACGTCCTGATACCCGCCACGTGAGCCCCGCCAACCTCGCTTCACCAGATACGCCCCTCTTACCGTAGCCCGCTCCCGCATCCTCGACGAGACCCTACAAGCTGATCTAATCCCTCCGCCACGCAAGACAACCACACCTCCCAACGCCGATATGACCAAATATTACCGCTACCACCGCAACCATGGTCATACTACAGAAGAATGCAAAGCACTCCAGGATAAAATAGAAGAACTGGTCCGTGCTGGCCACTTTCACCGCTTCATCCGTAGAGACGACCATTCCTCCTCCTCTCGATCCTGCCATCCCTTCGATCTGATCGTAGACATCCTCCACTTGACTCCCGTCACGACAGACGCCCCACCCAACCCACCAGTCAAGAACCGGAGCCGGCCCGAACCAACATCACCCTGCCGACCCTCCCCTACGTGGCACCATTAACACCATCTCTAGTGGCTTCGCTAGCGGAGGATCCACTTCCTCTGCCAGAAAAAGACACCTCCGCCATATCCAATGCATCAACCACATCACCTATTCCCACCATAGACGCCGTATGGCTCCTATCATCTTCACAGATGATGACTTTCACGGCCTCGACCATCAACAAGATGACCCCATGGTTATCACTATTGAAATCGAAAATTACGCTGTTAAGAAAGTCCTCATTGATCAAGGCAGCTCCGTTGATATCCTCTACTGGGCCACCTACCAAAAACTTCAACTTCCTGACACCGTCATGGTCCCATATGATGAGCCAATATATGGCTTTTCTGGTGAACAGGTATCCACCTGGGGCTACATTGACCTCGACACCGTCTTTCGGGAGGGGACCCAAACTAAAACCATCCCTATCCGCTTCCTTATCGTCGACGCGTCAACATCCTACAACATCCTCCTGGGTCATCCTTCTCTCAATACCCTTGGCGTTGTCGTTTCCACCCCTCACTTGGCCATGAAGTTCCCTGCCCCGTCCAGCGACATCCTCACCATCCACTGCGACCAGTGCTTGGCACGCGAATGCTACATGGCCAGCATGCGACCACAACTCCCAATCCAACAAACCAACCATATCGAACGACCCTCTTGCTCTAACATAGCCTTATCTGGCGAAGATCTTGACCCCAGAATAGGTCGGGATGTTCGCCTTGAACCAGTTGAGGACACCTCCCCTCTAGAGCTTCCCAATGGTCACTCTATTAACCTAGGCACCGGTTTAAACTCTGACGAGCGTGCCACCATCACACCCATCCTCATCAACAACACCGATCTTTTCGCCTGG
>Ga0209589_1006252_pt1 | contig 19811 bp, 11 predicted proteins | sample CowpeawhiteBW_FD_187525 | JGI IMG/M metagenome (GOLD analysis project Ga0209589, IMG submission 187525) | Root nodule microbial communities of legume samples collected from California USA - Cow pea white BW (SPAdes) (version 2) | ecosystem: Host-associated > Plants > Roots > Nodule | place: USA... | reverse complement strand
AAAAAAAAAAAAAAAGAAAACATATAATTCAGCAACCTAACCAACAACATATAACTCAAATTCAAACTTTGTGTCTATGAAAAAAAAAATAACAAAAAAGATAAATATACTAAATATAAAAGCGAATCAGGTGATGAAGATTAATTATGGAAAAAGTTTTTGAATATTATACAAAATTCAAAAGTGATCAAATATATTATTATTTAAAGAACCAAAATCAATATTCGTGTAGAAGTAAATATTAAATGATCAAAATTTCATTTCAGTATACCTATATTAAAGAAGAGATATTTTTGTGCTGTGAAAAGAATTTTTTTAAAAAAAAAACTAATAATATTTGAAACATATATAAGTAGAGGGTAAAGTGTATAAAAAATATAGTATTAATCTCTGGAAAATGCTTTACACATATTGAATGTGAAAGAAATGAAAATAGAGTAAAAATTTGGTCCTGGGAACTGCTCGGAAGGACCAATGACCCTTCAAGTTGTAGTTCACTCACTCACTCACTCACTTGAGTGTCCTACCAAAGGGAAAAAAAAGGACCCACCCACAATAAATTATTAAACCATGAAAGTCGTAATTAATTTTGACATGACATGATATATATATTTAGTAAAATTTTGTTCTGAGGTGAAAAATGAAGCGAGGAAAAATTTATGTAATAATTTTGTTGTGATCGGAGAAACTATGAGATGGCACCGGATTCAATGAAGGCATCGACCGGAGAGAGGTGGTGGTGGGCGAGGAGAACGGGTGTTCTACAAATGGGGCAATCGAAGTGAGAATAGAGCCACATGTCTATGCAAAGAACGTGGAAATAGTGTTTGCACTGTGGAAGCTTCCTCACTTCTTCTCCTTCTTCGTAAACCGATAAGCAAACGGGGCACTCAAAATCTTCCAACTCTTCTTTTTCTTTCTTGTACTTGAAGCTCGAAAGCAACTGTCTCTGTTCGTTCTCCAACCTCCTCGTTATCTCCGAAACCTCTTCGATTGTTGTTGTTCCCGCGCCATTGGGACTCGTCGGCGACCGCGCGTGGCTGCGTTTCAGGAGGAAGAGGTTGTATATGGCCAGTACTATGGCGGCGGTTCCCACCACCACAAGACCGTAGTACAACATCGGCATGCTGTTGTTATTGTTGTTGTTGCTGTCGGAAGAGGGTGGAGGAGGGGATGAAACTGTGAAAGGGCTTAGAACATCACCCATGTTATGACGACGATTATGATGATGATAGGGTTTTTGGTGAGAAAGAGAAAGAGAAAGAGAAAGAGAAAGAGAGAGAGAGAACAAGTTGGAGAATATTATTTTGTAGACAACTAATCAACTGACTCACTGTACTCCCTTATCTACTACCCAATAGGCTTCTAATTTAGGAGATGTGATTATTGAGTTTTTTTTCTTGACCTACTTTCTAACTTTATCCTATTTCAGACATTATTCTTATTAATTTAATAATAATGTATTAATAAACATATATTTTTTTAAAATATATTTTTGTCCTTGATTTTCGAATAAATTTTGGAATTAATCGATTTTAAAATTTTGAACCAATTTAGTCTTTCATATTTTAAAATATGTGGATTTAATTCTTTTAATCAAATTTTGTTAGGTTTATTTAATGTTTTGTATGCATTTGAGGATTGTGTTTGAGTTGTTTATATTGTTTGAGACATTTTTGTTTTAATGTTAAATCAAATACTATTATAAAACACGTTTGAAATGTCAAATAAATTTAACAAAATTTAATTAAAAGGACTAAATTCACATATTTTGAAAGATGAATAACTAAATTGATCCAAAATTTCGAGATGAACCAATTCTAAAATTCATCGAAAGATATAGACAAAAACATATTTAATTTTTTTTAATGTTAGTTGTTTTTGTTATTGATTTTTTTATTATTAAAATAATGTTTAAGTAGTGAAGGTAAAAGCCGTGGCCCGTGGTGGTTATGTTATGATTGAAGGAGAATATGATATTATTTAATTAATTTTTTTCTTTTTGGTGAAGTTGAAGTAGCATAATGTGTGATGGAATATTAACTATTTTAGAGAAGACTAAGAGGAGGAGACAAGGGAATGTACTATGAGGGGGGCAGTGACCAGGAATTTGTAGATAAGTGTCATGTCTCTCTTGCACGTTCTCTTTCTCTCTTTGCTTCCTTTTTCCTCGCCTCTTTCATGTAAAACCTAAAAATACCATTTTTATATTTATGCAAATTTATGATTTACTAACACTAAATTCATTTAGACGAGAATAATAATGATTAAATATATTTTTTATTTTTAAATTTTAAAGCGAAATTAAAACTCGTTTATATTGAAAATTTTGATTTTAAAATTTAAAAAAGAATTAATATAGTCTTTTTAATTCAAATATATTTTTTACATGTAAAATATATTATAATTTTGCATTAAAAATTATTAATGATGAATATTATTGTAATGTCCCTTTCCATTGGATTGATATTTGAAAGGAGGGGTTGGGAATTAGTGCAATTTGAGTTGTTAGAAAGGACTCTTCCCACGTAAATTGCCATCATCAATGGTGAGACGGAGGGGCACTACAGAGTTTGAAAATAGTAAGGAAAACAGCAGTGGACACTTCCAAATTTTCTTTCATCATTCAAAATTAATTTCCATAAAAATGAATATTTGTGTTTTCTTCTGTACAAGATTTTGTTCTTGTAGAATCAGCATTATTTTAAAAAAAGAAAAATATCCACTCAACGAACAAGGTATATTTATTTCCTTTCAGAGCCTACATTTTTTTTACTTCTTTCGGTTATTGTGTGTGAGGCTTATGGTTGATCCTCAAATAAAAGAAAAGTTGAGCCACATATGAAGGCATTAAAAATAAGATTAATTCACCATATATCAGTATATCTTAAAAAAAGTTAAGTTTGAATATTGGATAATTGGGATTCATGTATAGCATTTCCAACTTGGTTCTACATCCCAAGATTTTCCTGCAATAATTGTTCGGTTGATTACGAAAATAGTAGCAACCATAAATGTTTGCTTTGAATTTGAGCCTCTTAAAATTACTAATGAAAGTTAATGTAGAAATGGAAAAAACATATATCTTTCTTTGGATTATAGTGATATTTTTAACAATATTAATTTTAAATCTAATTATATTTTATAAAACTAATTTATAAAATAAGATTTATACTCACTCATATACTTACATTAAATAAGAGACGAGTCTCAGATATTAATATCAAACTTTCAACTCAAAACTTTTAAAAAATAAATTTATGAATTTTCTACCTTAGGATCTGTTCATATGTGTGGATTGTACTAGAGGAATGTGGTAGGACGGATTTGTGTGTTTACTTATGTTCCTTTCAATTAATATGGAGGAGATGAAAAACGATGATGTGGTAAATAGGCTTAGTAACTCATCTCACCAAAGATGAAAAGATTTGGATGGATGAAGTACCATTTTATGACTTTGTCCTTGACATTAAACTTTGATATGAGAGTATTGTGGTGTTCCTTGTGCGGAGTGTGTGAGAGTGAGAGAGCACCACTTAGCTAACCGACGTTGGGGTGTGTGTGTGTCTCTCTCTCTCTATATATATATATATATATATATATATATATATATATATATATATATTATAAAATTAAATAATAATAATAATAATAAATGATATATAGTAATTAAAATACAACAATAATGTATATAATAATTACTAATTATTATTATTAGTAATTTTAAATAATAGTAATTATTATATAAAAAATAATTTAATATAATTTATTTTTTTATTATTTTTCATTAAAATTTATTAAATAATAATTTTTAAAATTTAATATTTTTAATTAATCCAAAAATCATTTCATATATTTTTATCATCAAGGGTATTTTAGTAATTTTCAAATTTTTATCTATTATATATTTATCACATCACTCAAATCACTCACAAAATTGATCTTAAAATCCATTCACTTTATCCTCTAAATCCACACAAAGAAATACACATATTCATTTACTCAAATCCACACAAATCCATCTTCACACTCTCTACCAAATTCATCTCTTCATGAGAACACAACCTTAGTGTCAATTTTCTCATCTCTACATCATATGCTCACACATGAATTCCAAACACATTAAGTGTCTAAAATAAGCTCAATTCATATGAATTGCTTGTATAGGTTGATATTGGATTAGAAAATTGTACATATTGGATTTAATAGGTTCATTTTTATTTCAAACTCAACATTCATAGTAAAGTTTTACATTATCTAAAAAAAATGTACATTTTTCCCTTCTTCTTCACAAACTTGTTCTCTTCCCTCAATCTATAAAAAAGATATGTTGTTATTTTTTTGTGTTAACCAAAACATTACGAGAAATTCTTTAATTATCAACAAAATTTTACCGATGAAAATAAATTAGTTAGTAAGAAAGAATTTTTTGAAAAATTTTACCAATGAATTTTATTGATAGAAATAAATATGATGGTAATATCTGTCATTAAATTAGAATTTGATTTACCGGTAGAAAATATCTATAGATAAATATTCATCGGTAAATCCTGTCTATAAATTTCATAAGTAATTTAGAATTGTTATTACAAAAATTTTGATTACCGATGAAAAAATTTATCATTAATTTAGGTGTTAAGGAGGAAGAGGAGGTGGTAAAAAGTGAACTTTAAGTCTAACTCAACTCCACAAAATCGGCTTGTAAGGTGAAGTTTGCATCCACTTATATACTACGAAATTGTCTTATCTCTAGTTGATGTGGAACTTCCAACACACCCCTTTCACACTGAGGTATATACATCTCATGCGTGAGACTAGACATTGATGGGTGGTCCGATAACAGTTCGATGACGGGTGAAACTATATGCCCAACAAACATAAATCTTGCTTGGATAGGTTTTAAACAATGGTTCTGATACCATGTTAAGAAGTAGACTTTAAGCCTAACTCAACTCTACAAAACCAACTTGTAAGATGAGGTTTGCACTCTCTTATATACTATGAAATTGTCTTATTTATAATCAATATGGAACTTCCAACAGAGGAGGAGGAGGAGCATTGGCGGTGCAACAACAACAAAGTGTGATGGTGGTAGTAAAATGATAATATTTATGTATTTTATTGTTTAATATTATAAATTAAAGACCTAAAAAATAGTTTAAGAATACTTGATGATATTGATATTTAATTATTTAATTGATAACAATTTCAACTATAAATAAATTTCACGTTAATCAATTTTCATTTTATAAAAATCAGTATCTCTCTATAATTCTTTTTTAGAACACCGAGCGCTACTCTAGGATTGTTGGGCGCCATATGATTTCCGCTAGGCACCATCTTCCCTTACTGGGTGCCAATTGGAAGTTTATTTTAGGGGTTTTAGGTGCTCCGAGTCAATAAACTCCAATGGTCTAGAACACCAGACGCTACTTTGGGGTCGTTGAGCGCCATAGGCTTTCCGTTAGGCACCATGTTCCCTCACTGAGCGCTAACTGGAAGTTTATTCCAAGGTTTTAGGGGTCATGACCAGTGAGCTTCCGCTGTGGTCACTTTATGTTTTATGCTTATTTCATGTTTGAAGGGTTGATTTATGGACAATGATGAATGATTTAATATGCAATGTGTGGTATTTGGTTGTTGTATGAGGATACTATGATATATCCAAGGAGAAAAATTACATTGATATTGAATTAGGGTGTATTGAGTGTTGATTCTATAAAGGGATTATCCTAATTCTGTAAAGGTGTATCTCTAAATTATATTTTGCAAGGTCTAATTGTCATCAATATTGTGAGCTTTGATAGACATATACCTTTTCTTTTGATTGTTTGTAGTCAACTATTTGTTGTAATTGTTACTCTTCCTTTGTTTGTATCTATCAACTTCATAACAACTTATTTTTCATGTTCATAGATACCGATGATCTCTTTCTTTATTGTATTTTGTGAGGGAAGTTGAAATAGTAGTTGAATTGTTGTCACAAATATAATAAAACTAATATGGTCCACTATTGCTAATGAATATTCATGCAATATAATCATTATAGCAAGTTCACTCTTGGCATTTTCTTCCTTATAAGCTCCACAAGCCAACATCTTTTTCCCACTTATAATCTTAGAATAGAAAAAAAATGTTGTTTGTCTTCCTCTTCCCTTTGTTAAAGAAACCTTTTGAATACATATGTCTAGATGGTGGTGCAAATGCTTTGTTTCATTCCTTATTTCTCCTTCAAGCAATTTTTTTGTAATAATTACATTTAGCTTTGTATATCCTATCTAGTTTATTTGTCATCCATATTTAAATCCAAAAATATAGTTTGAAAACAAATGAATTAAATCATATAAATAGATTTTTGTATGAACAAAATCAAAAATAAAAAAGATAAAAGAATTGAGTTTTTGAAATCCATTTTTAATTATATAATTATAATTTTCTTCTCAATATTGTATAGTAGAGAAAACAAGACATATATCCTTCTTAATATTAAATACTTGACTGTATTATATTTTCTTCATTACAATTTTATTATTTTTTATTGTACATACATCCAAAATATTATAATATTTTTAAAATATTTACCATTAATATCTTATTATAATCAAATTTGTTATATATCCTTAAGATATTATGAATTATTTTCAAGATATGTATAATTAATATCTTATGATGTAATAACTTATTGCACTGTGTTATATATCTAAGATATTATAATAAAAATTTATTATCTAATATCTTCAAGATATTATGATATCATACTTGGTTATATAATACCTTTAAGATATATAATACTTTATTATCTTCAAGTAATAGAATATGTTCAACATATCTATTTAGTTATAGTCTTGAAATCTATAAATACATGTTTTCATTACAAAAAGTACAGTGATCTCGTGATTACTTTAGTTTCATATACTCTCCTATCTCTCTTACTTACTTGTGTAAATGTAATCCATTACTATGGAAATCATCTTATTATAGTGTTATCATTAAGGATGACAATGGGTCAGTCATACATAGATAATGTCTACGCACAACTCAACTTGCAACAAAAAAAAATCCAATTGTTACTCATCTGTTTACTCATCGGGTATCCGTTTAAAAAATATCCGTGGGTTTTTTAAAACTTGTGGGTACTCGTGAATGTCAACGAATATATAAAGAAAGATATTTTATAATTTTTTTAAATAAAATTTAAATGAAATTATAAAAAAAAATATAAATTTAATTTAATTTTAAATAAATTTAATCCAATAAAATATAAATTAAATTTTAATTTTAATTAAATTTAACTTAATAAAACATAATTTTAATTTTTTGTAACTAACAAATATTTACGTATACAAATAGTGTGATACTTACACCCGATCCGTTTGTAATTGAGTATTAAAATATCCACTACACAGGGATAATAAATATCTATAGGTACTAACTATTCGTTATAGAATTTATCTGCAGATATTCGCGTACACCAATTTTTTTATCCCTAACTACTATGAACATCTATGATATCAATTTCGCATTACTTTTATGGAGTGCTACTTAGACACTCCATTTATTTACTACAATATACTTTATTATAATATAATATTTTATTGAATATTTATAAAAAGTAATGTTAAAACAATTTTCCACGCTTTGATAACACATGTTTCAATCCGTGCTATAGATTCCAATGGTTATCATGATATGAATTCACTCTCTTAGTGCGTGTTTGGTTATGCATCAAATTGATGTAGAATTGATTATAATTGATTTTCTAATGCAAAATTAGTACGTGTTTGATTTCAAAAATCAATTAAAGAGTAAAATATTCATGTTGAATGATAAACGACTAATTCTTACTATTGCGTTGGAGAATTGATTCAATCAATTCTCTGACACTAAACCAAACATACCCTTAATCCATCTTATTCCGCTCCACATTTTAAATGTTATTTTATTAATATTTAAAATAAATCAGTTCCTAATGGAATGGAATGGGATAAGAGAAAAATAAATTATATTCCTATTACTTTAAAGATGTAATAAGATAATAAAATTTGCATCGAACCGTCGAAATATCTTCTCTAATTCAATTTATTTGAGTTAAAGATGAATTGGTTAATTATGTCCCCATTAAAAGTATTTACTTATTTATTACAATTATTATTTGAATAATTATAAAAAAAAGCGTAGTCGTACGATTCCTTTTTTGAGTGACGTACAGCGGTGAACCCTCCCCCAATTATACAAAAGTTGAATAATTTGGCTATCCATTTTTGATATTTTGCTCTCTTAATATCATTACAAAATCTAGTGCTACTCAAAACTATGACTATTTTCTTCAAAATTATTTCATATTCTTGTCTCTCCATTATGCTATATCAATAAAATTTTATTCTATTCTCTCTCTTTTTTTTCTACCAAGTTAATCGTAATTTCCTTTTTATCATACAAAAGTTTATGTCTATAAATGCATTATATAAATATATAACTTCATGTGAACATAGTTTGTAGAATTATTATTATTATATATTTGGGTGAAGCATTCCTTAGTTGAGTCTTATTCAAAACAAATCCATCAAATAAACACGGAAAATGACTTTGCATTATGAATTTTTGAAGCACTTTGCATTTTGTAAATGGACCAAGATTTGGTTTTTGGTGGACATGGACCCTTGATTTTGAAAGCGCATGAAAACCCAAACTCCTTCCTAGTACCCTTTAAATTTCTCTTCTTCATCATCATCATCATTACTAATGGCCTTTCACTATTACTTAAAACTATTTTCAAACGCCAACATGGTTACTTTTTCATACATTAATCATTTAAAATCACTATTTTGTATTCTTAGACATCATGTTTATCATTAAATCTTATTTTTAAGAATTTGTTGACTACAAATTTTCTACTGATTTTTTTTTTACCGTTCTCTGTTGAACATTAAAAATATACTGTGTTGACATTTTAAATATCTTTTAAATATATTTTAAAATGTCAAAATTAGTGATAATCAGTATATTATGAAGATACAATAGAAAAACAATACCAAAACATCTGATAAAGAATTCAAATTCGACTTTGTTTCTACTTATAATAATTCCATTATCATGATTTAAGTGTCATAAATTAGTTGATGAAGAATTTGTCATAAACAATATCAATGATCTCATAACAAAAAGTGAAATAAATTAAATTACGATCAAATTATGATATTTTACTACTAGTGTTAAGTCAAAAAATGATGAAATACCCTATAGAACTTAATAAAAATACAATATTATTATCCATTATGGATTATTATACAGTTAAAAGTTTTTAGAATAATCACTTTAAAAGTGATAGACTAATCTTTAATAAATTAGTAGTTTATTGTACTTGCAATATATTAAAATTAATCTCTTACAGAATAATATGTAATAAATAAATATTACAATTTTTTTCAATATAATTATTGTGGTGTTTTATGTTTTATAATTTTTAGTGATTTTTTTTTATATATATTCTTTTTACTTCATTAATAACTTTATATAAAGTATAATTTTAAAGTTTTTGGTTATTTCTCAAACGTTTACCTTATATTATATTTAGATTGTCATAAGAAATCTTTACTGACATTAGAATTGAATGTTTTAATTGAGATCTTTTCATTTGTATCGTCAAGTAACAATTTAAATAGAGGCAAATCAACTACTCTAACAATATAATAGTGGACAAGTGGTGTGATTGTGTTTTGATAATATATGTCTTTTTATTTGTGAAATGGTACAACTTGATGAATTGATATGGACATAAAAGTAGACAAAATAATTACGTTTAATTTATAAATAGAGTTAATTTGTATGTTTTTCGTTAAATTAACATTAATATCCATCAAAATTATCACATGTTAAAATATGAATCATTTTTTATTTTTGAACCTCTCTTATTTTGTTTTTTGTTTGTGTTTTTTTTTCTACCTATGAATCATTCATCTCCCACCACCTTCATCCACTGAGTGCAGTTAAAGAAACAAAAATAAGAATTTAGGTTATCACTTGGTGTAGTTAAAGAAACAAAAATGAAATTTTAAAGTTGTCATATTGTTTTTTTCTATGAGAATTTTACTTTTAGAATTACATAAATAGGAGACGGAGGAAAAAAAAAAACAGAATTTCAATATAAAAGATGAACTAAATTTTAACATGTCATATTTCAAATCGACCTTAACGCTTAATGAAAGAAACCAAATTAACCGTTTTTAACAAATATAAAAATTTAATTTAGTAAAAACAAAAATATGAAGACCAAAATAAATCATAAATCAAAATATAAAAACTAAATTACTAATAATTAAGTCTAAAAGATTAATTCATACACACAAATATTGTTGGTGGTATGTCTCAATGGTTTAACTCATGTGATATTTAACAGGTTCACTCAAATTTTTTTAAAAATTTTCTGAAAAAATGATTCAGTTATAATTGTCATCAAATTTTAGTTAAATATAGTTATTTATTTTATGTGTGCAACTGTTATTTAATACCTGATTGAAATATGGAAATAAAGATACAAATAAAGTAAGAATAAATATAAAATTTAAGAACGAATATAGGAAAATCCACTCTGGTGTGTAATAAAGTAGTTCCCAGGTTATGAACTAATTTTTTTCTTTTTATCCATGTAAATTGAACAATTAAGTTTAAAATAATTCGTATATTCCGACAACCCCTTGAAAATTACCAATTAATGTTATTATTTGATTGTAGGAAATACAAAGTGTTATTGGAGAAAATTTATACTATTTTTTTTATCTGATAAAATATAACATATTTGATAAATTTACGTAATTATTTATTTATGGTAATAGATATTTATATTAAATATTTTTTTTTAGATTTTCTAAATTCATTATTCCAGAATATATTTTCGAATTGAAAAATATTTTTCAATATATTCAATCCAAAAAATATTAAAAAAGATGGTTATAGAAATTTATATTATAATTTTAATGAGGGGTAATTTGGGAATTCATGTTTATTGTGTGTAGGAAGAAAAAAGTGAAGTGCAGGAAGAACATCCTTGAGAAAATAATCTTAGTGGACCCTATAATTGTTAAAAAACATTTAACAAACAGCCTTTTTTTATATTAAAATTCCTAGAGATAAATGAACAATTTTGACAGAATCTGTTTTAATTAGCTATTTGAAAAAAATTAACCAAACGTGTAGGTATAAATAATTATAAGAAAAAGAGTTATAAGATAGACAGATTAGAAAGAAAACTGCAAGATAAATGCATACATAATATAACATTTTTAAATATTATTATTTAACTATAAACTATTTAATAAAATATTGTTTTATAAAACTATTTCAAATTTCACTTCTAACGTAAATTTATAATTGATTAAAAAGTGTAAGATTCTCTTTTACTAACAAGACGAAAAAAAAAAATGTATTCTAGATAAAATCCAATATCCATTCTCATGGCAAATAATCCTTTAGACACTATTAAATTTGCTTATAAATATGAATCAATATTCATACAAAATAGGTTTTATTAGAATAAGTGCAAATATGTTCATTTATAACTTAAACGTTTTATATGAATTTTTATAAAAAAAATATATTTCTAAACATTAAAAATGATAATAAGTATCGATAAAAAAATATTTGACTGGAATACAACTTTTTTTTTTCAATTTCTTTTAAAATATTTTATAGAATTTTAGTTTTAGCAATACTCTATTTTTTGAAACATATTAATGCAACTTTAGATTTTCTAAAACAATTTTGTTTTAAGAAGATGAATATATAAATGATAATAGTTTATTAAGTTAAATATGTTTTTAGTTGCTTAACCTTAATATAAAGTTGAAATTTGTCTTGTTTGTTTGAAACTTTGATACATTTTAGTTCTTAAACTTAAAAAATGAATGGATATAATCATTTTAATTTAATTACGTTAATTTTGTTTTTACATGTCAAATGTATTTCTCAGCTGACATTGACACAAGAAAATGTAAAACGGCATAAATAACTTAAATGTTAATATGAAATGCATTTGACATATAGAAGAATATTTAACGTAATTGAGTTAAAATTAGTATATTCATTCATTTTTAAAGTTTAAGGACAAAAATATATCAGTTTCAAACATTGATGAATTCCAATTTTATATCAAAGTTTCCGGACTTAAAACATATTTAATCCTAATTTATTTTAGGCTTGAGCATGACAAATCGATTTTCTCTCCATTAAACTTAGTACTGTTAAAGCACGCAAAATCACTTAGGTGGTGAAATTGGAATGTATTGGGCCATGCAATTATGTATCAATACTTAAGTAATAGGGTGATTGCTTAGACATTCACAAATGACACAAGTACTTTGTTGAAAGCATTAAAATTATGTTTAAGAAATGGTTGCTCAAGTATTGAATAAGCTTTTGAACAAGAGAGAAGCAAATTCATATTCTTCTCTGTGGAGTCATATAGCATGTGAAGAAGTCCTTCTTAATTTAAGAAAACAATTTACTTAGACAAAATATGCATGATAATAATGATGATATTGATGAGATGTATGTGATATTGTATAGTTATATACCTGTTACCAAGTATATTATATACAATATTTGTATGAAATATTATCCTTTATAAATATAATATTTTAGTGTGTTACCCACTATTGCATACAAGACTTATGAAAACAGTTATCAAACCATCGTTAAGAGAGACATTGTTGTATTAAAATTAGTAAAGCATGACTTTTACCTGTTAAAAAAGCAAATTAATGACAAGTATGGCTTGAATTGTCATTGTAATTTAACATAGATCATAAAAAAATCATCGTCATTATAAACTTAAATATCAATTAACAAAAACTAACCTGAAATAGAAAATAGGGAAGGAAGGGGGAAGTGTGACTCAACAACATACACTACGAGATTAGTCCTATGTTAAATTAACTATAATATTTATATTTAACCTTTTGAACTTTTAAAATGTCGACTTTTTCAGGTATATATTCAAATTTGTGGTTGTAATTAACACTTCCGCATGTAATTTTTATTTTTTCATACAAAAATTAATTTATTTAAAAGATAATAGTCATGTTTTAGTACACTTTTTTTAACTTAAAATTCCGTGAATTAAAGTATGACAGAACAAAATTAAATTAAAAAAATAATAAATATTATATGGACTTTTTAAACACAAATTTATTTTATATAAAAGCATAATAGTAAAACATAATTTAAACTTTTTTTTGTATTTGTGAAATTTCTAATGAAAATTATTCTGAACAGTAATAATTACCCGTTATATTAGCTTTAGCATTATTTCTTTCCACCTCCGCCATGCAAATCACAACCATGTTTCGCACTTTTCTAACTCTTTATTCTTTATTATTTCTGCGTTTCCTTTTCTACAGTCATTTTCAGAAAGTTTTAAACTTTTGACGGAAAATTTCCAACTTTAGGAAAATATTAAAAGAAGGCTTTATAAACTAAACAACAAATCTAAAGAGAAAAAATGAAATCTCGAATAACTTTCTTCAACCATCCTAACACCACATAGTAATAAAATATTAAAATAACAAATAAAACAAAATTCAACATTATTTCCGGACATAAAACACAAATATTATTTTAATGTAATAAACTTTTTAAAATTGTGCACTATTATTCTTTGGATAAAAATCATTCGTGAAAGCATATTGTTCTCATTAAAGAAAGCATTGGTACAAAGATCTGGAAAATAATTTTTATACTTTTTCTAAAATATATTTAGTTCTTGAACTTAAATGATTGATTTTATTCCTTAAAATTGGAATATATATGATTTTAGCTATTTTATGTATAAATTTAGTATTTAAAATTTATTTTACTATTATAAAGCTAATAGATACCCTAAATTAACATAAGTTTTTACAGGTAAATGTAATATTTAGTAACAGTTTTAAAACATAAGAACCAACATGAAGTTTGCCGACAAATACAAGCAACAAACACAAATTTAATCTAAGAATTTGTTATGCAGTTAATGTAATATTATATATATATATATATATATATAATTACTTAAATTTGTTTGTATTTGTGAAATTTTGAATATAAATTATTCTCTAACAGTGAAAATTCTCATATAGCTTTAGCATTATTACTTTTCACCTCCGCCATGCAAATCACAACCATGTTTCTAACTTTACATATATTCCCAACAACAGCAACTCAACAGTTCCATTTCCAATTTTCAGAAAGTTTCAAACTTTGGCGGAAATTTTCCAACTTCACTAACCCCAGTTGAACCCGCTACTGGTTGTTGTGTTGATTGAATTCTAACAGCTGCTTTTGGAGAAGGTAGAAAGGAGAAAGTTGTCACCTTGACATGGAAGAAGAAAGAAGCGTGGCAGACAAGAAAGTGACAAAGAACGAGGTTGTTCTACGAATTTCAGACTCTGAAGGAGCCACGAATGCAATGACCGAAATAAAAGATTCTGAAAGTTTTTCAGTAGCTGAAAGCAGTTCCCTTTCTCCTCATCACAACACCCAGATGAGAAACCACGATGAAGTTTCCACAGAGTTGATGACAACTACAAAGAGGTTGATCGGTCAGTCGGAATTTTCGAAGCCAAAGTCCAGAATGATGGATCCACCGTGTCCAAGATATGCAAAAACTGTTGAAGAAAAGGCTCGAATGACAAGTTCATTTACCAGGATTTCTCGTAACAGGAACGTTCCCGAAGCAACTATAGTGACCCCAAGAACCCCCTTGCTTGGGACTCCTCCCCCTGAAGAAGATGATGACGATGAAGAGATGTACAAGATTGCAAATATTGAAGTGACCAAGAGATCTGGTAGGAAGTGGAGAGTTGTTGAGTTGTTTGCTTTTGCTTTCATCATGGGGTTTTTTATTGCAAGTTTAACTGTTGCTGAGCTGCAAAAAAGAGAGATTTGGGGTTTGAAGCTGTGGAAATGGTGTGTATTTATATTGGTTATCCTCTGTGGTAGATTGGTCACTGAGTGGTTTATCAATGTTTTGGTTTTCTTGATTGAGAGGAACTTTTTGTTTAAGAAGAAGGTTTTGTATTTTGTGTATGGTGTGAAGAAGAGTGTTCAGGGCTTTATATGGCTGAGTTTGGTTCTTGTGACATGGGATATGCTTTTCAGCCCTGGAGTGAAGATAACCAGTAAGGTTGGTAGGATTCTTAATTTCATTGCTCTGACCCTTGCTTCTTGTCTTATTGGAGCAGCTTTGTGGTTGGCCAAAACATTGTTGATAAAGCTTTTAGCTTCAAGTTTTCAATCTACTAGATTCTTTGACAGGGTGCAAGAATCAATCTTTCATCAATACATTCTCAAGACTCTTTCAGGCCCTCCCTTGATGGAGATGGCTGAAAAGGTAGGTACAACTTCAAATACTGACCAACTCAGTTATAAGACCATGGTTAACAAGAAGGAAGGGGAGAAAGGACAAGTAATTGATGTGGACAAGCTCAAGAAAATGAAACAAGAAAAGGTTTCTCCTTTGACTATGAAAGGGTTGATTAATGTGATAAGGAGTTCTGGGTTATCTACCATCTCCTATGCACAGGATGAAGATGAGAATGAACAGAAAGATAATGAAATTAATAGCGAGTGGGAAGCAAAAGCAGCTGCTTATAGAATTTTTAGGAACGTAGCCAAGCCAGGACACAAGTATTGTTACCCTCTCAAAACTCTGCATCTGGAATTGCCTCTTCTCATTTCACCATCAAATATTTTAGGTATATTGAGATAGATGACCTCTTGCGATTCATGAAAATTGAAGAAGTGGAAAACTTGCTTCCACTATTTGAAGGTGCAGTTGAGACTAGAAGAATTAAGAGGAAGTCTCTCAAGAACTGGCTGGTAAATTACTTAGTCCATATTGCATTATATTTTATCATTAGCCCAACACATGTTTATAGGGATTCATTAGAGAAAGATTATATACATGTAACATGAGTTCATTCGAGAAGGAATCGATACCATTCTTGTTGGACTTTGTCAGTTTTTCTTCAATGTGGAAGATTCACACTTGAATTATTCTTGACATGTTTATATATCATTCTTGTTTTCAGGTGAAAGTCTACCTTGGACGGAGATCACTCATACATTCACTAAATGATACCAACACAGCTGTTGATGACTTGAACATACTTGCTTCTGCAGTTGTGGTTATTGTGACCATTGTTGTGTGGCTTCTTTTAACTGGTGTCTTAACAACTAAAGTTCTTGTCTTTATATCATCTCAGCTTTTACTTGTGGGTTTCATGTTTGGCAACACTGCTAAGACTGTGTTTGAAGCTATTATATTTGTTTTTGTGGTGCACCCTTTTGATGTTGGTGATCGTTGCGTCGTTGATGGTGTTCAGGTAGTTTTCAACTCTGAACTCTCTCAACATCCATTCATGAAAACATACCTGACTCACACATTTGTTATGGTTCCCAGATGGTCGTGGAAGAGATGAACATACTAACCACCGTCTTTCTGAGATATGACAATGAAAAGATTTTCTATCCAAATTCAGTTCTCTCAACCAAGCCAATCAGTAACTTCAACAGGAGTCCAGAAATGAGTGATTCTGTTGAATTTGCTGTTGATGTTTCTACTTCTATTGAAAGTATTGGAGCTTTAAAGGCAAAGTTAAAAGTGTACGTGTTTTACTATGCTCCAGCTATAGATTTTAATCTTAGATACTAGTTAAACATGTTCCTTAAACGTGTCATACTTTGTGTTTGAAGTTAGTTGATATTTTTGGACAAAATTTGCAGATATTTGGAGAGTAGGCCTCAGCACTGGCATACCAAACACAACGTATTGGTTAAGGATATTGAGAATGTGAATAAGATGAAAATGGCTGTGTATGTTACTCACACCATCAATTTTCAGAACTATGGGGATAAGAGCTGCAGAAGATCCGAATTAGTGCTGGAGTTAAAGAAAATTCTTGAAGATCTTAATATTAAATATCATCTGCTGCCACAAGAAGTTCATGTCAGTTATGGAAGGTCACAAGACTCAACATCTCAAGCACTGTGAATTTATCTTATCCTTTTCACAGGTGGAAGTGTTTAGCAGAGTTTTTGTGCTGTTATTATTTTGGTTCTATAGACTAATTGTTTCCACATGGTCTTTTTTTCTAATTAGAGATAAAAAAAATGGTGTGATATATGATGTATGATTTAGTTGGTTCTTGGAAACAGGTGAATTTGGTTTCTGCACTTATTTTATACAGTTTTTTTTTTTTTTGAGTTAAAAATCTAAGATTTTTTTATTTTCAGTTTAAATGTTTTAAACATTAAAAAAAGTTAAATCCTTGAATTTACAAAGAATATTATTATGGTCATTTTTAAAGATAGTATTTGGTCTTTAAAGCATAAAATAAAATGTATAGCTGATATTCAAAATAAAGATGGAGCAACAAAAGTAATAAGTTGCTTTAGAATTCTAAAAAGAATAAAAATATTAAAGTTCTTTCAAGTTTTTTAAAGAGAAGAAAATCCAACAAAAATAAAAGAAGAATTAAAGTCACTAAATAATGAAGACATAAATAAAATGCCATATTTGAAAATTAAAACTAGGAGTTATTCATGAATTTTAAATGGACAAGTGAAAAAAGTCAAAGAAATTGGTGTATAAGACTATAAATATTAATTTTGGAAGATCTAAATAAAGAAGAGTTTCACCTTCTCGTTTCATGTTTTGAAGTATCTTGTATTTTCAGTCCCTCAAAAAAGTTCTAATCTATGATGCACCGATATTTGTATTATGTATACTTATTCTACACATATCCGTATCTGATATTTTATGATACTTAACCGATACTTCTCAAAGAAGTATCTAATATATAAACTAATAATGTTCTTATGATGATAATAATTTATAAATTTTATGTTAAAAATATTTAATATATTTGATTTTAATTTGAATTTATACAAGAATAATCATATATTTATCATGTTCTTTAAAAAAATTGTATATTTTTCAATATGCATATATCGCGTATCGTGTCCTATTATTTTTAAAAGTAACATATCAATGTATCAGGTATGTGTCGTATCTGATAAACGTATCGTATTTGCACATCATAGGTTCTAATAGTTGAATGTTTGTCCAACTTTTGTCGATACTTGTATGCATGCAAAAATATATAACAATAATAATAATGTATCTTTATGAACATTGAGAAATCTTTGACCTCCCAATTTTCTTTTACAAATATAAAATATATAAATAAAAATGTATTTGATTAATAATAACATATTTAACTTTCTTATATTTGTATACATTTATAAATGAAAGATTTTTTTTAAATTGTCATTGAATAACATGTATAGGTACCTATCATCGCAAGCAATTGTAAGAAAGAGTTGGTGCAGTATAACATAATAATTTATTTAATGTAGCTGTAACTCAAATTTACCACCGATACAACTCAATATAAATCAAACATATAAATGATTAAATTGCTTTGTCGCAATTTTAGGGTCCTCAACTTTTAAATAAATCTGTTAGAGAGACCGAGCTTGCAATTCGAAGATTGTTTAGTCGAGCAAAAACATGTGCACCATGTATAATTTTCTTTGACGAGGTTTTTTAGTGATTCTCTTTTTTAGTAGTGTTGATTAACTTGAATATTTTATCATGACATGTTAAAATTTTGATAACAAACTAAATAAAAAAATTATTTTTGTGCCATGTTTGACGGGGTGTTTTTGTGATTGGTGCTACAAATAGGTACACTTTGTTCACCATATTTGTTCTGGAAGTAGTTATTTCATTACACATCACAGCCATATTCAAAGTTCAGTTTCTCATTTTTGCAGGCCTGAGTTGATGGATCGTGTTCTCTTACGCCTCGATAGATTTGGTAAACTACTCTATGATCCATTTCCCAGCTTTGATGAGCGAGCTTTGATATTGAAAACTCTTGTGAGGACTAAGGCGATCGATGCCACTGTAGATTTGAGTGCAATTGCAAGAATGTAAGTTTGTGAAAACCTAAGTGGCGCTGATCTTGCAAGAATGGTTTATCTATGTTTTTTATTGATGTCACATTCTTATTATGTATACTTCAATCTAGGTTAAAGAATGCTACAATATTTTAAGATACTTTATCGATATTTATTAATGAAAAATGTAATGTATGGAGGAACAATATTTTTATGATGATAATAATTTATAATTTTTATATTAACAACTTTAAGACATTTGATTTTAATTTGGATTCACACAATAACAATCATATATTTATATCACGTTTTAAGAATGATTGTACATTTTTAATTATATCTTATCTTATTATTTTCAAAATAAATGTATTGATGTATCAGATACATATCGTATATGATACACAAAGGCGGAGCCTCTTAGGAGCAGGGAGGGGCCTAGGCCCCCCAAATATTTTTTAATTTTTTCAAAATTATATATCCATTTTTTTTAATTTTTAAAAATTTTGAAAATTTTAAAATTATAAATAATATATTTTAGAAATTGATGATAATTAAATTGTGTTTCTTTATTTATTTTATAAAATATAATATTTAATGTTAATAAATAATAAAAAATAAAAAAAATATTTAGGTTTAATTAGTCTTCTAGTATCTGTTTTCGTCTAAAAATATCAAAATGTCACTAAATTGAAACTAAAAGAACTGGAAGATCAACTTACATTTTTGGAAACAATAACCAAAAGATTAATTAAATCAAACATTTATTAAAATATTTTTTATTTTCTTCTGTCATTGCCTTTTAAAATTTTGACAAAATTGTACTCATCTCTCACTATCATATGTTTTTTTTTTTGAAGAAAAATGAAGTTAGA
>Ga0209589_1006248_pt1 | contig 19816 bp, 26 predicted proteins | sample CowpeawhiteBW_FD_187525 | JGI IMG/M metagenome (GOLD analysis project Ga0209589, IMG submission 187525) | Root nodule microbial communities of legume samples collected from California USA - Cow pea white BW (SPAdes) (version 2) | ecosystem: Host-associated > Plants > Roots > Nodule | place: USA... | reverse complement strand
TTTTTTTTTTTTTTTTTTGTGTAAATGTCCCTTTTTCTTGCAACATTATTGGAGCATGTCATGTATTTTCTGTTTTCTCATTAGATTGGTCGCGAAAGAGAAACAGCCGTTTGCCTCATGCAAAAGTACATAGATAGGGGATCTGAATTGCAAATAAGATCAGCTATTGCTCTTGATCATCTCAAAAACTATATATATGTGGAAGCAGATAAAGAAGCCCATGTGAGAGAGGTAAATGTCATGTAATCTGGTTCATACATAGCCATGTCTGTATGGATTAAATTGTGTTTTTAAATATTATGTATATGTTTCCAGGCTTGCAAAGGTCTACGCAATATATTTGGCCAAAAAATTACTCTGGTCCCAATCAGAGAAATGACAGATGTTCTGTCAGTCGAAAGCAAAGCAATTGATCTGGCCAGAGATACTTGGGTTAGAATGAAGATTGGGACATATAAAGGGGACTTGGCCAAAGTATGTATCACATCTTAGAAAATTCATGATACCATCCATTTTGTTTTCTGTATTACCATCAAATCCATTTTGTTTTCTGTATTAGCATCAAATGTCTTTTGTATGTCTTTTGTAGGTAGTGGATGTTGATAATGTGCGGCAGAGAGTTACTGTTAAATTAATTCCAAGGATAGACCTACAGGCTCTTGCAAATAAATTGGTAAGGAATGTTGCAATTTTTTTGTTAAATTAATGTATTTTATTTGTCCAGTGTTTAAATTCCTTGGAAGGAATAGCCTGAGTCTATTTTTTTATACATATGACTTGTCATGCAGGAAGGTAAGGAGGTTGTGAAAAAGAAGGCTTTTGTTCCTCCCCCTCGATTTATGAATGTTGATGAAGCAAGGTATTGCTGGTTGTCTCTATTATGTGGCTGAAAGTATTCTGTGTCTTGGAAATCTGTTCTTGATCTGATTAAATTTGTTCTTTCTATTCAGGGAACTGCATATCCGTGTGGAGCATAGACGTGACACATATGGTGAACGATTTGATGCAATTGGGGGCATGATGTTCAAAGATGGTTTCTTATACAAAACCGTATCAATAAAATCCATCAGTGCTCAGAACATCAAACCTACTTTTGATGAGTTGGAAAAATTTCGTAAACCGGGTGAGAGTGGAGATGGTGATGTGGCTAGTCTTTCAACTTTGTTTGCGAACAGGAAGAAAGGTCATTTTATGAAAGGTGATGCCATCATTGTTGTTAAGGGTGACTTAAAGAACCTTAAGGGAAAGGTGGAGAAGGTGGATGAAGACAATGTTCATATAAAACCAGAAATAGAGGGACTCCCAGTAAGTATGAATGAATTAACTAGTCATCCTTGTATGGTGCCAATTTTGTATATGATTAATGATTAATTGATCATTTCATTATTTTGTCAGAAAACTATTGCGGTAAATGAGAAGGAGCTGTGTAAATATTTTGAGCCTGGAAACCACGTTAAGGTTGTTTCTGGCGCGCAAGAAGGGGCTACAGGCATGGTTGTGAAGGTGGAACAACATGTCTTGATTTTAATATCTGATACAACAAAAGAACATGTGAGTTTTGTGGTATAAAGGTGTGTTAATTTTTATTTTTGAATTATATTTACTGCATAAATGACATAAAAATATCCTCTTTTTAGATTCGTGTCTTTGCAGATGATGTTGTAGAAAGTTCAGAAGTAACGACTGGAGTTACTAGAATTGGAGACTATGAACTTCGTGACCTTGTATTGCTTGAGTAAGCTTTGCTCGAGATTATTGCATATTCACCTAACCCCTTAGATATAGTTCAATGTTTCTCATTTCTATTTTCTCTTTAATATGTGCAGTAATATGAGCTTTGGTGTCATAATACGTGTAGAAAGTGAAGCATTTCAGGTCAGTGCCACAAGGATTCAAAATTTATTTTATTAAACTTTTGAGATTTGTTATTATATTAATTAATGTCTATTGCTATTTTAGGTTCTAAAGGGGATTCCTGACAGACACGAAGTTGTGCTGGTTAAATTAAGAGAGATCAAATGTAAGATAGATAAGAAAATAAGTGTGCAAGATAGGTATAAGAATACAGTTTCATCAAAGGATGTTGTCCGGATTGTTGATGGTTCGAGTAAAGTAAGATTCTGTCTTTTGACTAGATTTAGCTTTGAAAGATAATATTTTTATATTTATTTATTTATTTGTTTGTTTTTTCTGGCTAGGGGAAACAAGGTCCTGTGGAACACATATATAGAGGAATATTGTTCATCTTTGATCGCCATCATCTTGAACATGCGGGCTTTATATGTGCTAAGGCCCAATCATGTGTGGTAGTGGGAGGTTCACGCTCCAGCGGTGACAGAAATGTAACCAATTTTCCTATTGTAATTTTTGTGAATGTTTTGTTATTGGTTTTAGCATTGTGATAGTGTTTTACATAATTCATTCCTTTCTTCCTCTAGGGTGATGCCTACTCAAGATTTCCCACTCTTAGAAATCCAAGTCGTATTCCACCATCCCCAAGGAGGTTTCCTCGTGGAGGGCCAATGGATTGTATGTCTTTTTTTTCATGTTTATATGGAACCAATCTATCAATTTGTTGCACATTTCCTTAAGTAACTTGGTTGATGTTAATTTATTTGGATGTGATATAGCTGGAGGGAGACATAGGGGTGGGAGGGGGCATGACGGTTTGGCAGGTACAACTGTTAAAGTGCGTCAGGGTCCATATAAAGGTTATCGTGGGCGTGTTATAGATGTTAAAGGCACATCAGTTCGTGTTGAGCTTGAATCTCAAATGAAGGTTGTAACAGGTACGTCTTTGTGAAGAAAAAACTGTATCGTATGTATTTTGGTATTTGCATGGTTGCTTACCGTGTGATTTGCAGTTGACCGCAACCATATATCTGACAATGTGGCTATAACTCCATATCGGTAAGTTTTATGTAAATGTAATTTATGATTCCAAGCATGCAATGGAAGATGTTCAATCCTCTAACTTTTATATGTTCTTCCAGTGATACATCTCGCTATGGAATGGGAAGTGAAACCCCAATGCATCCTTCTCGGACTCCCTTACATCCATATATGACTCCAATGAGAGATCCTGGAGGTTTGTTTGATTTTATTGTAATAAATTTTCATTTCATCATCTGGTGGGATTAACAATCCAACTTGTTTTTTGACCGATGGTTATAATTCGTTATTGATAAATGTACTGCTGTTTATAGCAACACCTATTCATGATGGAATGAGGACGCCTATGCGTGATCGAGCATGGAATCCATATACTCCAATGAGTCCTCCAAGGTTTGTCCAATTAACATGGTTCCTTATTTAGTTTTATATACTGTTCTGAGTTTTATTTCACATAATTTTTGCTTTAATAAAAAGATTTCTTTCTTCCAATTTGTATATGAAAACAATGTCTTAGTTAATAAACTTCCATGTGGACATTGATGTTCCAAATAGAACTAACTAGAGCTAGAGGGTTATAAGGAATTTGTTAGTTAGAAACATTGTTATCTCTATACAGTCTGCGGCACTATTTAGTTAGTATATATGTGATGTATGAATTCTGATGGTGAAAAATGAAATTAGGGACAACTGGGAAGATGGAAATCCAGGCTCTTGGGGAGCAAGTCCACAGTATCAGGTTAGGAGATTTAGCAAACTTCAGATACTCTATGCAACTTCATATTAGGAACTGTGTTTATTTTCTTTTCCCTTTTCGATATTTTCAGCCTGGAAGCCCTCCATCACGACCGTATGAAGCCCCAACTCCTGGTGCTGGTTGGGCTAGCACACCTGGTGGAAATTATAGTGAAGCTGGAACACCTCGGGACAGTTCTGCCTATGGTAACACTACTTCCCGCCCTTTCAAAACAATAGTATATACATTTTTATTTTTGTGCTAATACTCTATTCTGGGGATGGGTGTTGTATTTTTCGCAGCTAATGCTCCAAGTCCATATTTACCATCAACACCTGGTGGGCAGCCTATGACACCAAGTTCAGCATCTTATCTTCCGGGCACTCCTGGAGGACAGCCTATGACTCCAGGCACAGGTGGTATGGACATGATGTCTCCAGTTTTAGGTAAGTTTGTTTTTTCAATCTTATGACACATATTTATTTGATTTTTGTTGCTTATCTATTCAGCTGTCCATTTGGTTACATAATCAAACGTTTCTTCATCTATCATAGTAAAATAACTCATGAGTTTGGTCCTTCAAATGAAGGACAACTAGCTAGGTGTCTCATTGATTATACTTTCTTATTTGTTATTCTACACTTGTTATGTTGCATATACTATGAAGATGATTATTACTCCGCATATATTATATAGTCTGGCATTTTGTTTCTCATCTCATTTGATAGTCGAAGATGGAGTGGTTATTTTTGTTTTTGCCATATTTGCTTTGATGGTTTTTGGTTCAATTATTTGCATTTCTGTTACGATTGTTTTAGTTCAAAGGCCATCTCCTTAATCGAGTCTACCGCGGAGACGTCATCCCCATGTGGATAATTGTGCTTAATTCAGTTGGATCATCCTTAAAATTTTATAATATACATCTGTGCTGGTTTAATGTTTTTGCAGGTGGGGACAATGAAGGGCCATGGTTTATACCAGATATATTAGTCAATGTACACAGGGCCGGAGACGAATCTGTTGGAGTTATAAGAGAGGTTCTTCCGGTATGATGACCTAATAACTTGCTTTTATATTTGTACGAGTGGATCTCCAAGTTGAGACGATATATGCCAAACAAAATCTTTCGAAGCTGTGTTCTCATTCCATTTGTTGCTTGATTCCGTCTAATGATCTTAATGACGGTAGCGTTTTTTTTGTTTCTTCAGGATGGCTCGTACAAGGTAGCACTTGGATCTAGTGGTAATGGTGAAACGATTACCGCCCTTCCTAATGAAATGGAGGCTGTGGTACCAAGAAAATCAGACAAAATAAAGATTATGGGTGGGGCATTACGTGGTGCCACTGGCAAGTTGATTGGTGTAGATGGTACTGATGGAATTGTAAAGGTAGATGACACGTTGGATGTCAAGATTTTAGACTTGGTTATTTTGGCAAAATTAGCTCAACCATGATAAGTTTATGTAGAGATGGTACTTAATGCCATATCCTCTTTTTGTCTCAACTGTTGCGAGCGCTTTTGCCTGTCTGTCTATATAATATGCTCCCTGCAGTGCACCTTTGTTCGCTCAACTTCAACTTGGTTAGGTTAAGTTGCATATGTCAATCTCCCTCTGCAGATGGATGCAGATATTCATATTTACTTCTTCCAAACACTACTTGTTTGTCCCTTAATATTAGGGAAACCTGAAAAAAGAAAAATGGGGATGGTATCTTGAGGCATCACTAACGAGAATCGATGTACCAGTATATCTTTTGATTGAGTCGCATAAAAAAAATCCAGAACATTTTGGAAATATTGTTTCTGAAAAATATTTTCTCAAGTTTTAAAATAGAAGTGATTATTTTTAAACAGTTTGTTTAAACATTTGTTCGTTTGATGGTTTTTTTTCCTTTTTCTGTTTCTGCATGACACGATTAACTCGATGATGTGTTTTTTTTTTCATATCCTGTTTATTTGTTTTTTTTGTTGAAAAATTGAAAATAAAATATTATTTTATCTATATAAATTTGTAAAATGAAATCTATAATAATATATAAAGAGAATTTTCTCTTTTCACGTCTTAAAATTTTAATTTTATCTTTTAAAATATAATTATTTATTAAATTTTTGAAAATTGACTTGTTAATTTTAATTATTTTTGTATTTAGATTTCAAAATTTTAATTTTATTTTTTAAAATATAATTATTTAATAAAATTGTTTATAAATTTTTAATAAAGTTGTTTACTAATATAATATTATGTATATGTAAAAAGTGTGTACATATAAACAAGATAATATCTTGTGTTTGTGTTTGTGTTTATGTTATATTTATAAAAGACTTTTAATATATATTTTTTCTAATCTATTTATTTTTATAATTTGAAAATACATGTAGAGTGAAGTAAAAAATTACTCTTTAGATAGTAACTTTGTTCATTTTAAGGTTAATATTTTCTTTTAATGTGCATGCTTTACCCTTCTAAGAGTGACCTTGGTTTTGAATTTGATTTGAGAAAAATTCTTAGGCAAAGATTTATTTTGTGCTTTACTTGTTATTTGCTTACAAAAAGAATGGTTCTTGGTATATCAGACTTTGTTCTTGTGTATAATAAATTTGAGTATGTTTTATTCTTTTTACATGTCATTCACTATTTTAGGGTTAATTATGTTTTTCGTTCCTCAAGTATTATGCAATTTTGTTTTTAGTCCCCCAATTACTGTTTGTTCCAATTTGGTCCTTCATGTTTTGAAATGATTGGAAATAGTCTTCCTTTTTGGACGTCGTTAGATTTATTTGACACCTGGCAAACAGACTGCCACATATGGATCCCGTTTTAAGCTGTGTAAGTAGACTGTGTGTCTGCACGTGCTAATTAAAGAGAATCACATCCAAATAAAAGAGGGATTGAGAGAAGTTTGAAACCCTAAAATTGAAATTTGAGAATTGGGGCTTCGAGAAAGTGAGGAATTGGTGCATATCGTCACTGGGCAGACAAAGTTTGGCATAGTTATTGCGTTCTTCATTGATGAAGAGTGGTAGCAAAGGGTTTCCATGTACGCCGCGAAATACGGGTTCGAAAATGTCGCAAAGTTGTGCGTCATCTTCAGAAATGTCATCCAAAGTCTGTGGGTGTGGGGAAAGATTGTTGCTCCTAAAGGCATCTACTGTGAAAAACAAAGGAGATTATTTTGGAGATGTCGAAATTGGGCTGTAAGTTTCAAATTTCGTGACTTTTATTGGATGTTGCTTTTGTATTTGTGGTAATGGTTTCATCTTTTTCTTTTGCAGACCAATTCACATTGTAATTACTTTGGGTTGATGACGAGGAATTCGATTTTCAAGGGAAAGAAACTGAAAGTGAAGCCAGTGGTGGAAAAAGAGTTGATGGTGGGAAAAAAGGTGAAGAAGATGAAGTTTCTTTGAAAAGGGAGAAAATTATGCTGGATTTGATGAAGAAAAATGAGAAGTTGAAGATGAAATTGCAACAAGAGAAAAAAATTGGGACATTCCTGTTTATTTTATTTGTGATATCGTGGGTCTCAACAATTGTAATGTTGTTCATGTTGTTGTTCAAAATTAATTGTAATGTTTGAGATTACTGTAGTGGGAAGTGTTTTGTAGTTGTGATAATGGTATTATTGGAATTGTAATGGAATTTCAAACATTTGGTTACTGTTATGTCTTAGTATTTGCAATGAAAATGGAACTTGTAGCTGTGATTATTATGCGTTTACTGTTATCATTAATCTCAGATTCTAGAAATTTTGCTTAATACCAGATTCAGCATATTGAAACAAAACTCACGGGAAATAATTACATCATGATTTACTGATAAAACAAAGTGGTCTAAATTGTTTTCATTCATAAACAATAAAACGTTATCCAACACTAGCTGTCAATTAAGTGTAGCAGACAAATGGTCCCTAATTGTCAATACAATAATCCAATAGTTCTGCAATCAAAAAAGTAGTTAACTTTCACTATGCCCAATATTCTAAAATAGTGGTCCACTACCATAATGCACTGTATTCCAGAAAAGTGGTCCACCATACAAAAAAGGCAACAAAAAAACTTGATTCTTTCACATTCACGTCGGTTGTGCTGAAGTTGCAGTACTTGCTTGAGACCCTAAAACCCGTGTTCCCATTCTTCTTCTCCTTATGGTGGTTCGTGCTCTTTCTCCTTGGTTGGTGGCTGCTGCAACCCGTGGTGTGGATCTGGTTCTACTGGTGGAGCTAAGGTTTGATGTTCCTGCAGTGTTGCTTGTTGCACTACCAGTTGTATGCATCTGTCCCTGCCAATTTGGTATGAATTAAAGATTCAGAAGTTGTATTTAGGAAGGAAAGAAATTGTAAATAGTACAGATGTGTGTTTACCTTTCTGTTTTTGATTCCCCTTCTACAACTTCTTATGTTATGGCCTAATTGTTTACACTTGCTACATTTGATGATGGTATTCTTCTTTGATAGTTTGGAATGGCTGACATGTTCATCAGCTTCCCTTCTTCTTTTTTGGTCTCCCAGGTGGAGTCTTGTAAATGGGTGGCAGTAGTTCAGGTTCATTAGTTTTTGCTAAAGTTGTTGTCCATTGATTGGGGTAATTTGAGGGCCATAGGAAGCCTGGTAGGCATCCCTTTTGTAATAAGCATGAACATAATCCTCTGGGTTTTCTACCTTGTAATTAATGGCTGCCACAACATGCCTACAAGGTATACCTACTAAATCCCAAAAATAACAACTACAACTATGGTTACTTAAATCAACAACAAATTTTTCCATAGTGAACCCCTGCGTCACTTCAAACTTAGAATCCCCTGCCCATACAGGAAGCCAATTCCCACTTTTTTCTATTTCCCTGTCCAGCCTTTTCTGTGGTTTAGGCATCATAGTTCCTGAATATTCATTCACTTTCTCTCTAAGGGTTGAAAACCTACTCATTATATATGATATAATCCATTCCATCATACTAATGATAGGTTTATCCCTAGCTAGTAAAATAGTACTATTAAATGACTCTGATAGATTATTCATCAAGACATCACATCTTGGATACATGCTGAATGCATGTTTACACCAAGACTCCCTAGGAATGGAAACTAACCAATTAAAAGCTTCAGGGTTGATGTTTCTCAACTCACCCATCTTTTTTTCCCATCCTGCATAGTACGTTGCCTTTGCTGCTCCTATCATCAAGTCTCTGATCACTACACCACCACCAAATTTCTTCTTGAAATTGCTATATAAGTGTCGCAAACAGAAACGATGCTCCACTCCATTCAAGATTTCATCAAAGACAGTCATTAGGCCCTGCAAAATTTTAATTCAGAGTTAGAATTAGATGTCAGTTTTACATTCCAGTTTAATGTAAATCAGAGTTACATTCCAGTTTATTTAAATGTAAATAACAGTTACCTTTTGTTGATCTGAAATGAAAACCCATCTATGATTTCCAATGTCCCCAATATCTTCTAACAACAATGTCAAAAACCACTTCCAGGTCTCCTTGCACTCGTTTTCTACTACTGCAAAAGCCAGCGGATAGTATTGATCATTGGGGTCCCTACCCACTGCAACCAACAATTGACCACCATATGCTGTCTTCAAGTGGCAACCATCCACACCTATAAAGGGTCTGCATCCAGCCAAAAACCCTTGCTTACATCCATCTAAACACATGTAAAAACAACCAAACCTAGGTGGCAGAGTTGGTTGGGGTTGATTTATCTTAATCTTGAAAGTTCCAGCATTCACTCTCAATAATTCAGCCACATAGTCAAATACAACCATACACGAACCAAAAAATGGAACCAAACCAGACCAAGAATCCAAAAAAAACATGAAGGAATAAACTTACCTTAGGTCGCGATTCTACTCTTCAATACTTGAATCCCTTACATCAACCTCTCGATTCTACTCCCGATTCTACTCTTCAATGCTTTAATCCTTATCCTCAACCTCCCGATTGTTGTGTAATGGTTTAATCCCTTCTCTCAAGTCCTCGATTGGTCTGTGCAACGCTTTCGTTCAGACAAAATAACTCTCCCACTCAAGATATGACCTTTCCTCTCTTTTTAATTTGAACAACGTCCTTCTCTTTTAATTCAGACAACTTAATTAAATAACACAACCCACTTAATTCAGACAAAATAACTCTCCCACTGAAGAAATAACATTTTCGTTTTACTTAATTAAAACTTCTCTTTAATTAACACGTGTAGAAACACAATCCACTTACACAGCTTAAAACGGGATCCATACGTGGCAGTCTGTTTGTCAGGTGTCAAACAAAATTAACGGCGTCCAAAAAGGAGGACTATTTCCAATTGTTTCAAAACATGAGAGACCAAATTGGAGCAAACGGTAATTGAGGGACTAAAAACAAAATCGCATAATACTTTAGGGACGAAAAACATAATTAACCCACTATTTTATAATAGAAATTATGTTAATATCCTTATTGAAACTATTTGTAAACTTTATTAATGTCTTTGTTGCACATACCATAACATCTATGTTAGAAAGGTTTAAGTTATTAAAAGGATCACATATAATAGTGTATATATATATATATATATATATATATATATATATATATATATATATATATATATATATATATATATATATATTTATTTGACTAAATTCACGTATTTTTAGAGATGAAAGACTAAATTGGTCAAAAATTTTAAAAATGGACTAATTCTAAATTTCACTGAAACATGAGGGAGGGACCAAACATATTTAACCCAACATATAATTTAAAATTTAAAAAAAAAAATTAAAGAATTTAATTAAAAAAAATTAATATTCAATAAGGAAATGAAAATAGGATTTCAAAGACGTGGTCTCTCACGTGTTCCGATTATATGCATTATTTTTTATACTTGAATTGGTAATAAAAATATTATTTTTTTATATTGAAAAAATTAGAATACATTTTTTTAATTTTAAATATTTCAATATATATATATATACATTTTTTTCATTTGTAAATAAATATGAAATAATGAAACTGTCTTCACCGATGACATCTCTATTCGGTGTGCTACATAGTAAGAAAACTAGTAAAGTATATATTACTTAATTTTTTTTATATATGAATAACACGTGTTAGGCTAGAAATGGATACTTAGTTAGCCGAAAGGAAAAAACAAGTTCATGAGCACAATAGCACCGTGTCCACAAAATTATCAAAGCTTGGTATCCTTATTTGGACCTCAGCTTCTGCATTAATCTTTCCATCAGAAATCAATTTCTACGATTTTCTTTAGTCTTGTATTCTGAGCTGCCCAAATTCTTTCCCCTTTTCAATCTCATCCTCAAGTAACAACTCAGCACATAAACCTTCGTGGACATGGCAACAGCCTTGTCCACGACCAGCGTGCTATGCTGGGGGAATCCGCAGAACCTGCACGTCCTACCCTCTCCACATACACCTTGTCACTCCTCACAGCAAATTGGGATTCTAAGAACTCTGGCTGCTTCAGCCTCAAAAGGCAGAGAAAGTGAGAAGTTCTCCTCTTTGTTGGTGACCAGAAGAACAGTTTTGGCTTCTGGGGTTTCCTTGCTGGGTTTCCCGGGTGAGAGTTTGGCCGTGGTGACACAAGGCCTTCTTGCTGGGAGAATTCCTGGTCTGTCCGAACCAGATGAACAAGGTTCGTTCACTTTGGATTATAATAAATAATTTGTTTGCACACACCATTCTGCGATGCCTACACTTTATTCTATATGTAGACTGTCCCAAAGTAAATGAATTTGTGATGTAGCAATGCAGACAGATAAACGTGCATACAAACCATAAGAAAACAATTTTTAATGTAAGCCGTGATAAAGGAAATGAATGTACTCGGTTGTATGATAAAGATGCCGTGGTTGTAGAGTCCCAAAATTTGTTGTAAATGATAAAACTATGGTTGTTAGTTTAAAAGAAGCGCCAATCGGTCCAACACTTGTTTAATCCTAATACCCTTTAGGAGAGGCAAAAAGTTATCAAAAGGTCCGGTCTTTCTAGGAAAGAAAAAAAAAATCTCTTCCACTTTTAGAGTTATACAGTTGATGCTTAATTCTAAACTTGATCTGATACATGTTTTTTAAGTTAGAATTCCAACTGTCTCTTCTGTTATAGATTTTAAATGAAAATGAGATAAAGTGGGCAAGGATTTGATCAGACAGGTTGGAGGACATATCGCAGGCCAGATGAGAAGTCTGGTGGACATGGTGTTGGATGGAGTCCTATTATCCCATACTCCTTCAGAGTGCCTCAAGAATGGGAAGAGGTGATGCTCAATGATCTTTACAAGTTAGAGTTAGAAAAAATCACTATAAGATTTCTTTTCTATCTCATCCAGTCACAAGTATTGAAAAGTTTTAAATATACCGGTGGAAATTCCTTAGAGCGCTCAACGAAATAACTCCCATGTGTCTCTTTTTGTGAGAGCAGTTTACTTCACTTTTAATCTGAAAGATCTGTTACAGCATATGTTCATCTAGAGGACATTTTATCATTTGTTTTCTTCAGCTCCATGGTTTGTGTATACATCAGCCAGCATATATATGCTTAGCAGGTACCAGTATCAATAGCAGATCTTGGTGGAACAGAGATAGATTTGAGATTTGCCAGCTCTAAGGAAGGACGCTTGTTTGTCATTGTTGCTCCTGTTCTTCGATTTTCAGATGGTGAGTACTGAGTTTTGCTCATTTTTTCTTTCTCAATCTTTACTCTCTAGAGACACGGAGAATAAATTGAAACAGAAAGAACAGTGAAAGCTCTAGGTGGAACTTCCATTTTATGTGATAATATATTTACTATAAATCTATACAGATCTTGGTGATAATGCTACAATAGAAAAAATTGGACCTCCAGAGAAAGTGATCAATGCATTTGGTCCAGAAGTAATTGGCGAAAATGTAGAAGGGAAGGTTCTGAGCTCTAATGTAGCAGAACATGAAGGAAGAACGTATTACCAGTTTGAGTTAGAGCCTCCTCACATTTTCATTACTGCCACTGCAGCTGGCAATCGCTTATATTTGTTTGGCGTAACAGGCAGTGGTATGACTATTTATCCTCTTCTAAGCTCACAAGTCTGAACTGAACAGCTTGAAAGCATATAAAGAAACTATGAAAACTAACAGAAAAGAATATAATGTTGTCTCAACTCAATTGCAATTTGCAGGTCTTCAGTGGAAGAGACACTACGATGATTTAAAGAAGATAGCTGAGTCTTTTCGGGTTGTATAATTTGAATCTTCAGTGAACCGAGAGATCGTTGAAATGAAGCTTTCTGTATTTGTAGTGTGGTACAAAGAAGTGGTTGTTTCTCATACGATGATTTATGTGGATCGAAAGATCATATATGTTGAATCTTTGAACCATCAATATACCAAACCAGTTTTGTTACATTTGGTAAATGCTATGATTGAGAAACTTGGGATTTGTAGTGAAGACTAAGAAGCTTGGTTACCTAGTTTTCGAGAATTTAAAGTTTAAGGGGTGGGGTAGTTGTTCTAATCCTAAGTCAGGGCATTGGCACAGGTCTTAGTAGAGGCTTATCATGATAGTTATGAATGATCTATCAATGAAGGACCACCAACAGAATGAACCAGTGATATATTAGTAAAGCGCAGTTCCTTCATCCTTTCTCAGACAACTCCTTAATAATAAACACAAATCAAGTAGCTTCACTAATACAAATCTGTTGAAATATTATCTCATAATGGAGGCAGAAACCACGGATTGATCTTGGCGCGGGGCTCACAGTACAAAAGCCCTTTTCATCAGTATTGCCACTAGGCTATTTCATGTACAGGACAGTCTTACTTTGGTATTTCTCCTTTTTAGATTGCACTTAGGCCGTTGATTTCAGTGTGGGGCTTCATCACTTCAATCCACAATAGTCACTAAAGATGATTGAACTACACCCAGGTGTCTTTTGAGATCCTCCATCTACCATGATTCTCCTCATCCTTTCAGCTTTCTCCCATTTTTCGGAAGTTGCATAAATATTGGACAAAAGCACATTGTGAGAATTAGCACCTGTAACAGAGTCTCCATGGATCAACTTCATTACTTGTTCTGCCATGTTTACATCTGAATGAATACGGCATGCACCAAGCATTGCCCCCAAAACAGTGTCGTTAGGTTTCACCGGCATTCTTACTATCAAGTCATAAGCATCTTTTAATCTCCCTGCTCTTCCCAGGAGGTCAACCATGCATCCATAATGCTTGATTCCTATTTCGATTGCATATCCCTCCATTTTGGATATTACTTCAAAAGCTTCACGGACCAAACCCCCATGAGCACACGCTGAAAGCACAGTAAGAAAGGTGATACCATCAGGCCTTATATTTGAGTCCTCCATCCTGCCAAAAAACTCAAGAACCTCTCTGCATTTTCCATTGATGGCGAAACCTGAAATCATAGCATTCCAGCAGATGATGTTCCTCTCATTGAATCCTTCAAACATCAACCTTGCATTGACCAAGTCACCACATTTCGCATACATGTCAACCAATCCACTCAACACAAACGGGTTCACAGCTATCCCTCTTTGTTCTATCATGTGATGGATTTGCTTACCAACATCCAGGCGCCCCAGCTGCGCACAGGCAGATAAAACACTAACAACAGTGAACTCATCCGGCTCAAACCCTTCAGCTACCATTCCCTCAAAAGCTTGCAGTGCTTTCTCACCAAATCCATTCTGCACATAGCCAGCAATCATGGAATTCCAAATCTCCAAATTCCGGACCAGAACCCGGCTGAAAACAGCCTCAGCCTCAGCGATATTACCCTTCTTGCTGTACCCATAAAGCATAGATGACCACACAAAGCAATTCCTTTCAGGCATCAACTCAAAGACCTCCCTGGCAGCTTCCATCTCTCCTATTCTAGCATACCCATCAACCATCACAGTCCATATTAACACATCCTTCAACTCACGGGGAACCTCATCAAACAACCTCCGAGCAGTGACAATATCCCCATTCCTAGCAAATCCACCAATCATCTGACTCCAAGTCACTTGAGTTTTCCCCTGCATCTCCTCAAATACAAGAGAAGCAGATCCTGTGTCTCCATTTCTCAAGTACCCACTGATCATGGCATTCCAAGTCACAACATTTCTCTCAGGCATTGTATCGAACAGTTTCCGTGCATCCCTGGTAGCGTCACATTTCGCATAACTTGTAAGCAATGCGGTTCCAATGATCACGTCGCTCCCTGAACCGGCCTTGATGGACTCTGCATGCAAGGTCTTCACGTAGTGAAGAAAGGGAAGAAAAGCGCATGCCTTTAGTAACAGAGGGACCACACTGGAGTCGTATAATCCTATGTGCCGGGTTTGTTTATACGTAAGAAGGGCACATCTCAATGATCCTCGCCGAATGTGGTTCCTTATTGAACAAAACCAATAAGATGGGTTGTTCATGAGGCAAGGTTAAAACTCATCATGGATCCACACAATTTGGCGCGTTAGCATGTTTATGTCAAAATTTTGACCAAAAAATAGATAAAAGTGTTTCACAATCTTACGAAGGACTAAATTGCAGCTACTATGATAATTTTAAAATTAAGAGTAAACTATCATTTATAGTAAATAAACAAATCAGAGTAACTACCATTTGTAGCAGTGGAAGACAGAAACTCAAGCAAAGGTGGTGCTCTGGTTTTTCTCCCATGTTTTTTTCAGCGATAACATCTCCCTTTGTTACACTGAAAGTGTAATTGGATGGTGGATATTTGGGAACGATGGGATAAGTGCTTAGAAGTGCTTACAATTTTTTTTTTTTCCATTTTTGTCTACGCAGGTTGTATCTGTTAAAATTCTAACTAATTTTTTTTGTTTTATTATTTTTATATTTTACAACAATTTGTTTATTTCTTTTGCATTTAGTGATTTTTTAATATGATGTTTCTTTACATTTTTTCAAAGATGAAAAATCAAGGTAATATTGGAGGAGCATAAACAAACCTTGCATCTGCTACCTAACAACAGCAAAGGATTCTCCAAGAATGTTACGTAGAGACTGCATCGAAGTATTTCTAACTTATTGTTACACGAGATGTAAATTAATCGTGTTCTTTTGGATATTTGGCACAACACTAATTCATAAGTCTTGTAACTTTTTTATGGCAACATAAATAAATAGTAGGACTCGGGTGCCTAGTACATATACAGATTATTACTTTTATATAGTTCTCATATACTTAATATTCTTTTGATATACAGCTTTATATTACAACAAGCATAGTCTCCTCATGCCATTCTTGTACTCACGAAACATTTTAATTAGAAACAACACTTCTATTTCGGAGGTAGGTGAGCTTCCTTTGTGACGAAATGTTATCATACTTCCTATTTGAGTATGTGTTTAGGCTTTGTACTTCATACTATTTCCAAATATGTTACAAAAATAGTTTCCTACCTTGGTGTATTTTATTTTGAAGCGTCATTATCTTTCATACAACCTTTATTATTGCTATCATTGTTAGTTTATGGCTAACCTTTATGTTCACACCGAAAGTTTTATATATTTACACATAATAAATATGCATTAACTTATGAGATGAGATAATAAATCTGATCTTATCTCACCTATACGCTGTATTGACTTATGGACGAGATAATAAATCTTGTTCATTTGTTATACTATGTAGGATTTATTTTTGACCCATATTTATCCATATGGTTACATAACAAAATTTATAGTACCAAAACACCGACAAAGAAAAGCATGTAGGATTAAAATATTCACAAAAGTTCACGAGACTTAGTTAATTCACGAGTTAAAGGTCAAGATCAACTCATGAACAAGGTTCATCCATGAATATTTTTTTCAAGTAAAATACCTTATTTAAAAATGAAAAAAATTAAAAAATAACTTTACATATATAAAGAACTTTACTTAATTCAAATTCAAATGAATGTTAGTATGGACAACGTCAAGTTGAACTTGAGTGAAGTTAAGCTAGGTTGGGATCATGTCATGTTAATCAAGATGGGTGAAGTGAAGTTAAGGTGAGATTGACTCATGTTAAGACAAGTCAGACCGTATCTAGATTGGGCTAAGATAAACCAAATCCAAGTTTGGTTAAGTTAAGTCTGATCCAAGTCAGGCATAGTTGGGTTGGGCTTGTGTTGGGACAAGTTAGGTCAAGGTGAGTCCAACTTTGACCTAGTGAAGTCAAGTTGAGACGATCTTGTCTCATGTCGAGCTAAATTGAGTAAGATCTAAGTTAGCACAAATGGGTAGAGCTCAAGTCAAATCGAGTTGGGTTGAGCCCAAACCATGCCTAGGTTAGTATGGATAGGGTTAGGTGTTAAGACTTTGGCAAGTGTACCAAGTCGTGCAAGTAATAAAAATGGTAAGTTCAAGTATCGTTTTCCCACGAGAATTGCGTTTGTTTAGTTAACTAGGTGTACTTACTAATTTAAGCGTTGAATGTAACCATTGATTAATTCGAAACAAGTGAAAACATAAAGATTTCTAAACTTTAAAGTGATAAAATACCAAGGCAAAGACTCATTAGGGTTGGAATTCATGACCAAAACTCTAAGCAAGCACCTCACAATATAAATCTCTCATCTACTCAAGCATTGACATCAAAGGTATTCAATCCCTAATCTATTTTGAACTTTTATGTAAAAATTACTAATCCCTTAGAGGTTTAAACACAAAAGACACATTAAAAACAATGTCTAGAATGACCAAAAGCTTTGGTCTATGTCTAGAACCAAACCTTTAGGTTGTTCTATCCATGTCTAGGGTTCCAAAACACTTTTCAATGATTAGATACCACCCAAGACGCATAGATATTCTACCATGCACGAAAATAATTTAGATAGAACACAAAAGCAGTGAAAGAGATTCTATTGCATAGATGAAACTATAATGAGTTTAGGTACATTACATCCAACCCCAATGAAATGGAGTTTAGCTACTCCTATACATCTAGAGCACAAATGGAGTTGGAATGGTAGAATGGATGAAGAAAGATTGATCCTTTAAGCTCCAAAAGTGTCTCTGCCTTCGTCTTGAGTTACAACAATGTTCCTCCCACCAAAAACTGCCTTTCTGTTCGAGTCTCGACACTTTTAATGTTTGAGCAAAAAGATAAACTCGCTGGGCCAACATTCATTCTCGCTGGGCTAGAGAGCCTTCCTCGCTGGGCTAGTAAGTCTGGTTCGCTGGGCTAGTGAGTCTGGTTAGCTGGGCGAGTAGATCCAGCTAGCTGGGCTAGTGGCTCCAGGCAGCAACTAGTGAATTTTTCTCCAATCTTCCATTCTTTTCTACAAAAGTCCACAAACATCAAAGTAAACATGTTTTTGAAATAAATAACAAAATCCTAAATTCTTTCATGAGATTAACACAAAAATACATGAATAAAAGACAATTAAGAGGTTCTAAGAAGTGTAAACAATAGGTAATTATCACACTTATCAACTCTCCCAAACTTGAATTTTTTCATGTCCTCATGGAAAGAAAAACTATCAAAACAGCAAAGAGAAGCAAGGCTAGCCTGATCAACAAAAAGAGAAGCATATGATATCAACTCACACTATCCTTATCACAAAATAGAGAAAATTCTTTTGCATTTCAAAGAGTGAACATGGAATGGTGCTTTTATCAACACAAATCCTTAAACCAGAATGATATATGGCACACAGGAAAGAGAATCATCACAGCTTTCACCATGGTAGTGTTTCACTCAACTGACAAGTGTTTAAACAACTCAAACTCAGCATGTAAGAAAACTACTTCATCAACCTTTGCACTTCATCTCAAAAACACTTCACACAACTTGATTTAGATCAAAAGGTCTTTAAGGGTTGTAGCTTGGCTTGGCTAGAAGAAACATGGTTTTTCTTGGATTCAAAGACACCAAATGAGAAGAAGAGAACAAAAATATGCATAAATCATTCATCAACATCCTCTACCTTCATATAAAAAAATAGGCTCCCATATCCTTCTAACCTCATTTTTATCTGTAGCAACCTCTTTGCTTGCCTTTTTCTTTTGTTCATTCATTTTCTTTTTCTTTTTCTTTTTCTCTCTTTTTTCTTTTATAGAGATATTCAAACATTACTAAGAGGCATTCTTAACCAATTCACCCCTTACTTTTTCACACAATCTTCCCCCAAACTTAATCCCAACTTATACCCTCATAACATACTATTTGTTCTCTTCTTCTAGGGTGTGGGTAAAGATGTATTTCTCTTTATAGGCTTAGGGGTCACAAAAATAACAAAGCTCAAAGGGTTCACAAAAGATCAAAGTCAATCATCAAGGGTGGCTATTTGGCCAAGTAGCTATGTAACATAAAAAACAAAGAAGTGCCTTTCTCATTTCTAATCAAGTGTGTATGTGCATTTACAAGAATCATGCAAAACTCAAATCCATAGCAACAACAGCTTTCTCACATACACTCCCAAACACATTCTCACAATTCTCACCATTCAATCCCCTGGTCATAATCACACAAGGTTAAGGAATTAATCAAATTGCAACCACGTCCACATTCTCACTCTTGGATTTGCAAGCAAAATGCTCAAGATCATGCAAGGATAACATGAAAAGACATCAAAGCTCCCAATGCCAACAACAAAATAAGGCATCCAAAACAAGGCTGGCCAACAAAATTATGAGAAAAAGAGAATTAGTTCAACTATCAAGCAAGTGTTCCACCCTAAAACAAGGTACTGAAAGCAAAAACTAAATAAACAGCTGGCTAATAACACAAACTAAAACACTAAAAAAAAAACAAAACCAATAAAAACACCAATCAAAGTACTCCAGACTGCATCAGGGTCCTCCCTGCTCTTCTTCTTCGGCATCAGGGTCCTCCTGACCTCCTTCTTCTGCATCAGGATCATCATCAGCAGCAATAGTACCTCCCCCCCACTGAGACTCAGGCCTGCCCACAGGCCAAGGAATGCGTGCCTCAAACTGTGCTCCTGTCATGATAAGATCATCTGGAAAATCTGGAACACCTAGAGACAAATGGTGCATGCTATCTATGATGTTGACTTGGCCTTGCCTAAGTGCTTGATGACCCAGCCACATGTCCTCCTGTCTTGCAAACATTTTGGTCATGGCTGCTTGGAAGGATGCCTCGAAAGTGGAGGAAGGATCATGTGTGGACTGAGAGGAAGAGGAAGCTCGGGGTGGACGGGGTGCTCGGGGTGGTGGTGCAGGTTCATT
>Ga0209589_1006246_pt1 | contig 19820 bp, 24 predicted proteins | sample CowpeawhiteBW_FD_187525 | JGI IMG/M metagenome (GOLD analysis project Ga0209589, IMG submission 187525) | Root nodule microbial communities of legume samples collected from California USA - Cow pea white BW (SPAdes) (version 2) | ecosystem: Host-associated > Plants > Roots > Nodule | place: USA... | reverse complement strand
CATGAACTCGTAGTGTACTCGCTTAAGCTAGAGCTTTTCGCCCAGGCTAGCCCGTCAGCCTCGCTTAAGCCACCCCACCTCGCCTGAGCGAGAGTGAAACAATGGCTTCACCACCTCATCTCGCTTAGGCGAGCTCTTCTCGCCTGAGCGAGTCATACTTGCGCCCAAAAACACACAGACCTCGCCTGAACGAGAATTCAACTTAAAATTTGCGTCATACCACTTCGTGAACTCGCCTAGGCGAGCCACTCCCGCCTAAGCGAGAGTATCCATCGCTTAGAATTCAAAACTTCTTGCTTGGACGAGAAGTCGCGCTCAAAATGGTACAGGTTTCATCGCGACCTCGTTTAGGCGAGTGTCTCTCGCCTGAGCGAGAGACCTAGTTGTTCAACCCTGTCCCTGGTCGCCTAGGCAAGAAACGCGAACCAGAACCATAAACGAGACTCTGCAACTCTCGCTTAGGCGAGATGGATTCGCTTGGGCGAAAATTACAGAGGTTCTCCTCTAGTCACACGCGAAAACAGCCAAAACAATGCCCACTCACAGCACCAACAGTACCAACAAGTTATATTCACAAGCACATCATATGAACATGATATAATCCCATTTGAATCACCAAAACTAAAGGTTTGTCCAAAATTAACCAATACAGTATCCAAAACCCTCCTTCCCAAAACATATATGCACAAAGGGTTTTGCAACTTTAAACCATCAAGCCAATTCATTACTTTGATCACAGATACACGAATTCACAACACTCCTATTACAATTGAGAAGGCAAACACACAGAACCATATCTCCACCTAAATTTTGCCTGCTAAGTTTTCTTTGCCTCTTCACATTCAAACCACAACTAATATTTAGCAAAAAGGAAGTCAGATTTGGGTTCACCAAGGTTTGAACCCATACCATGCCAATGCTTAATTCAATACACAACCACCTAACCATATCATGTTTCGTGATACATTCCTATCAGTATAAGGTTACATTACCACTTCCATGCTCATATATATTATTAAAATTAATAATAAAACAACAACAACACATAATTGGCACACATAGGACACAAACCCGAGTCTTTTCACACAATCAAGTACTCTCAACCACTTGAGCTAGTACTTTTCCTCGATACATCAAACAATATTTAATGCCATAAAGGCTCCCACTACCCGTATTTATTAATTAATTATTTATTTAATTAGTTAATTTTCACGGGTCTTACAGTGTGAGATGATATAATTAATGGTTTAAGTTGTATATGCTTTTGCATGAAATTGAAATTATTGGGTGTCTAAATTATTTGCGAGTTGTTGAAATGCTTAGAAATGCCAAAATTGAGACGCTGGGATGATTTTGGGATTTTGCAATAATAAAAATTATCTACAGAATTTTCTCAGCAGTCGTCAAAACCACCCACCATATTTGATATAGTGTTTAAAAGGGATTTTTTCCCTTAAGAATTTCATTCAATCAATTTAAATTCTGATTAAGGAAATAACTCTATTGGAAAATCAAATTTAATTGCAGAAAAACCATTTAGTAGATTAAAAATTCGCCAATCAGATTATGTTTGGAAACATTTGGTGTTAAATGACTAAATTTCACTCAAGGGATTGTTAAATGACTGTGGTATTCAACCTTTTATTATTTGCCTTTATTTAAATGATTGTGTATTTATACTTTTAATTTGGTTAGAAAGTTATTTAAGTATATTTTGAATGTTTTCTTTACTGATTTTAATTAGAGTATTTAGTAAGAATTAACATGATGTTATGTGGTAACAAAATTTATACGAAGTTGATAAATATTGTAAATTAAAGTAAAATTGTGATGAATTAATGATTCGTCTTGATTTGATACAGTTACTCATATAACTGATATGATTGATACTCATATGATTCATTATTTTTTATCTAAATATTTGTATTAACTAGTCTAGTTGATTTGTTTTCTTTATGGATTACATGTTGTATCTATAATTAAGACTCTTCCTATGAGTAATATCACACATAAAAGTTACTCCCTATCCTCTCATTGTCTATTCTTCCCTCTATTCTCATTCTTCTCTATGTTATTAGTTTTATTTTCACAAATATTATTAATTTATTTCATGTCTTTGTATGGCTGAACAAAGCAATGAAGCTCTTAATGAAAAATCATGAGATCTGCCCAATCTACTCCATACCAAGAAGTGAATACAACAATAAATATTATGAATTTATTTCATGCCTTTGTATGGTTGAACAAAGCAATGAGCACTTTTGATAGAAAATCATGAAACTTATCCAATTGGTTCTACTCCATTCCCATAAGTGAATGTAGCAACATTTGATTTATATCTCATGATTGTGATATTGATTATGGACATGGTTATAAAGGAAATTTCAAAAATACATTTTGTCACCAGAAGTGGTAGAATAATATGAACAAAGGAAAAGAAAAATGTGAAAATATTGGCAAATAAGATGAAAGTATATATTATCATTACGATGGTAAAGACCATTTGAGTTGTACTTGTCGTACACCAAAGCATCTTACAAATAATGAGAAGAACATAGAAACACACTTTGCTTATGAACATTGTGATTCTGATTATGGCCATATGGATATTACTCATCTTGATATGAATATTTTCTTTGCTAAACCAAATGGAAGCATTGATCACCTCATTGGTTATGAGAGTGTTAAAAAAAAATTATCTCATATTCATATTTATGTTTATATGAAGAATGAATGTTGGCACTAGCACCAATAATGAGAATATATGTCTTATTGATAGTGCAACAACTCATACAATTCTCAAGAGTAATAAATTTTTCTCTTGTTTGGTAATGCAAGAAATCAATGTTAGTACTACTTCTAGTACTACAAATATAATTGAAGGCTCCGGAAAAGCTATTGTACTTCTACCAAGAGGTACAAGACTGCATATTAAAAATGCATTTTATTCTCCTAAGTCTAATAGAAAATTATTAAGTTTCAATGATATTCGTCTAAATGGATATCATATTGAGACAAACAATGAAGAAGATATTGAATATCTTTATATCACTCGAATTGAATCAAATATAAAATGTGTAATGGAGAAATTATTAGCCTTCTCATATGACTTATACTACACATATAGTAATGCAATTGGGACGCATGTCATTGTAAGCTACAAGCTTACAAATAGATGTATTTCTTGTTTGGCATAATCGGTTGGGTCATCCTGGATATATCATGATGCAAAAAAAAAATGGTTGAAAAACTCATATGCACACCCACTTAAGAGTCAAGAAACTTCTTGATGAATATCATCTTACAGGGCTTTTCAACTTGGGCCAATGGCCTGGCCCATTTAGTTTATCTTTGTTTTAAATAAATACATGTTATTTTGTATGTTTTATTTTCAGCTTAATAATTGGTTTCTATTTGCAGCCCTTTTCCACATTTTGGGCCTTTGAAGGCTAGAAGCCCAAATCACGTTAACAAGCCATTCCCACACACCAAACAATCTGCTCCAACGTGCAAGCCAAATGAACTTCCAGGCCACTTCCACGTGTAGGGAGAGAAGCTTCAGCGTTCCTTTTATTTGGGCTTCCCTCTGCTACGTACAACCCAACATTTTCCAAGTTGGCAATTGATATTGGGCCTGCGACCCAATCCTCCTTCACACCTCCACACTGCAGGCAACGCTTTCCTTAGTTGCAGCGACAATTGGGCCTACACGTAACAGCCTAATTGCATCAAGCGAAGTCTCCATTTCCTTCAATCTGCAGCCAACAATTTCAATCACACGTGGACCACACTGAATATTCATTTTTCAGCCTGCGAGCGTTCATCACCAAAAGTGTTTTCCTCTTCACACTTAGGGTTGCCTCTGTCATGAGTTTTCACCATCTGTTAGGGTTCACGTCGCAACCCTCAGCCCTCACGTGTCACAACCTTCACGCGTTCCTTCTTTTCCCAGCTAGGGTTTCCGTTTGTTCTTGCAACTTTTAATGTTTAAGTTTTCTCTTGTCGTTAGGTTTGTTAGACGGCATCCACCCTTCTTCTGTTTACTTTTTCAGTTGCCTTCATCTATAAAAGGCAAGCAACCATTTGTATCGATTAGCTTTGATGAATGAGAGAGCGATTTTAATCCCCTTTCGTCTTAGCTCACCTTCACCGAGAGGAAACCCTATAGTGGCCTCGCCGGTGAGATTCCGAACACCATAATCGGAGTTTGGTTAGTTTAAGTCTTTCGCTGCGTTCCAAAAGGTGTTCTGTGTGATTCAATCGGTAGAACTCTGATTGGATGGGTTTTCCGATGAATATCGCGATAGAGGATATCATCATGTGGTAATCAGAACTCCGGTTTCGAGCTTGGACGAAGAGGTCTTCAAAGATAAGTTTCTTCACTTATCTCTGATTCTTCTTTCGAATCTGTTTGATTTTTGTCTTGTACGAATTTGTTTGAGTTCATATTTGCTGCTCTTCGAGAATCTGTGTGTTGTTGGTTGTTTTCACTGAAATTGATTCAAGCTTGCTTGTTCTAATTTCCCTAAATCAATACTATGATGAAATGTCTAGATTTCTGAATCTGTCGCTCCAATACATGTCAGTTAGGTTTTACTTTCAATTTGATTATCTAGCTTTCAGTTTTATAATCTCTGTTTTGTCTTTGTTTATGTAATTTGTTTTATATGTCATTGATTCCATAGAGTTGTCCCTAATTTTTGTGTGCTATTTATCTATTGCACTCGTGTTGTTTTGTGATTTAGTGTTGCATCTCTTTTAATCATGTTTCATTTGCGTATATAGGTTCTTGTGTTTTGTTGAGTTCTTTAATTGCTAGTATATCAATAGCAATTTTCTGCAGTGTATTTTTCACTGTTTCAGTTTAATTCGTGGTTGTTACATTTGCTATTTTGTTTACACATGTGTTGTCTGTGCTTTTGAATCTGTTATTGTTTCTGAGATTCCAATTGCTTGCTAATGATTGTTGCTGACCAAACTGTATCTAAGATGTTGAAATCTAATTGTGTTCAGAGTTCTCATGAGGTTCTGGTTTAGCTGAAAGCATAGGATTTTTTAGTACCTTGTTTATTGTAGTATTATATGCCTTCACAGATGATTAAATTTTCGTTATGTGCCAACTTATTGCCTCAGGACTAGTTTATTTGATTGAGTTTGATGCTGATATGATGCATTTTGCATTGACTGTTCTTGTGGATATTTGAATTTGAAGTCAAAACTACAATCTGTGTCCATTTGCTTAAGTTGCCAGTATTTGATTCAAATTATGTTCGAGTCTTGATTCTTATTACTGCTCTTTAACGGTATCAACTTATTTGAGTCCAATTGGTCTTGTATTCTTTCTTCAGCCCTAACATTGTTATGTGTTATTGTGCAATTCAGTTTTGGTATCATTGTGTGAAAGTCTGGATTGAAAAATCAGTGTGATATCACTAAATCTGCTGCATGTTGTGTTGTGTCATTATCTCAGATTATATACATCCACTGATTTCCAAATATTCAATTTTTATGCATCAGTTGTGATATGAAACTCAAATTCTGCCTTTTCTGTTTGGCCACCTGATTCGTGTGAAACTTTGTTGCATCAGTTATGTTATTGTACTATCTAATACTCTTTTCCTTGTTGAGTATTGTTTGACATTGTGCTTCATGGTGTAGTTCTTTTTGGCCATTCCTGTTTCCTTGCATCAGAAATTAGTTGTTTCTGTTTTCATCCAGTATTGTTTGTGTTCCTTTGTTTTGACAACAGTCTTTGGTGCAATGTTGTTATTTGGTAGCATAAGCAATGAGTTACTAGTGCTTGAATGAATGTATCTGAATGCAACTATGCTGACCTTCATTACCTCATTCAGTTTACTACATTCATTCACATTCGTCCTTGTTGCCTTTTCAGTGCAGTTATAAGTCACGGTGTTGTCTTGCATTCTTTTTGGTTATTTATTTGATGTTGAACATTGTCTTCTATTGACTGTTACTGATTCAATCACATTTTGCTGCACATTGTGTTCTTGATGTTTGCTTCTGCATTAATCGAGAGTCTCATTTCACCTATGTCATTCTCAAATTTTTTTAAGTTGAATCTTTTGTTAATTCTTTATGTGCATCTGTTAATTGACATTGGGAGCATGATAATTGTTGTGAACTGTGGCCTAAAATAAAGAGTATGCTAATCTTTCAAAGTTGAAAAGAAAACAGTGAAAAGAAAATCAGTAGGAAGAAATTGATCATAAGAACATCTGGAAAAAGAAAGTTGCTAGAGCAGTTCATAACTTCATCCTTACATTGTATTTTCAGTTTCAATTTGAGATGCATGTGCATTGTTTTGGATTCAACTTGTTTTGTATGTTTTTGATTTTAGTTTTGTTAATCTTGTTCTAGACACATTCCTTAGGTTCTCCTTTGTGTGTTATCCTTTGTTGCTCTGCCTTTTTCTTGCTTGTCTTTCTTGCTTACTCAATTGAGTTTGTCCATTTAATTCTATCACTTGATGTTATCCAATTCTTCCATTTGAGTTTTTCTTGATTTTCTGCTTTGTTATTCTTATGTGGAAGACCATGAGTGATCTTGCTTCGTTTAGCTTGAAACTCACTAATTTGGCAACTGTGTAGGTGATTGCCTTTCTCTTGAAGGTAGAGCTGAAGGAGGAACTGTGAGGACAAACAAATTAAATGGCTACTCGAGAGGAATTGTAGGAGTGAGTTGGGACTTAAAGAAGGAGTGCAAACAGTTGAGGAATACATTTTTTTAGGGCTGTCCGAGAGGGAGAATAGCAAAGAAGCTGCAGCCCGAGCCTACTTTTATTTTATTTTATTTCTGTTTTGATATCATGGAATTTTGTGGTGTAATTTTCTTCTTTCAGTTTCTGTTCATTTGCTTTGGAATAGGAAAATGCATTATTGCAATTCCATTCCTTAGTTGTTTGTAATAGTTTTAACGTGTAGTGTGAGGTCAACAAGGGGTTCTAAGTTCCACTTGATTCTTCACATAGGAAAAATTTTCGTCTAGTTTATGTTTTCTGCCTTTATGTTTTAAATTTCCAAGTTTTGTGTGATTTGTATGATTGTTTCTATGTTTTAGGTCACCATGATATCTAGGTGTAATGCATTTATCACCTAGTTGACCTTCTTTTGGTCTTTAGATTTCACTTTGTTCACACACTTTGACAAATTGTTTCTCACAATCTATTTTGCTTTGAATTTTTCTTGAGAAATTTTGTGAAAGAAATTTAGAGATCTCTGGCTAGGAAAGGCTTGGTTCCTAAGATTGTCCATGTGACTCACCTCCCTTTCCTAGGAGTATCTCTACAAATCTTTTTCATTATATTCTCTTTAGAAATTCCTAAAGTTTCTTTGTGAAAAGTTGTTTAGATAAGTGTTTCAAAAGTGTTTTCCAAAATGAGTTATCATTTGTACAATAGATTGCATTTAGGTAGTCATAGTGAGGATGTAATGCATCATACACATGAGAGTACATTCCCTTTCTTTGGTAAGGACATTAATGCATTATCATACATATCTTGGGAGAGGGAAATAAATGATTTGGTGCATTCTTTCCATCTTAGACATAGTAAATACTACTTTCTTACTTTGTGCATTTCTAGTTTTGTAGGACATGCAAGAGTAGAGGTGTCAATTTGGCTCAGCCCATAGGGCTTAGTCCTGGCCCATGTGGGCTAGGGCCAGAAAAGCCCACATTGAAAAAAAAGCCCCCAACAAAGAAGCCCACAGGGCCAAAAATCCTACAAAAGCCCTGTGGGCCAAGGCCAACCCATGGGCTTTCATCTTCCACATGAAAAATATATTACTATCTGTAGGACGAGCCCAACGAACCGGACAAGCACGACACCCGAATAGGTCGAACGACCCGGACCTGTCCGACGACCTCGGCAAGAACAACGACACGAACAGGCCCAACAACCCGAACGGGCCGGACAACCCGGACAACCCGGATGGGCCGGACAACCCAGATGACCCAGACGGGCCTGACAACCAGGATAAACCCGACAAGACGGGCCCAACGACCAAGACGGGCCCAACGACCAAGACGGGCCCAACGATCCAAATTGGCCCGACAACCCGATCATGCCCAACGATCCGATAGGCCCAACGACCCGGACGAGCCCGATGATCAAGACAGGCCTAATCACCCGAACGGGCCTAACAAACCGGAGGGGCTCGACTACTCGGATAGGCCCAACGACAGACTCAACCACTCGAATAAGCTCGTCCGTGTCGTCGGGCGAGCCGTGTCGTCGGTATCATCCGGGTCGTCGGGCTCGTTCTGGTCATTGGGCATGTTTGGGTCGTCAAGCACGTTTGGGTCCTCGGGACCGTACGGGTCATTGGGCCCGTCGGGCTCGTCCGGGTCGTTGGGCTCGTTCGGGTCATTGGGTATGTGTGGATCATCATGCCCGTCCGAGTTGTTGGGCCTATTTGGGTCGTTGGGTCTGTCTGGATCATCGAGCCCGTCCGGGTCGTTGGCCTCGTCTGGACCGTCTAGGTCGTCGGGCCCGTCCGGGTCATCGGGTTTTCCGGGTCTTTGGGCCCATTCGGGTTGTCGGGCTCGTCCTTATCATCGGGCTTGTCATGGTCATTGCGCCCGTCCGGGTCGTCGGGTCCATCCAGGTCATTGGGCCCATTCGAGTCATTGGGCCTATTTGGATCATGGGGCGTGTTCGGGTCGTTGGGTTTGTTCTGGTCGTCGGGCTCATCCGAGTCGTCGGGCTCGTTCGGATCATTGGGCATGTCCAGGTTGTTGGGACCTTCCAGGTCGTCGGGTCCTTATGGGTCGTAGGACCCGTCCGGGTCGTCGGGCCCGTCCGAGACGTCGGGCCCGTCCGGGACGTCGGGCCCATCCGGGTTGTCAGGCCCGTCCTTGTCGTCGAGCTCGTTCTGGTCATCGGGCCCATCCGGGTCGTCAAGTCCATTCGGGTCATTGAGCCCGTCCGTGTCATCGAGTCCGTCCGTGTCATCGAGCCCGTTCGGGTAATCGGGCCTGTCCGGGTCGCTCGACTTGATCTTTGACTCTAGCTTAATGTAGTATTATTTGGGGGGCTAACCCATTTTAGCCCTAGCCCTAACCCACTAGAGAGAGGCTTTGGGGGCTGGGGCTTTTTTTTGGCCCCCTCGTTTAGGGGCCCCTAAAAATGGGCTTTATGAAGAGTGGGCCAAGGGGTGCCCATGGGCTTGGGGCCAAATTGACACCTCTATGCAAGAGAGTGGTGGGATTATAGGCAGTCTAGAGTGAAAAAAGGAAGAAAATCTCCCATTCAAAATTGGAGTGAGTTGAGAGCATGCATGAGAAGAACATTCATACCACCTTCCTTTGATTTAGATCATGAGATAGAGAAAAAGAAAATTGAGATAGCAATAAGGAATGAGGAATATCATCTTACAGGGCTTTTCAGCTTGGGCCAATGGCCTGGCCCATTTAGTTTATCTTTGTTTTAAATAAATACATGTTATTTTGTATGTTTTATTTTCAGCTTAATAATTTGTTTCTATTTGCAGCCCTTTTCCACATTCTGGGCCTTTGAAGGCTAGAAGCCCAAATCACGTTAACAAGACATTCCCACAAACCAAACAATCTGCTCCAACGTGCAAGCCAAATGAACTTTCAGGCCACTTCCATGTGCAGGGAGAGAAGCTTCAGCGTTCCTTTTATTTGGGCTTCCCTTTGCTACTTACAACCCAACATTTTCTAAGCTGGCAATTGATATTGGGCCTACGACCCAATCCTCCTTCACATCTCCACCCTGCAGGCAACGCTTTCCTTAGTTGCAGCGACAATTGGGCCTACACGTAACAGCCCAATTGCATCAAGCGAAGTCTCCATTTCCTTCAATCTGCAGCCAACATTTTCAATCACGCGTGTACCACACTGAATATTCATTTTTCGGCTTGCAAGCGTTCATCACCAAAAGTGTTTTCCTCTTCACACTTAGGATTGCCTCCGTCACGAGTTTTCACCATATGTTAGGGTTCACGTCGCAGCCCTCAGCCCTCACGTGTCACAGCCTTCACGCGTTCCTTCTTTTCCCAGCTAGGGTTTTCGTTTCTTCTTGCAACTTTTAATGTTTAGGTTTTCTCTTGCCGTTAGGTTTGTTAGACGGCATCCACCCTTCTTCGGTTTACTTTTCCGGTTGCGTTCATCTTTAAAAGGCAAGCCAACCATTTGTGTCGATTAGCTTTGATGAATGAGAGAGAGATTTTAATTCCCTTTCGTCTTAGCTCACCTTCACCGAGAGTAAACCCTAGAGTGGCCTCGTCGATGAGATTCCGAACACCATAATTGGAGTTTGGTTAGTTTAAGCCTTCCGCTGCGTTCCAAAAGGTGTTCCGTGTGATTCAATTGGTAGAACTTCGATTGGATGGGCTTTTTGATGAATACCGCGACGGAGCATGTCATCACTTCTTCAGACCAAGGATTTCTCATGTAATATATGTTCATAAAAGTTGATAATAAAACCCATCACCAAAAAAATTAGAAATGAATCAATCTCATTTTCAGAACGAATACAAGGTGATATTTGTGGTCCAATACACCCACCATGAGGATCATTTATATATTTCATGGTTTTAATTGATGCATCTACTAAATGGTCAAATATTTTATCAACTCACAATCAAGTACTTGCAAAGTTATCAGTACAATTAAGAGCTCACCTCCCAGATTATCTGATTAAGAAAATCTATTTTGATAATTCTGGTGAAATTACATATCATGCTTTTCATGAGTATTGTATATCAATTGGAGTTGAAGTTGAGCCTCTAGTAGAACATGTTCATACTCAAAATAGACTTGCGGAATCATTACTAAAATGTCTAAATTATTAGAGATAATCTTCCAATTGCTACTTAGGGATATGCAATTTTGCATGTTGCATTATTGATTCGCATCAAACTAACAAGTTATCACAAATACTATATTATGCAGTTGGTTTTTTGTCAAAGACCTAATATTCTCATGTAAGAATTTTTAGGTGTGGTGTATATGTTTCTCCACCAAATGGGACTATGATGGGTCCTTAGAGACAATTGAGAATATATTTTGGATATGATTCTCCTTCAATAATGAAATATCTTGAACTACCAACACAAAACTTATTTATAGTTCGACTTTTCAACTATCACTTTGATGAATAAGTTTTTCCAATATTGGTTGGAATGAATTATCGTTATCTCATTTTGATCCTCGTACAAAAGAATGTGAACTAGAAGTTCAGAGGATAATTCATTTACAAAATTAGTCAATCAATTACCTTATATTTTATTGACAAAAAAAAGTGTAAGAACCGCAAAATTTAATTAATTAAATAATTAATTAATTAATAAATGTGGGTGGGAAGAACATTTATGACATTAATTTTTTATTGGTATGACGTGGAAAAGTACTAGCTCAAATGGTTGAGAGTACTTTGGTTGTGTGAAAGGACTTGGGTTCGAGTCCTATGTATGCTAATTGTGTGTTATTTAATTATTATTGTTTTGATAATATGTTTAACCATGTTTCCTATGATATAATGCTTGAAGTGTATTAGTTAGCAAGAAACATGAATTGGCTTGATGGTTTAGCATTGATTTGGCATTGCATGGTGATGGGTTCAAACCTTTCTTGGAGAACTCAAATTAAACTTTGCCTGGAAGGGGCTGGACAGTGGGAGAGCTTGAGGAATTGTTGGAACTCAAGCATTTCGTTTTAAGCGAAGGAATTCCAGGTTAGGGGAGTTTTCCACGTTAACTTGAAGAGGATTGATTGAGATGGAGATAAAAGAACATTCCAATGGTATGAGAATTATTCGCAAGGGTTGCAAAAACTAGGAAATTGCCAAGAAATTCATGTGCCGCCTGGCGGCACGGGGCTTGCCGTCAGGCGCCTTCGCAACAGTATTGGTTTTGTATGGTTGCGTGAGACAGTGTGGATGTGGGGGAATTTTAAAGTCCAGACTGGCTAGTGAATGAAATTCAAAACGTGAAGTGGTGAATAAGAGATGTATTGATTAGAGGATTGAGTTGATGGGTAGGAATGGTTGGCAGGCGTTAGGCAATTGTAAATGGGAAGTTAGAGATCAACTTGGTAAATTGGAATGAGTGAATCAGAAAGTTGTCAGTGTGAGCAGTATTAACATCAGATAAATTTGTTTACTTTGTTTACGCACATTGGGATGACACACTTGAATGGAAGTGGGAGTTTGGATAGGGAATTAGTCACTTGAGGAGTGGTGTACCTAAGTGGTAATGACTTAGCGAGAGTTTAGAAGTATAGAATGAATGATGGAAGCAGGTCTGACCCTTTAAACCAGTCCAGCGCAGGTACTAGTATGGCGCCTGGCGGCAGTGTTAGTCCGCCAGGCGATAGCCCTACTTTAGGGCTCTCTAGAAGACGTGAGGCGCCTGGCGGTGAAGGATATTCTGCCAAGCAATATCCGTAGGATTCAAGGTCTACTGGAGTGTTGGCGCCTGGCGGTGAGGGTTGTCCCGCCAGGCGGTGGCTAGTGTGATTTATGGTATTGAGGCGCTTGGCACCTGGCGGTACGTGTCCCCCGCCAGGCGGTCTAGAAGCTGTAGCGCCTAGCGGTACGTGTCCCCTGCTATGCGATTTGACTCCTGTAAGTCCTAGTTGTTGGACATTTTAGGCGTGATGTACAAGGCTTTTGGTGATGCTTCAAAGGTAAGATTGCTAGGTTCCTTAAGTTTAGCTTGAAACGTATCCCTTGAGTTGAGCTCGGGATAGGGGTTAAGCACGTAACATTCCTCGAGTTGAGTTGGGAATGGCATCCCTCGAGTTGAGCTCGGGATGGAGGATGAACACGAGGAACCCTTGAGTTGAGCTCGGGTTGGTGAGTGTTGTCGGTGTGAGTGTGCTGGTTGTGGCCAATACGAATAGGTCCAGATAGATTGCCCTCCTTAGTAAATAGCTAACGAGTTTGGTAGTCTTGGGACAATACGACTTATGTTCGTATTTGGGAACTCCACCTGGTGTTACAGTGTATGATCCGTAGCAATGGTTTCTCGCGCGTGCTTTGTCGATTGTGGCCGATAGGTTTGGCAGCAAATTACCTTGGGGTAGTTACTAAAAGAGGTAGAACACGAATGATCTGGTTGTGGCCAGGTGATATAGAATAGAGTGAGAGATGTTATTTGGATGTTTGCATGAAATTTATAAATGACTACATCTATGTATATCAATATGTTTGTGTGATGATTTTATTAAGCTCACCCTATCTGCTTGTGTTTGGCGATGATTGTATGTGCGGTACACGTGAGCAGTGGATGTTGATGTAGGTGGTGCTGGTGATGCTTAGATACGGAGCGGGGACATCATGGGATTTTATGTTTATGTTTTCTATCTTCTATTGGGAATAAGTTGTAAAGGCTCATGGCCTATTTTTACTAAACTTGCAGTTTTGTAATTATGGATGTTTTAGTAAATTAATAAAGTTTTAAATTTCCCGCGCTTTTGGGAAATGAGGTTTAATCATAAATGCGATGTCTTTATGACTTTATTTATTTTATTTATTTTAATTCCGTAATATCCTGACGGGATGTTACATTTGGTATCAGAGCAATGGTTTTCAAAATGATTTTTGGGGTCTAAGGGGAGTGAGCTCATCGTGTTACGTTAGCGTGGCTAATTGTTTGTGATGTTTTATTAGTTTAGATGTGAAATCCTAATTTGAGCTGTGTAATTTGACCAGCTATAAAAATGTGGCGTGCTCAGGCCATGGCTAACAAGAGGAGGAGAAACACTGCAGGAGCTGATGATATCGCTCAGGCCATTCATCGCATGGTGGACGCGATGCAGTCTATTGCCGCTCAGCCCAGAGCCGTGGTGGTACCTGTTCGCCCCGTGAGGATGGAGGATTTTATGAGGCATAAGCCCTCAAAATTCTCTGGTAAATCCACCCCTGATGAGGCAGACGCATGGCTGAGAGAGTGCGAGAAGATCTGCAGGGTGATAGACTGCATTGATGCTTAGAGACTGTCATTTGTCACTTTCCTACTAGTGGCAGATGTTGAGTATTGGTGGGTGGGCATGCAACAGCTGATGTAGACACGGGCCAAGGATATCACTTGGACTTCTTTCAGGACCAGATTCTTGGAGAAGCACTTTCCAAATTCGGTGAAACATGATAGGGAAGTTGAATTCCTCACTTTCTAGCAGGGGAACCTGATTGTGCAGGCATACACAGACAGGTTTGAATATCTGGCTAGGTTTTATTCACCTACAATCACTGAAGAGTGGAGGTGCAGGAAATACGAGGGCGTGCTGAAATAAAAGTTGCGCCGATTCATAGTACCACTCCGCATCAGGGAGTTTCCGGTCTTGGTGGAGTAAGCCAAGGTGGTCAAGCAGCTTGAGACGGGGCCAGCAGTGGGACTCGACCACAGAGGACCACTACAAACACTCGCCAGCAGAAGAAGCCTTATACCAGACCACCAGCTTCTTCCAGAAAACTGCAGTGTTTCAATAGTGGTGGTGAGCATTTGAGGAGGGATTGCCCAGAACCCTCAAGCAGCTCTCGAGGATGCTCTAGCACTAGCAAGTGCTATATGTGCGACCAGACGGGGCACTATGCCAGACATTGTCCTAACAAGAAACCAGCTAGAGGTGTGCTAGCCAAGAAGCCAGTTGGAGATAGGCCTAGAGCACCAGGGCGTGTTTTTGTCTTGACGACTACCGAGGTGACCTAGTCAGGTAACCTTGTGCAGGCTACATGTTTACTGTTTAATCATGAGGTTATTGTGTTATATGATTCAGGAGCTACCCATTCATTTGTATCTAATAAATGTGTGAGGAGGCTCAGGCTTGTGATGTGAGAGCTGGGGTGCGAATTAATAGTCGTGACACCAGCGTCAGGCGAGGTAACCACCAGCTCTGTTTGTGTGGGATGCCCTATGGAGATGGCGGCCCGCAGATTCAAGGTGACTCTTATTTGCCTACCAATGGAGGGTTTAGATGTGATTCTAGGTATGGACTGGCTGTCGAGCAACCATGTTGTAATCGATTGCGGACATCGTAGGGTAGTGTTCCCAGATACAGCAGGGTTGGAGCTTATCTCTTCTAATTAGGCTGTGAAGGAGATTGAGGTTGGAGCTACATGTTTTATGATAGTGGCTCATGCAAAGAAGATGAGTACTGCAAAGAAAATCAGCAGGATTCCAGTAGTGGATGAATATGCAAATGTTTTCCTAGATGAAATTCCAGAATTGCCACCGAGCATGGATGTGGATTTCACCATTGATCTCATCCCTGGAGCCGGTCCAGTGTCCATGGCACCCTATCAGATGGCACCAGCCGAGTTATCTGAGTTGAAGAAATAGATTGAAGATCTGCTTGAGAAGAAATTTATACGACCGAGTGCATCACCATGGGGGCGCCTGTATTACTAGTGAAGAAGAAAGTGGCAGCTCCAGATTGTGTGTTGACTGACTACCGGCAACTGAATAAGTTAACGATAAATAATAAGTACCCGCTGCCGAGGATTGACGACCTATTGGATCAGCTGAGGGGAGCTGCAGTGTTCTCAAAAATACACTTGAGGTCGGGATATCATCAGATCCTAGTCAAGCAGGAAGATGTGCAGAAGACGACTTTCAGGTCGCGATATGGGCACCGCGAGTATGTAGTGATGTCGTTTGGGGTGACTAATGCACCGGCAATATTCATGGACTATATGAATAAAAATTTTCGGCCTTATCTAGATCAGTTCGTGGTGGTGTTTATTGATGATATTCTGATTTACTCTTAGAGTCGGGAGGAACACGCCGAGCATCTAAGAGTGGTACTGGGATTCTCAGAGAGCATCAACTTTATGGGAAGTTATCAAAATGTGAGTTCTGGCTGGATGAGGTACAATTCTTGGGCCATATGATCTCCGCCCAAGGAATAGTAGTGGATCCGGCCAAGATCGAGGCAATGGTGAAGTGGGAGAGGCCATAGACAGTTACAGAGGTGCGAAGCTTCTTGGGACTAGCCGGTTATTATAGGAGGTTCGTGGAGGGTTTCTCCAAGATGGTACAGCCACTAACACAACTCACTAGAAAGGATCAGCCTTTCTCTTGGACAGATGAGTGTGAGGCATGTTTTGAGGATATGAAGAGATGATTGACTACTGTAAGACCCGGGAAAATTAAATAATTATTTAATTAAGTATTTAATTAGGACGGGTAGCGAGAACATTTAAAGCAATAAATGTGAGGGACTATGACGTGGAAAGGTACTAGCTCAAGTGGTTGAGAGTACTTTCTTGTGTGTGAGGACTTGGGTTCAAGTCCTATGTGTGCCACTTGGGTATTATTTAAATTATGCGTTTTTGTGTGTTTATATATTGAGTGCGTAGGAATGATAATAAATCTTTAAAATTGTGGAAGTCATCATGAAATCTGGATTAGTTGAATGGTTTGGCCTTGGCTTGGTATGTGCATGAGAGTGGGTTCAAACCTTGTTGAGAACTAAATAGTTTCCTTTTTGCTAAATTTCTTTTGAGCATGAATATGAAAGGATTGGGAAACCTAGAAGATACTGGAGAGGCAATGTGGGGGGCTGAAAATTAATGGGTGATAACCATTGAATGGCCTTAACCATATTTTTATTTAATAAAATTCGTTTTAGTAAAATAGAGAATAATTAGGGTACATTAAGCTTGGGAGAGAAGAGAGAAGGAGAGGAAAAATCAGTCCGTGAAAGGTGCAAATAGTTCTGAGAGTGAGAAGGGACAATTCTGGTGCGTGAAGGAGGCCAGCGAGAGAAGAATTAGAGTGGTTCTTTTAGCAAAGGGAAAAGGTGTGCAAGGAGAGTGGGAATCTCAATTTGGAGCGCGAATTCCAGGTTAGGGGAGTTGTTTATTGTGTTTTAATTCGTGATCGATTGAATATGTACTGTCTTGTATAACTGCATGAAATTCTTCCCTTTTGACGCTGTTGTTTTGGAGATTCTAGGTTCTCGCCTAGAAATCGCCTGGCGGGCATGAAGGTGCCGCCAGGCGGCACATCAGTAATAGCCATTCTAGGTTTTGTAATATGAGCTGCCTGGCGGTGAGCATGAACCGCCAGGCGATGTATGGTACTGTCGTTGTTTTTATTGTGTTTTGTTGAATTGTGACCTGTGTGAATTTCAATTGGATATTTCTTGTCTGTGTAATTGGATAATCTTGCGATATTTCATGTGTTCGGAGGTTTTGGGCATATTAAGAATCTGATTGGAGACATGAGAGATTCGTACGGGAACCAAGGGATGGTATGAGTGGTAGGCTAAATAGGATTGCTATGCGAACGGAAGAAGTAAGATGGGTAATTGAATAATATAATGGTGTGATGGTTTGTTAATTCATGCTGAGTAAATTGAGCCTGAGATTGAGAATTGGTTAGAACTTTGAGGGGTTGGGGTATTCGTGGGTGCAGGAAAAGCTGAGATTCTATTATGGTACTGGAATGCCGCCTGGCGGCGTTACCTTTGCCGCCAGGCGATAGTGGGACGCAGACCCGTTTTTTTTGTGCAGAGATGGGGTGACGCAAGGAGAGGCAAAAATCCGTGTGTGGGCTGTTGAGAAATTTTAATTAAGGAAGAATTCGTGGTGATTAATAGGGTAAGAGAAAAAGGAGGGGAGTATATTGTAAGATATTGATGAATAGTAGGTAATGGGAAGTTTAATGAAGATGAATAATTGGAGATAAAAATATGGTAGAAGGAGAGTGTAGCTGCTATTAAATGGTGAGTATAAGATTTCGTGGTTTGGGTAAACCAATTGATGACGAACTACAGGATGAAGCAATGTTAGAAGTTGGTAAGTATAAGAATTGGGGGTTGACTGGAATTTAGTATTAGTGGAATTAAGTAACTATTCTATTGTGAGAATTAGATAACCTATAGAGTGAATGAATTCTGTGATTATACTTGAATAAGTCGGGGGAAGTATACGGACCTAGGAGTATGGTGATGAGTAATTCCATTGTTATTGTATGGTGGGGTAACTTGCATAATGTACTGATGAATGGGAAGAGTAATGATTGTGGTAATGTTCTAGTTGGAACCAAATTAGTGAGTGTGCCAAAAACAGCTGCTGGATGCTTCTGATATGGCGCCTGGTGGTCGGTTGACAACCGTCAGGCGACAACCTTAATGTGAGTGAGCCTGCACTGGACAGGCGCCTGGCGGCACGGTGTGCTCCGCCAGGCGACAACCTTAATGTGAGTGAGCCTGCACTGGACAGGCGCCTGGCGGCACGGTGTGCTCCGCCAGGCGGAGATGGGAAAACAATGAGTCTGGGAGGACGCTGGCGCCTGGCGGTGAGTAGATACCGCCAGGCGGTCTGGAACAATTTCGCCTGGCGGCGTGTGGGCCGAGCCAGGCGGAAATGCTGTTGTTCATTGCTTTCTGGTGTGTTGTTTTTAATTGACAACGATGCTTTGCTTGGATCGGGAGATGCTGTGCCATGAGCGGGTAGGTTCATGGATGGTGTTTGACATGTGATGATATGAACGGGGAGGTTCATATTCAGTTACTCTCACGTGGGGATACGAGCGAGGTAGGTTCGTATGTTCCGTGCTCACGTTGAGAGATGCCACGTGCGGGGAGGTACGGGGGCTGGTGGATCACATGTGTTGGACTACGGGCGGGCAGGTCCGTAGAGTAGGACTACGAGCGGGGAGGTTCGTAGAGCAGGACTACGAGCGGGGAGGTTCGTAGAGGCAGGACCACGAGCGGGTAGGTTCGTGTGAGCATCAGATTCCCGAGTCCAAGGCTAACCAATTGTATGATTTGAAGACTGATAAGTCTTGGGGTTAAGGTCTTGGCCAAGAAATATATGTAAAGAATAAAATGGGTGTATGATTTATCTTGTGTTTTATATGCTTGTTATTTTATTTCTCAGCTCACCCTTTCTGTTTGTGTGTGGCGATGATCGTGTAATTCGTTACACGGGAGCAGATGTTGATACAGGTGATGCTGAGGATGTTCCGATGGCGGAGTGAGGGCTAGCATGGGATTAGAGCTAGGGTTTTGCCCATTTGTATTTCATGTTTTAAATACTAATCTTGGAAACATGTAACCTTTTATGGATTTAGCTATGAGTTTTGGCGCGCTATTTTGATAAATTGAAATTTTCCCGCGTTGGGATTTTTATCGAGATGACTATTAATGTAATTATTTCTTTTAATATTTACTTTTAAGTAATATTCCCTAGGGATGTTACATTTGGTATCAGAGCAAACGTTTTGATGCTTTTGGGGCAAACTGGGGAGTGAGCTGACGTTTGTTGTGTGAAATTGATTGATGCGTGTTAGTTGTTAAATTTGATAGAGTATAATTTAATCTTTAGCTGTTTGATTTTAACAGCTGAATATGTGGCGTGCACAGGCAATGGCAAACAGAAGGCGTAGAAATACCGCTGGCGCTGATGAGATTGCTAACGCGATCCATAAGATGGTGGATGCTATGCAGCCTGTGGCAGCACCACCGAGGGCTATGATTCCACCTGTTAGGCCAGTGACCATGGAGGACTTTATGCATCACAAGCCGGCTAAATTCACTGGGAAAGCCACCCCAGATGAGGCTGACGCATGGCTTCGTGAATGTGAGAAAATATTCAGAGTGATAGAGTGCACAGAGGCGCAGAAGCTAAATTTTGCCACTTTCCTGTTAGTGACTGAAGCTGAGTATTGGTGGATGAGTATGCAGCAACAGATGACAAACAGAGCTGAAGAGGTGACTTGGACTAACTTCAGGACGAGGTTCCTGGAGAAATACTTCCCTGATAGCGCTAAACATGAGCGCGAGGCAGAGTTTCTCACTCTACAGCAAGGGAGTCTGTCAGTGCAGGA